>Ga0315310_10002256_pt1 | contig 12061 bp, 8 predicted proteins | sample TDP5_MG_FD_203630 | JGI IMG/M metagenome (GOLD analysis project Ga0315310, IMG submission 203630) | Freshwater sediment microbial communities from Lake Towuti, South Sulawesi, Indonesia - TDP5 | ecosystem: Environmental > Aquatic > Freshwater > Lake > Sediment | place: Indonesia: South Sulawesi... | reverse complement strand
GACCTATAAACGCGGCGATGTCGCCCTGGTCCTCTTTCCGCACTCCAACTTGCACACCGCAAAGCCCCGCCCGGTGCTCGTCGTCCAGGCTGATAACCTCCAAACCGGACTACCACAGACTATCGTCGCGATGATTACCAGCAAGCTGTTTCGTGCCAACCATCCGAGCCGCGTCACCGTCCTCCTTTCCACGCTAGAAGGCCGGCAATCCGGCTTGCTCACCGACTCGGTGGTCATGACCGATAACCTGGCCACGATTGCCGATTCCGAGATTGACCGTGTCATTGGGAGGTTGCCGATGAACGAGGTTGATGCGGCCTTGCGGCATACGCTGGGCCTGTAAGCGAACGCGGAGGCGGCATCTGCAGCCTTGAAGATGGAGCACCAGCAGGTAAGATTGGAGTGGGTCCATTGTCCCGCATACGAAAGCCTAACACTTACCGGATGAAACTCGCCATCTACCCGGGCAAATCAGGCTTGGGCTCCAAAAAGGCCCCACCCCAATAAACGGGGATGGGGCCTCTACTTTTTTACTACCGTCCTCTGAACCGTGCAACTGGAACCCGCCTCACAGAGCCCCCAGTTCCTCTAAAACTGCAATGACATCCGGGAACTCTCCCCTTTCGGGCCACAGCCACTCGGCCCGCAGCCACAGACCGGGGATCACCACCGAATGGTAGATGCCCTCTTCCGGCTCCACCAAGACGAAACTTCCCGTGGCTGCATCCCATCTCAGCACCTGGGTCCCTTCTGCCCCATAGGGATCCACCAGCCACAGCTCCCGCACCCCGGCCCGCTCGTAGCCAGCCCGCTTGGCTCCGGTATCGTGATAGTAGGTCCCAGCCGAAAGGATTTCCACTACCAAGTCCGGGGCCCCATTGACCTCCATTTCTCCGATGATGTGCCTTCGCTCCCGGGCCACGAACAGCAGGTCGGGCTCGTAGGTGTGCCCCTCTTCCAGTCGCACCGCCGTGTGGGAGCCCAGGAATTCCCCCAGTCCCCGCTGGGTCACGTAGAGACCGAGCACCTTCAACAAGAAATTGAACAATCTCTCGTGGGCTGTTGAAGCTGGCGTCTGCACGATGATCACTCCTTCGATGAGATCAGCTTTAGTGTCCTCGTCGCACCAGTCCATGAAATCCTCGTGGGTCATCCGTTCTTTGATCAGCACCGGGGCTACGGCAGACATTTCATTCATCTCCTACCGGATGAAACTCGCCGTCCACTGGGGCAAATCAGGCTTGGGCTCCAGCGCCTGCCAGGCTTCGTCGGTCAGGCGGTCGCTCATGGGCTGTTTGAACTCATAGTAGGAGAAAACCCCGCCCTGGGCCACCACCTGTTGTCCCTCCACCGGAGCGACGACGTAGATGGTGAAAGCATCGCCCACACCCTCTTCCAGCACCTGGCCGGTGTTGCCCTCGGTGTGCACATCGGCCACGATGGCCATCCGCTCGTCAGCTTCAGAAGTGATCTGGCCCGCCACCTCGACCGAGAAAGTGGTGATGCCCTTCAGAACATCGCCGATGTCCCGGATCTGAGCGTACTCTTCGTCAGTCAACGCCTGGCCGGACAGTTCCTTCTCGGCCATCGTCTTGAGAGACAGCAGAAGCGACTCCATCCGGTTGAGCTTGTCCGTGTATTCCGGGTTCAGCAGACCACGGTCCCCCAGCCCCAACCGCATCTGTTTGCACAGGGCAGCCAGGCGAGCATAGACCTCAGGCTGGGGTTCCACATACCCTCTGGCCGGCTCCGGTTCGGGCATGAGACTGGTGGCCATGACGGTGTAACTCTGCTTGGCATAGAGGATGGTGTCATGGCGCAACTCAGCCCACGAGCCCAGGAAAGCGTTCAAATCCTTGTCCACCCAGGCTTCGTTCTGCATGAAAACGGGGTAGCCTTCGCCCTTCACCTCCAGCAGCGGCCGCAGCGAATAGAGCCAGCTCCAATACAGGTTCTCCACCCACTGTTCGGCAGGCAGCGCAGCGAATTCCCCGCGCAGCTTGGCCAACTGCTCCCGGTAGCCGTCGTACTCGGCATCCCCCTCGGCTTCGATGATCCCTTCAGCCCGCTGGGAACCCAGCACCGAGGCCACGTCCAATCCGCGCGGAAAGCCACGGATGGGGCCGGCCATCGAGTCAACTTTGGTGAAAGGCTGGCCCGTGCCCTGATAGAGCTTGACCTCGTCGTAGACCAACTGCTGGAAAACGTACGAGTCAGGGATAAAGCGCTGGCCCATGAAACGGAAGCCCCTGGTCACCTTTTCTGGCTCCTCCTGATCGGTGACGAAAGAGGAGACAATCTTGGGCGGGCGCAAGGTCAGGGCCTTCTCTATGAAGGCGTCCAACCTGGCCTCGTCTTCCAGGTCGCCCAGGTTCAGGCTCTCGCCATAGACCTCTTTGATCGCCTGCCCGTAGTCGTAGATGTTCAGGTCATCGGTCTTGCCTACGAAAAAGACGGTCGGTTCGTAGATGCGGTCCCAAATGGCCAGCGCTGGCTGGTCGCCTACGGTGGCGCTCTGCAAAGCGGCCACAACAAGGATGGCTTGGCGGGTCTCCATCCGCCCTTTCTGCACGTCCTCTGGCCTGTCGCCCGGCTTCAAGCGGAACATCATCCGCCCGTACCACATCATGGCCTTGAAGTAACGCTCGAAGGTCTCGTTGCGAGTGTAGTGGCCGCGGGGCACGTATTGGCTGTAATCTTCTTTGTAGCCAAAGATGGGCGATTCGGTGAAGCCCTGATGGGCCTCAATGAGGGCAAGCTCGGCCTGGACCACGTCTTGCACCTCAGAGGGAACAGCCACGCTCGGATCGAGCAATACCGAGGCCACGGCGAAAAAGGCCACGTTGCGCTTGGCCGCCTCTTGAACCTGTCCCGAGGCGCTCTGATATTGCTGCAAAGAATCCGCCAGCATGGCTTCATTCAGTCCTTGCAGGTCATTGACGAAATGCTCGATTTCGGCGAAGCGCAAGGTATAGTCGTAGAGGATGTGATAGGTGTGGAGCAGGGCATCGGTGGTGACAAAGATGGGCTGGCCCTGGTCTTTGGCTGCCTGGTAAATCTGGTAGATTTGCTGCACTCCACTGGGCACCACCACGAAGCCATTCTGTTTCAGCCGGGCCCGCTGTTCGTCGCTGAGGGCCAACAGCACATCGGGGTTGGCCACGCTGTTCAGGTCAACGGCATAAAGCTGGACGGCCGGCTCCACCTCCACAGGGTACGGCTCGTAGGCGGCAAAGCGGCCCGGCACGGCCGCGGCGATGGCGTAGGCCAGTGGGACCGGCGTGGGAGGCGGTGTCGGTGTCGGGGCCTCGGTGGGGACGGATTGGGGTGAAACGCTTTCTGGCGTAGCCGTGGGCTCCTCGACTGGACTTGGCCGCTGGGGCAGGCAAGCCACCAGCAAGGTGATCAACAGCAACAGGGGAAAGTAGAATTGAATTTTCATGGAACAATCCTCCTCAATATGGTTGTCAAGACCTGACAGGTTTAGCAAAACCTGTCAGGTCTAGCTAACTCCTGCACACTATAGACGCCATTGGAATCCGAAATGTTCCCTACGTTGATTATACCACGCTCTGGGTCGAGAAGCAACAATACTACCACTGTTGCACCACTGTTGCACCACTGTTGCGGTGTAGACGGTACAGGCGGTACAGGCAGTTCTCGGGAGCGGGCAGTGAGCCGGCGTAGGCAGAGGGCAAATCGTTTGTGGGCATCGTTTCAGCGCACACCCAGATCACTCTACATTTTTGCTCGCGCTGGATGACAATCCAGTGCCCCGAAACGTTTAAGTCGCCGGACTGTCGTCCGGCAGGAGCAAATTGTAAAGCCAGGTTCCCCCCATGATGAAACGATGCCCGTTTGTGCTTTTGGCGGGTCTGTGGTACAATCGTGAAATGTGATAGAGCCGACGACGGAGAGACAAACAGCGGAATGGTGAGGGAATCCGATGGCAAAAGCATTGGCAGAAGTTGAAGAAGAGGTCAAAGAAAAAGAGTGGCCGGCTATTGTCCTACGTCCACCCATTGACTACCCCGAATCGGATGGTAAGCCCATGGCCGAAACAGACACCCACCGCAAGCAGATGGTCTATCTCATCGAAGCCCTGGACGATTATTTCCGCGATGACCCCCAGGTCTACGTGGCTGGCAACCTCTTCCTCTACTACGAAGAAGGCGACCCGCATCAGGTCGTGGCTCCCGACGTCTTCGTGGTCAAAGGGGTACCTAAAGGAGACCGGCGCACCTACAAGCTGTGGGAGGAGGAGGACAAGGGGCCGCAGGTGGTGTTTGAAGTGACCTCACGGCGGACGCGGAAGGAGGACCTGGGGCCGAAGAAGGGGACGTACGAGATGTTGGGGGTGCGGGAGTATTTCCTGTTCGACCCGTTGGCGGAGTATCTGGAGCCGCCGCTGGTGGGGTATTGGTTGGAGGAAGGTGGATACCGGCGAGAGGCAGGAGAACGGTTGGTCAGTGAGGTGTTGGGGTTGGAGTTGCGGGTGGAGGGAGGCCGCTTGTGGCTGTATGACCTGGAGACGGGGGAAAAGTTGTTATCGCCGCCGGAAGCCCAGACTGCCCGCCGAGAGGCCGAAGCCCGTGCCGAACAGGAAGCCGCTGCCCGCCGGGAAGCCGAGGAGGAGCTGGCCCGGCTGCGTGCTGAGATAGTACGCCGGCGCGATTCGGGGTAGACAGAGCCCTAATGGGGAACGCTCGCATTTTGGGCGATTCGACTTATCTATTAATGAACGAGCCCCGTGGGAAACGATTTTCTCACAGGGCTCGTTAGCTTTTGTACGGCCCTCGGCCAGGGCAGCTTCTGGGTCCGAGGTGCCGGCTGTCCGGCGCTGCCCACCCCGGCAGCGCTGGACTTCATTTGCCCTTGTCCTTCGAATTCCACCGTCTCTGGGTTAGCTGTGCTGGCGTCAAAGTCGTCGGTGGTCCGCACCGCTAGAGGCTCCAGGGGGGCAAGAAATCCGGGGCGGGGCCAGCCGGCCCCGCCCCGTTGTCGCTCCACGGTTGGCGCTTCTCACTTCTTCGTGTAGATGACGATGCTGCCGCCGCCGATAGGTTGGCCATTCCCATAGCCTGAATGTGGCCACCTGGTCAAGGACCGCATGGAGCAGTCCGGCATGCGCTGGACGCAATCAGGTGCCCAGGCTGTCCTCGACCTGCGGGCTGTCCGCGTCAATGGCGACTGGGATGAGTACCAACGTTTCCACTGGCAACGTCAACACCAACGACTCTATGATTCCCACTCTCCCGGTCCGCCGGTGACCGAAATCCTTGTTCTGGAGCAGGCAGCGTGAAGTCCCTTGCTCCCACAGTTTTTAGCCAGGCTCATTTGATACTTTCAACTCATCCCGACCGAGACCGCCAGTTTCGGTACATTCAACGGGTCAAACAACTTTGTGATGGCTGGTTATCCGGTCATCAGTGGAAAATGGCGTACTCCACTGGATGCCAGCGTGACGTCCGGAAGTGGTAATGTGAGCGATGTTGGGAACGTAAATTGGTTAGAGTACGATGCCTGGTAAAGTCGGATCAGAGCGCACAGTGAGACGAGTGCTGACCATCGTCAACACCAGCTAGGTTCATCATTGTGTTGAAGGGGTGGTAGAAGAGGCTACCCTCGGACTTTCAGGTCTCAATCTTTACGTAATCTATCTGGCTGTAGCCGCTGCCCCAGGGATCACCGTGTTCAAAAACCCCTAGCCCTGCATCCGCTGCCAAACTCAAGTAGCTGTCTGCATTGGCTTGGGGGATGGTGGTCTCGGCGGCGAGAAAATCGTACATCACGCAGTCAATAGCTACCGGATCGGTGGCGAAAAAGAGGCTATTGGACGCTGCATCGCCGAATGTCGTCCACCGCAATGGTGGAGCCGCAAGACCGGCCCAGGCACCAAACAGTCCGTCGCCGATTGTCAATATCGTCTTGGCTCCTACGTGCGGGTTCTGATAGATATCTACGAGTGGGCTATACTCGGTGCTAAAGTAGCTCCGGTCAGGGAATATGTAATCGTGCAGCAACGCCGTGGCACGCCTGATGGTCCCGATGTGATTTTTGAAACTTAGGGTCACCCCCGCACCACCGTGCGTCTTCATGATTGGCATATTGATCAAGTACGTCGCATTGATCAACACGTCCGGAACCCTTTCAGAAGACGGCGTGGGACCAGAGGGCGGACTGAAGGTCACAAACGCGTTGGGGTCTGAGCTGTTCCACCCAGGATACTGGGCGCAGGAATCTGCAAAAAACTGTACGTTGGGATACAAGCAGCCGTTCACGAATCTATTTGGAATCTGGCGCATGGCTTCGTAGACCCAGATATCCTCCTCGGCCACCCCTATTTGCTTCAGGCCTCGCACAACGGCGTTGACTGGATGGATCAAAGCATCAATGGCATTGTCACTATCGTCACAACTCCAAGCGTTGTTGAAATTGACCTTGATGGCGATGGCCTGGCCTGACTGGTAGTGAGGGAGTAATTGACCCCAGGCCGCCTGAACAGAGCTGGCCCCCGTCAGTTCCATAAGTCCGCGTTCTACCATCGCGTCCACTACAGACTGCCGGACGTAATTCCCATACCAGCCGGTAGAGAAGTCCCAATACGTGGCGTCCTGGCTGTGGACATGAACAACCTTGGAGGTAGAAGGGGTGGATGTTGGCGTGGCTGTTGGCGTGTTGGTCGCCGTGGCTGTCGGGGTCGGAGTGGGAGCAGGCGTGGCCCCTTTGAGAATGATAGGCAAATAAACGAATTCGTCGGGCGTTTGGGCCAGTACTTTGAAGCCGAGCCCTTTTGCCAATTTTTGCAAGCCCAGCCCGCTCGCTGCGGCTACCAATCCTTTGAGTAAATGCCGTCGTGATATCATCCGGTTCATTCGTAATATCTCCTCCCACTTTAATGTTGTGTGAAGCCTTTTTGCAAGGCCCCGCCCAAAGCCGTGGTGACGTTAAACGTAGGGTTGAAATTACCGGGCTGCACCCTGAGACGATCCGGCGAGGCCGCCGTGGATTAGGTAATGGTCTGGCTGAGCGGCCTCTTGACCGAGTGTGCTTACCCGGTGGTGGACGCCCCACGGTCGAAGAATAAAAGCCAGAGCTTAGGCAGAAAATTGAAACTTTGGTAAAAGATGAGACGGCGGGCGACCCGATGAGTGATTCGCGTACAAGTTTCGCTACTCCAGAAGAAAACTCCTATAGTATGAACTTAACCGGCACTCACAGTGACTACCGCTGGTTTGCCCTCCAGCCGGGGCTCGACGAACACGGGCTGGCGATCGAGCACTGTTGGCTCCGGCGGCAATGGCTGAGGCCGGGGCTGATAATTATCAAGATAATAACAAACCTTGGGGAGGAGAACCCACATCTGCTCAGTGGCATTCTGGGATTGCATTTGTCTGGTCAGGTTGATGAGCTCAACCACCACCTGTTCCAACATCTCAGCCTCGACGGTGCTCTCATGAGTGGCGACGAAAATTTTCGGGCATTTAGTGCACCGGCAGTCTTCTTCCTCCAGAAAAAGTTCCTCATCTAGCTTTTCACCGGGCCGGATGCCGGTGTAGACAATCTTGATGTCGCGTCCAGGCTCCAAGCCGGATAGCTTAATCAGTTCGGTGGCCAGATCCAGAATCCGGACTGGTTGCCCCATATCTAACACAAATATCTCACCGCCCTGGCCCAGTTCGGAGGCATGGAGCACCAATTGCACCGCTTCGGGGATGGTCATGAAATAGCGACGCATGTCGGGGTGGGTGATAGTCAGCGGCCCGCCAGCGGCAATTTGCCGCTGAAAAATCGGTATGACGCTGCCCCGGCTGCCCAGCACGTTACCAAAGCGTACGGCCATGTAGGCCTGCCCTGAGCGCTGGGCGGCGGCCAACACCAACAATTCGGCCAGGCGTTTCGTCGCGCCCATGATACTGGTCGGGTTGACGGCCTTGTCGGTTGAGATTAAGACAAAGCGCTCGACCCCGTGTTGTTCGGCGGCCCACAGGATGTTCTGGGTGCCCAGAACATTATTGGTGATGGCCTCTTCCACATTGGCTTCCATAAAGGCGAGGTGTTTGTGGGCGGCGGCATGAAAGATGACGTCGGGCCGGTATTTTTCGATCACCCAATTGACCCGCTGCTGGTCACGAACGTCCACAATCACCTGGTGCGTGACCAGATTTGGAAGGGAGAGCTGCAGGTCCAAACCGATTTCAAAAATGCTGTTCTCGCCGTGGCCCAGCAAGATCAATTCTCCCGGGTCGAACCGGGCGATCTGACGGCAGAGTTCGCTGCCGATCGAGCCGCCGGCCCCGGTGACGAGCACCGTCGCGCCGGCCAGATAGGCAGCCACCTCCGTCGGGTCAATCTCTACGGGTTCGCGGTGTAACAGATGATTGATGTCAACCTGGGGCAGGCGGCTAATGGTCTTATGACCGGCCAGGAGTTCGTAAATCCCCGGCAGGCTGTAGGTGGCCACGCCCGTTTGTTCGCACATAGCCATGATTTCCTGCTGCCGCCCGAGCGGGGCAGAGGGCATGGCTACGATAATCTGTTGGATCTGATCGCGGTCAACCAGTTCGAGAATGTGCTGGGTGGTCCCCAGCACCGGCAGGCCCTGGATGCACGTACCCACTTTGGCCGGATCATCGTCCACAAAGGCCACCGGCTCCATATCCAACTGCGGGTTGGCCCGCATCTCGCGGACCACCAGCGTGCCGGCCTCGCCGGCGCCCACCACCAGCACCCGCCGGCCGCCGACCACATCCTGGTGCTGGCGATACCAGTCATACAGCCCCCGCAGGCCAAGCCGGGACCCGCCGACAATCAGACAGGTCAGCATCCCGTCCAGCAAAGGCAGGCTGCGAGGTGAGGCCAAGCCGTATCGAGCCAAGCTTGCTTGAGCGCCCCCAAATACAACCGTCAAAACAGTGGTTGAGAGGCCGACGGCGATCAGCACCCGAGTCAGATCGTTGACACTGGCGTAACGCCAGTAACGGCGATACAGATCCTGGTGATAAAAAAGGGGCACCTTAATCAGCAGAGCCACGATGGTAAAGAAGATCAGGGCCTGACCGAAATGCGGCCACCAATCCAACCTGTCTAGGCGTAGGGTCAACGCCAAGCCGGGGATAGATAACAATACTAAAATATCAAATATAAAGAAGTGCCGGTTACGCATTTCTAGAATCGAGCTCATACGCTTGCCCCGACGATATCAGCAAGGTTCGCCATCTGTTCGTCTCCTCTAGCCAGCCCACTTACCTGCACCCTGTATGGCATAAACACCCTTTTCTCTCATTAAACCGAAAACTTTGCTAGAGCTTGCAGCTCCAGGGAGCCACCCCATAGCGCATCCAATAAAAGCCGATCTTGATCAGTTCCTTTAACACCACAGCCCTGCTAACTTTATGCTGCCACCAATTCTCTGGGCCGTAGGGTGAATCTGTTGGGGGCGCATAATAGATGGCGATCCCGCTGTCGGCCAATTGCTGTTTAATGACACATAAGGCCCGGCGGCTGTGAGCCCAGTCAGTCACTACCAAGATGCTCTGCAGTCGCCTTTCTTTGGCCAAAGCCGCGATCTTTTGGCCATCCTCCCAGGTATTGGTCGTAGCCAGCAAATGAATAGCTTCAGCCGGCACACCCTCCTCGATGGCAAGCTGGACCGCGCGCTGTGCAAAAGGACAAGATGACCCATCACCGGTGTGCCAAACTTCAGGAGCCAGATTTTGCTTATAGAGAATGATACCCTGCTGGATGCGCTCAGAACTACCGCTAAGGATGACAATGGCATCAGCTTGACCAATGTGAGGAGATTGGGCCAGCCAATTTCCAATTCCAGGTAGCCACAGTTTAGCCATAGCAAATGATAGGATTGTCGTCAAAAACAAAAGACCGGTCAGCCACAGTATCCATTGTCGAAGGGAATATCGCCAGGAAAATCGAATAAACATCATTTTGAAACGAAACCTATGATGGCTACTTCACAAGCCCAGTAAGACATTCACCCGGAGTCGTTGGCAGACATAGTCCACCTGTTCCTCCGTCATCACCCCGGAAAAAGGCAAGGCCAGGGAGATATCGCCCAGGTATTCGGTAATGGGGAAGTCGCCACGCTGATAACCAAATATCTTCCGATAAAAGGGCTGTAGGTGGATAGGTGTGAAGTAGGGGCGGCTAGGAATGCCAGTTTTAGCCAACCGGCGCATCACCTCATCACGATTAGCGGGTGGCTTAATCCGCACGACGTAGACAAACCACGACATGCGGGTGGTAGTAGGAGCGATGTATGGTCGCTCAATTAATTCCACATCCGCCAGGCGCTCGTTGTACCAGCGAGCCACCTGCTCCCGTTTTCCCAGGAGTTCCTCGATACGCTGTATCTGCACCAGGCCCAGGGCGGCGCTCATCTCGTCCAGGCGGTAGTTGTATCCCAGGCGCGTGTGGTTGAGCCAGGCATCAAAGACGTCGCGGCCTTGGTTACGCAGGCTGCGGAAAAGGTTCGCCCACGCCTCCCTGTTGGTCACGATCATCCCCCCTTCGCCGGTGGTGATCTGTTTGTTCGGATAAAAAGCAAAGACAGCCACGTCACCCAGTGTGCCGGCTTTACGCCCCCTGTACTCGGACCCAATCGCTTCGCAGGCGTCTTCGATCACCGTCAAACTATGGCTTTGGGCGACTTCCAAGATGGGGTCCATATCGGCCGGCTGGCCGAAAGCGTGAATGGGCAGGATGGCTTTCAAATTGCGAATTGCGAATTGCGAATTGCGAATTGCAGGTGCAAGCCAGCGGTCGCCGGTCGTAGGTCGTAAGTCGTTGGCTAATGCTTCGACGGCCTTGGCGACCAGAGCTGGATCAATGTTCCCGGTGTGTGGGTCCACGTCCACGAACACAGGGGTAGCGCGTTCGTAGAGGATGCAGTTGGCCGAGGCGATGAAGGAGAAGGGGGTAGTGATGACTAAATCGCCTTCCTTGATGCCCGCCGCAATTACGCAGAGGTGTAGCCCACTGGTGCCGGAGTTGACACTAACAGCATGGTGAGCGCCGAGGTATGAGGCAACAGCCTGCTCAAAGGCGGTGAGTTGGGGGCCGATGCTGAGGAAGGGCGTCTGCAAAACCTGAGTGACGGCCGCGATTTCGGTGTCGGTCAGGTCGGGCGAAGACATAGATAGGGTTAGCATATAGATACCTCGATCCAGTAAAGATAATCATAAGGGTGAATGGCTAAAACTGTCTTTTCTCTTCAGGCCAGCAAGCTCTGATCAATGAGCAACAGATGCCGCCAAAAGAAACTGTGTCATCATTAGATTCATGCTACGACTCTGGCCATTCCCAGCAGGCGAGCCGCCAACCGTGTCCTTCCACGGCAAGAGCGGCCACATAGCCAGGGCCAAGAATAAGCTCCTGCAGCGACCAACGGGAGGATTCCATTGGACCTCCTCTCATGTTCAACAGCGCGGCTGGTTCCCCTGGCGCTAGAGAAACGTCGAATTGGTCCAGGGGAAGGGAAAGGCCCTCACCCCTGGCCTTGATGTAGGCCTCCTTGCGGGTCCAACAGGTGAAAAATGCCTTCTGCTTCACCGTTGCCGGGAGGGCCCGAAGCGTAGCGCTCTCTCGGGGTGAGAAGAATCGCGCTGCTATCTGCTCGCATGCGACCTCCGCGCGGACGCGTTCGAGGTCGATGCCAATCTCCCGGCCGCGCGTGAAGGCATAAAGGGCAAGTTCGTGCGAATGAGCTAGGTTAAACCGAAGCGTGCCCCCATCGAATCTTTGCGTCAGATATGGCTTCCCCTGGGATCTATAGCAAAACTGCAACCGGCTTGGCTCAATGCCTACATAGCAACTGAGGATCGTTCTGAGTATACCATGGCTGACAATGAAGCGCTTTCTGTCCTGCTCAAAGTGAAAACGCTCAGCTCTCATGCGCTCGTCGTCAGAGAGCGTTTGCGCCAGTTGCTGGACACGCGTGACCGGTTGGTCAAGTGTAGCACGCCAGACGTGAACATCATTGCTTGATAATGTCAGGTCGGCCGGTGGAGGGAGCCAGGGATGCTCAAGAACCGTCATAAGGTCG
>Ga0315310_10002255_pt1 | contig 12064 bp, 13 predicted proteins | sample TDP5_MG_FD_203630 | JGI IMG/M metagenome (GOLD analysis project Ga0315310, IMG submission 203630) | Freshwater sediment microbial communities from Lake Towuti, South Sulawesi, Indonesia - TDP5 | ecosystem: Environmental > Aquatic > Freshwater > Lake > Sediment | place: Indonesia: South Sulawesi... | reverse complement strand
TACGGCAAGCGTTGCATGAGAAATGTATAGTATTAGACCACTGTGGCAACAAAATTTTTATGATCACGTTGTGAGAAAGAACGAATCATTTGTTGAGATTTGTTCGTATATCCTGAATAATCCTCTCAGAAAAGGCCGAACATTCACTTGGGAAGAATATCCATATTCCAAGATGGTGGATGACTTACCTCTTTGATCTATCAGATGTTCTAAAAGGAGACTTTCAAAATGATCCGAGCGAAGTTGTGGTTTCGGTGTGCGGCGATGCACGATCCGGTCACTCCCATTGTAGTTCAACCTGCCATCATCGGATGGGAGGCGAAGAAGAGGAATGTGGAGCTTCAAATTGAAAGGGCTTTTAATGGAGAAGAATTGGTTCGCCGGATGAAAGGATGGATAACCGTCGACCCAAATCAGGTAATCAACGTCGTCAGTCGAATTGGTAGATTAAAGGTTTTAGATGACAGGGACCTTGTCATTGAATTTGAGAAGACAGAAGATTTTCAAGTCCTCCAGAAGACCCTGAAAGAAACCTTCGGAGGTGAGGTAGATGCCGAGCTGATCAGCAAGAAATAGAGATCTATATTTTTCTCGTCAGCGAGATGAACTAATCTTCTTTGAGAAATTCAAGTATCACTTGGTCGCGCTTCTTGTTCGGCTGAAATAGGATGGAGTAATGATTCATACCTTCCAAGTCAACTCTCTTGGCTTTTGGTATCTCAAGAACCATCCGTTCTGCGACTTCCTCGGGAAGGACAAGGTCGTCCTGAGACAGCGACCCTTTTGTAGCCCGCAAAATCAGGGTAGGGGAAGTTACTTTTTTATAGAATTGGCTCGAATCTACTTTCCCTAAGTTTTGGACTTCCTCCTCAATCTGTTTTGGATGGACACGGGAGCGGAGACCTCCTTGCACCTCTTCAACCTCGTAACGGAAATAAGTCTCCATAAAGGAGTTCCAAGGTTGTAAAAAGGGGGCCTGCTTCATCTGTGAGATATAGTCCTCAAAGGAGGGAAAGGTCTGTCCTAAACGATCCAAAGACGGCTTAATCCCTCCCAACCTCCCTTTGGCAAAGGGAGGAGTAATTATCCCTCTTTGAAAAATCCTGCCTGCCGGCAGGCGGGATCAAGGGGAATCATTGGTAATTGAAAGTTTGGTCATTATTTGGAGCTTGATGATTGAAATTTGGTTGTTGTCATCTTTCAGGGTTTCTTGGGTGGCATTGTCCAGGCAATTCCATCCACAACGGTCTGCCCATTTTGGTTTATGCAAGTTGTTTTAAACTTCGCCCTATTTTTCTCAGGGATGAGTTCGATCACCTCCACCTTAGCCGTAAGGGTATCCCCGATTCTCACCGGGGCGAGAAACTTGACCTCTTGTGAAAGGTAAATGGTGCCATGACCAGGGAGAATATTTCCAAGGACTGAAGAGATGATACCGATAGAGAGGACTCCATGGGCAATTCTGCCTTTGAATATTGTTTTTTCTGCATAAGGCTCATCGAGATGAACAGGGTTAAAATCTCCTGTCACTCTAGCGAAATCCTGAATATCCTTTTCTGTAATGGTCTTGGAAATCTGGGCTGAATCTCCGACTTTCAGTTCGTGAATGGATTTTCCTTCCGCCATTGGCTTCAACATCCTCTTTTAGAATTTTTTACATAGAGGCATTTCAATCTTCGAAGGAATTGACGATCCCGTTCTTTAATCTTCCCTTCTGCCTCTTGAGGCGAGTACGAAAAGAAACCCTCGCCGGTCTTCACTCCGAGTTTTCCCTCCTTTACCTTCTCTTTAAGGAATTTAGGGGGTTCTATAGATCTGTCAAGATCTTTAAAAAGATATTGGGAAATATTGAGAAAGGTATCCAGACCACCCAAATCACTCGTCTCCAGAGGACCAAGTGTGGGTAGGCGGAAGCCAAAAGTTCCTTTGACTGTCGTATCGATATCCTCGGCCGAGGCCACTCCTTCCTTCAGACAGGCCAATGCCTCGCGGTAAAGGGCAAACTGAAGTCGATTTCCCAAGAATCCTGGGACTTCCTTCAATATCTTGACCGGTTTCTTCCCGATAGTCCTTAGAAGTTGATAGACTAGGTCGACGGTTTGGTCTGAGGTATGTCGCCCCCTGATAATCTCTACCACTGGAATGATATGAGGAGGATTCCACCAATGGGCGATGACCACTTTGTCCTGGCGATCGATTCCAGAGGTTATCTCTGTCAGACTCAAACCAGAGGTATTACTGGTGAGGACGGTGTGGGAGGGGCAGTACTCATCCAATTTCTTAAAGATCTGTTTTTTTAGCTCCATCTCTTCAGGGACCGCTTCAACCACAAAGTCAGATTCCCTCACAGCTGATTTTAGATTTCTATTGATCTTGATTCTGGAAAGAGCTTCTCTTGCGGCTCCAGGCGTTGCGATTTTGAACTCGACGAAAGTATTGAGATTGGAATGGATGCGTTGGACCGCTCTTTCCAATATCTCATCACTAATGTCATTTAGTGTTACTTCGTATCCTCCTAAGGCGAAGGTTTGACCGATCCCATGTCCCATGGTTCCTGAACCAACCACAGCCACATTTCTTATCTGGGGAAGTTTCATTTTAAGCTCCTTGGCTAGCAAGACACCCCGTAAATCTTGCTTCATTCCTTTTTGGGAGGCATTGCCCAAGCCGTTCCATCTACCACTGTCTTACCATTTTGGTTTATGCAAGTGGTCCTAAATTTTACTCTATTTTTTTCAGGAATGAGTTCAATAACCTCAACTCTGGCCGTAATCGTATCTCCGATTCTTACGGGAGCGAGGAACTTGATCTCATGAGAGAGATAGATGGTGCCATATCCGGGAAGGATATTACCCAATACGGTGGAGAGGATTCCGAGAGAGAAAGCTCCATGTGTGATTCTTCCTTTAAATAGGGTTTTCTCTGCATAAGCCTGATCGATATGAATAGGGTTATAGTCACCGATCGCCTTGGCGAAATCGTTAATAAGAGTTTCTGTAATAGTACGGGACAACTCGGCGGAGTCGCCGACTTTGAGTTCATGAACGGATTTTCCTTCACCTATAGACATGGCTCCCACCGACCTACTAATCTCCTCGGCCAAGGATGATACGGTAAGGATCTACTTTCTCACGAAGGGCCTTCAATTCCTCTTCGGTGGGTGGAGGGATGTTCATCAGATCCTCTTTAACCAACAACTCGAATCCTGTGTTCTCAATGATATCCTTTAAGGTTACTCCTGGGAGAAGGCCGATCAGCCTCATTCTCTTTGTTTTCTCTTCAAAATCTAAGAGAGCCTTGTCCGAGAAGACCCTGTAAGGTCCAGATCCAGGAGGCAGTCCCGCTCTTTCGCGAGCTCCTGGTCCATCAATATACCCCGGTGTCGTGATAAAGTCGACCTTCTCGACGAACCTTCTCTTCTCATGGTTCATGATGATCATCGTTCGCCAACAGAGGGAGCCAAAGGCATTGGCTCCTCCACTCCCAGGCCATCGAACCTCTGGCGCCTCATATGAACCTTTGACGGTGGAGTTTAGATTACCGTATTTATCGATCTGGGCCCCGCCCAAAAAGGCGTAATGACCGATACCCAATTGGGCCATCTCGAATATTTCCGGCATGTCGCAGGTTCGAATTGCCCTGTGAGTGGTTCTCGAACAACCTACAGATGTAGGCAAGGTTGGCATCTGAGGAGCCACACCCCCTGCCTCAAAAACGGGAACGATGTTGGGAGCGTGCATCTGCTGGGCTAAACTGGCAGCCAGCATGGGTATCCCAGTCCCGATATATATAACTGCCCGATCCTCAATCTCTCTTGCGGCCAAAACGGCCATTAATTCAAAGGTATTATAATCTTTCTTTCCCATATAATCCCTCTCGAATCTATTGTCTAACTCTTAGATGTTCAAGGTCCTCTAAATATTTAAGCTTCTTCTTGCCGCCGACTTTCTCTAGGTACTCACCGAAGCTTTCAACACCAAATATATATTTATTATAATATTCCTCAAGTGTCGATTGATCTCTTGCAGCCGCCACATATTCCTTCATATGATCGATATCGACATAATACATTCCTGGCATATTAGTAGGATGAGTTCCATAAGGGACTTCCACCACCGCATCCACGTAAAAACAAGGGATCAATGTTCGGTCTGGTGAGCGTCTTATCTCCTCTGTATCGATGATCTTCTCAGTGGTAATGATCAATCTCTTCGCTGATTTGGATTTGCCCAAGTCTTCATTCAGAGCACCTTCGATCTGGGAATTTCCGTAAATATCGCATCGATGGACATGGATGATACAAACGTCGGCATAGATGGCAGGGACCAATACCAATTCTTCGCCGGTGAAAGGGCATCGAATCTTTTTGGCCGCACTGTGCTTGAATCCATCTGCTCCCATCATATTCCTGATGGGAAGAAAAGGTAGACCCATGGCAGCGGCCTTATGCCTCCAAGCCATACTGGCATTATCATACTCGGAAATGCCCATCTCGCCATTAGCGATCATCCTCTCAGCACGCTTCCGTGTAACGTAAGGAATGCCAAAGATCTCCATCCCCGTGATATATCCACAATCGATATTCTTGACGCATCCAGCATCTAATAATAAGTTGAAATCGTAGGTCCGGGTTCCTGCTGCGAGGTTTAAGTTCCTCCTTTTTTGCCGTATGATTTCATGAACAGCAGCCAATGAGAGCCTGACGAAGCTGACCCCTCCCATCGTAAGGTAATCTCGGTCATGCACGAACTGCTCTATCGCTGTCTTTATATCCATCCTTTTATCCCGCCAAGCATTCTTCACCTTTTCCCTCATATGTTCTCGAAATTCATTGGGCGTTGTCTTGGAGAATATTTGACCGGATCCTTCTTCAATTATCTCGATCACCTTTTTTGCCATTTGTCACCACCTCAACATTTTTAAAATCTATAAATGATTGTGTGAGTCTTAGGGGGAAGGGAGGACACATGGAGGCTGAAGAAGAGATTCAAACCATCAGGTATTTTTTTCTCACCTCATCGTTCTTTCTCAGTTCCTCGATGGTTCCTTGATAGCGGATCGTTCCTTTATCCATTACATAAGCCCGATCGCTCAATGCACTAGCCAGACCAACATTGTGTTCACAGAGGAGCATGGTGACCCCCATCTTTTTAATCTCCCCAAGTTGTTCTTCCATGGCTTTGATGACCAATGGGGCAAGTCCTTCACCTGCTTCATCTAAAAGGAGAAGTTGAGGATTGGTCATTAAGGTTCGAGCAATGGTGAGCATCTGTTGTTCACCACCACTGAGATGGGTCCCCATATGTGAATCTAATTCTTCTAATTTTGGAAAAAGGGAATAGATCCGATCAAGATTCCAAATGGCTCCTTCCTTTTCTCTTCGAGCAACAAGAATATTCTGTCGAACCGTTAAATCTGGGAATATCCGACGGTCATCTGGGACAAATCCAATACCCAATGGGGCAATCCGGTAGGGGGGTTTCCCAACGATCTCCTCACCTTTAAACTTAATGCTCCCTGAACGAGGCGGTGTTAATCCGATGATGCTTCGCAACGTAGTGGTTTTACCAGCCCCATTCCTTCCAAGGAGACAGACAGCTTCTCCCTGTTTGACATCAAAAGAGATACCAAAGAGAATATGACTGGTTCCATAATACGTGTGGATTTCTTTTACTTGAAGCATTACGCAACACCGCCTAAGTAAACCTTCTGGACCTCCTCGCTAGCCCTCACTTCTTGTGGGGAACCATCTGCGATCAGGGTGCCCTGATGAAGTACAGATATTCTTTTTGCAATTCCGAAAACGACACTCATGTCATGTTCAGTGAAGAGAATGGTCAACCCTCGCTCCTCTGCTAACTTTTTGATGAGGACCATAGTGCTTTCGGTCTCTTCAGGAGACATGCCGCAAGTGGGCTCATCCAACAGCAGCAGTTCAGGTTCGGTTCCCAAGGTGATGGCCAGTTCTAATCGTTTCTTATCACCGTGAGAGATGGAATCCCCTGAAATCTGAGCCTGATCTGACAGTCCAATATCCTCTAAGATATGCCAGACCGCATCCTTGAAAAATTTGTTTGCCGGCGCGAAGGCATTGAGAGTTACTCTTCGGTGAGATAACAGGGCCATCAAGACACTCTCGTAGACGCTGAGCTGGGGAAAGATGCTTGTCTTCTGAAAAGATCGGGTAATCCCAAGTTTACATCTTTTGTATGAAGGAAGTCCCGTGATATCTTCTCCCTTGAACAAAACCTTGCCTGAATCAGCTCGATGATACCCGGTTATGAGATTGAAATAAGTGGTTTTCCCGGCCCCATTTGGGCCAATGATGGCATGGACATCCCCTTGACGAACATCGAGGCTCACCCTATTGACGGCTCGAAGCTTCCCAAAATCCTTTGTTATTCCTTGGGTTTGAAGAAACATATCATCTTCCTGATGATTGGTTAGCTCTTTCTCTCCGCTCTTTCAACCTTTCTTGGGCGAAGCCGAGGATTCCGCCGGGTAGAAGAAAGATGATAATTAAAATGAGCGTCCCCATGATTACAGGCCAAAAATAGGTGAATCCAAGAACATAGGCATGAACAAATGTCATGATAAACATTCCCAAGATTGGCCCAAAGAAGGTTGACGGACCTCCAAGAATTGCTGCCATCACCGGCTCACCTGATTTAATCCACATCAGAGAAAAAGGAGCAATAGATCTGTAAAAGGGGGCCCATAGGCCGCCAGCCAATCCAGCAAAGGCAGCGGCGATGACAAAGGCTATCAGTTGGTATCTTGCGATATTGATGCCTAAGAATTCTGTTCTTTCCGAATTTTCGCGCATCGCCTTAAGGGTGTGACCAAAGGGCGAGTTAATGATTCGCCAAATGATATATGCGGAAGCGATGAAAATGATAAGAATAAAATAGTAATACACAATGGGTGACTTTAAAATTCCGGGTGGAAAGACTCCTTGGATACCATCATCGCCGCCAGTGAAATCATGCCACTTATAAATGATCACAAAGATAAGCTGGCCAAAGGCCAATGTCAGAATCGCAAAGTATATTCCTCTTAAACGGACGCAAAAATATCCGACAATGAGACCGATAATGCTTGCCACTGCAACTCCGGCTAACAGAGTTAGCCAGAAATTAAAATGGGCCTTTGTGAGAAGCATTGCGACGGTATATCCCCCAAGACCATAAAAAGCGGCCTGACCAAAGGAGAGCTGGCCCATATAGCCGAAGAGAAGGTTAAAGCTCAAGGCCAAAAGGCTCATAATCAAAGCTTCACCCAGTATGACGAGGTAGAATTCGGTGATAACAAAGGGAGCAACAATGGAAGCCAGAACGAGGAGAATTAACCACCATCCTCTCTTGACCAACGACTTCTTCTGTTCCGTCAGTTTTGTTTCCATCTTTTAACCTTAGCCTTAATCCCCCCAACCCCCCTTTAGCAAGGGTGGGAGAGGGGGGATTTGGGTATTATCGCTCCGGTCTTCCGAAGATTCCCCATGGACGGATGATTAAGACAACCGCCATAACGATGAAAATAAAGGCCAATGCTAATTCTGGTTTATACATGATTCCGAAGGCATAGACCTGCCCAACGATAAAAGACCCCAGAAGTGTTCCGGGAAGGCTTCCCATGCCACCGATGACAACGACGGCGAAGCACTCCACAATGATCTCGATATCCATACCTAGGGCAATGGCTCCATAGGGAGCTGAGACGGCACCGCTCAATCCAGCGATCAGGGCTCCCAGGACAAATATCCATGTAAAAAGCCATGGAATAGGTATTCCCAACGCTGAGACCATTTCTCGATCATGAGCCGCTGCCCTGATAATGTCTCCGAGGCGGGTTCTATACACAAGCCACCAGAGAAAGATGACAAGGGCAATTCCCAAGATGATGACGAAAAAGTTATAAGATGGAAATGGAAAGCCAAAGAGAAAAACAGCCCCGGTAAACGGTTTGGGCCTGGGTATTGAAAGGAATTCTCCACCCCAACCAAGTTTGACAATATCAGTAATAATCAAAACCACGGCATAAGTAGCTAAAAGTTGTTCAGGCCATCCTCTGGCGTAAAGTCTTCTCAACAAGAAAAACTCTATAACGATACCAAATCCTGCCATAATTAAGGCGGCGGCGATTGTTGCAATATAAAACCCGAGATTAGGAATGAGGAGGGCTTTCCAGAGGGTATACGTGACAAAAGCCCCAAGCATGTAGAGAGAGCCGTGAGCAAAATTGAGGACCCTGAGGACCCCAAAGGTAAGGGATAGACCCGAGGCGACCAAAAAGAGAAGGGCGCCTCGGGCAATTCCGCTCATAAACTGATTAAACAGAACATCAAAAGACATAGGTTTTGAAAATTACAAATCGCAAATTCCAAATTCCAAACAATTCTCAAATTTCAATTTCCAATTACCCAAACGATTACGTAATTTAGAATTTAGGTGATTGGAGCTTATTTGGTGCTCGCCCTGCACCATATTAGGTACAGGGCTTGGAATTTGGTGCTTATGTTACCTTACCACACCAGTCTTCTTCCAGACTTCTCGGACACTGGCTTCAGACCGCCAAACCTGATCCCCAGGGATTCGAGAGACGTCCTTCCAGATCTTAAAAGGATAACTCGGATCCTTGGCTATGGTTCCCTGATAACACGGGACGCTTCCCATATGGTCCAAGGGGCGAATAAAAAATCTCCCTCTTAAACTATCGAGAGGCAGTCCTTCCATGGCCTTGACCACTGCGTCGCTTTCAACCGATTTGGCCTTTTCGACCGCTGCCTTAATCAGATAAACCCCGTCATATGCCTGGACAGCCCATGAGTCAGGATATGCTCCGCGGACCTTTCTATACTTCTCAACAAACTCAATCATCTTGGGATTTGGATCCATGAAGAAGCATCCTCTTCCAAAACCAAATGTTCCTTCAGGGGCATCGGGGCCTAAGGCTAACAGGACAGGAAGATCATAAAGTGCGATAAAGGGAATCTTCTCAAAGAAACCGTATGGTGCAGCTTGCTTGGTAAAGGCTACTAAGTCGCCACCAAACAGGGAGCTATGTACTGCATCGGGTTTCTTGGCCATAATGGCGGTGATGAATGCTGTAAAATCTTTTTCGCCAGGTTTTGGCCAGGCCTGATACAAAATTTCAGCATCAGGAACTAACCTTTTTACTTCCTCTTCAAAGGCAGACTCCTCTCTTCGGCCAAATTCATAATCCGGAGCAATGGTGCAGAATTTTTTTGCAGTGGGGACCTTCTTATTCAGGTAGCGAGTGGCAGCAATGGCCTCCATGTAGGTGTTTGGAACAATCTGCACAATATAAGGGGTAAATTTGTCAACCACTTGGCCCTCAGTATTGGCCATTGTAGTTACCCTCAAAATCTTATATTCCGAATGTACGACTTGCATTGCCAGACCAACACCACTGCTACACGGACCCTCAAGGAAATGCACTTTCTCCCTCAAGATCAAATCTTTCGTTTCCCTTGCACCGACATCCACCTTCATCTCAGTATCCCGGACGGTCACATCCAATTTTCTTCCCAGAATGCCACCTTTAGCATTGATCTCATCAGCGGCAATCCTTATGCCATGGATGGCCGATTCGGAATACATGTAGCAAGGGCCGGCAAAACAATAGATGGCCCCCAATTTAATCGGTTCTTTTGCTACAGCGGGCTTCGGTGCTGGCTTGACTGGAGCCTTTGCCGGTTCTTTGGCCGGGGCCGGTTTCGCCTGGCCAATCACCATTGGGACAGAAAGAATGCTACATATAAAAACCAGAGCTGTTATAATCGCCAATCTTCTCATATGTTGTCTCCCTCCTTTTTATTGAATTTTTAATGAATTAGTTTCGTTCACCTCCTTTTTCACGGCTTCCAATATAATGAAAAGAAAAACTTGTCAAGGAAAAATTAGCTGTAAATTTTGGGGTGGGCTTGGACTTCTTTGATGAAATCCTTAACCGATTCTTCAAGAGAATATTTGGTTTTCCATCCCCATTCTTCAGCAGCTCTCCTTTCATCCATATACTTAGGCCAGCTTCGAACGATCTCAGTCAGTTCTCGGTCTGGCTTAAATTGAATATTTGCATCAGGAAGGATCTTTTTTACTTCCTCATAAATTTCACGGGCCGTTGGTGAGAAACCTGCAATACAATAAACCCTCCTTTTCAATTTTGAATTATCTGTTTCATATAAATGGATGAGGCAATCCACAGCATCTCTGATATAAAGCAAGGGCATTCGTACGTCTTCTTCTACAAAGACAGAATAGGGCCGTCCTAAAGCCGGTTCGGAGATCATGAGCGTGCTGTAGGCAGAGGCTCCTCCTGGCCCTCTCCCGGGTCCAATGACGGCAGGTAAACGGACTCCTCTAAAATCAACTCCAAATTTTCTGTAATAGTATTCTCCCAATCTTTCAGAGAAGACCTTTGTAACGCCGTACATGGAGATGGGCATCTGAATCGTATCCTCATTCACCATCTCAGGAATTCCAAGTCCATAGGTGGCAATAGTGCTAAGATAGATCACTCGCTCGATATTAAACAGCCTTGCTGCTTCAAGGATGTTGAAAGTCCCGCCAGCGTTGACATGATAAGCAGTGATGGGTTTTTCTTCAGCGGAAGCAGAAAGAAGTGCACCTGTATGGTAGACACCGTCGATCTTAAATCCCTTTATAACTTCTAACACTTCAGCCCATGAGGCGAGATCTCCCTGAATGATCTTCAGTCTATCTTTTATGTCATTAATGAGAGGGGAATGCGAGACTACATCAAATAGTACAACTTTTTCTCCCTTTTCTAAAAGGGCTCGAGCAAGATAAGAACCAATAAAACCTAGACCACCAGTAATCAATTTTCCCATTGCCTTCAATCCTCTTAAATAGCAAGAATCAGGCCATAGCAGATTAAATGGTTTAAGTTGTTGAATTTAAAAGACTTTAAATTTATCCTGAATTTTTTGTGATTCATATATGTAGAAAAAATTCTACATTTAATTCTCTACTGTAAAATTTGCTTTTTAAATACAGCCAGTTAATAATTATGTAGAAAAAGTGATATATGTAGAAAATAATCTACATATCTAACTACGTGTTAGAGGGATATTGAGTTTTTTCATTTTCTTATAAAGGGCGGTTCGATGTATTCCTAAAAGTTTTGCTGCCTTGTTTTTATTATCCTTTGAAATCCGAATGGCATGGAGTAGAGCTTCTTTTTCTATATCCTCTCTGAGACGCCTCAGAAACGTGGGTTGGAGTTTGGAAGATTCAGTTCTTATACTTTGTAAAAAGATTGGGAGGTGATGTGGCTGGATGGAATCCCCATCGATGGCATAGAGGATTCTTTCCAATATATTGGCTAATTCCCGAACGTTTCCAGGCCAGTCATAATTTTCAAAAATCTTCAATACTTCAAGAGAAATCTTTGTGACATCCGTCCCCAACTCTTTATTAAATGTCTGGATCAGATGCTCGGCAATGATCGAAATGTCCTCTTTTCTTTCCCTCAAAGGAGGAATTTGTATAGGGATCACATTTAAACGGTAATATAAGTCTTTTCTAAATTTTCCTTCCTCCACACATTTTTGCACATCTTCGTTTGTGGCTGCAATGAATCTAAAATCACATTTGGTCAAACGGGTTCCACCCAATCGTTCCATTTCCTTTTCTTCTAAAACGCGAAGTAATTTCGGCTGCATTTCCAAGGGGAGATCGCTGACCTCATCCAAAAAGATCGTGCCCCGATGGGCCAATTCGAATTTGCCCGGTTTAGCCTTGTTCCCGGCTCCAGTGAAGGCTCCAGGTTCATAACCAAAAAGCTCTGCTTCCAATAGGTCCTTCGGAATCGCTGCACAATTTAGACGAATGAAAGGGTAGGGCCTTCGTTCACTGGCGTGATGGATGGCGTGAGCGAAGAGTTCTTTTCCCGTGCCGCTTTCTCCTATTAAGAGAACGGGTGCATTCGTCATGGCCGCTTTGAGGGCCAGCTTTTTAAGTTCCACCATCCCTTCACTCTTCCCGACGATATTGTTAATGGTATATTTGGATGACCGCAGGCT
>Ga0315310_10002253_pt1 | contig 12071 bp, 14 predicted proteins | sample TDP5_MG_FD_203630 | JGI IMG/M metagenome (GOLD analysis project Ga0315310, IMG submission 203630) | Freshwater sediment microbial communities from Lake Towuti, South Sulawesi, Indonesia - TDP5 | ecosystem: Environmental > Aquatic > Freshwater > Lake > Sediment | place: Indonesia: South Sulawesi... | reverse complement strand
GACGGGGAGGCTTAGGAATTAAGGGTTCCAAAACTTCCCACTGCCCACTCGTAATATCCATGCCTCACCTCCGTCCAAAGATTCGCATACAAGGCTAAAAACTATTTATGAGATAACTTCCAGACAAAAATGGTAAGAGAGAAACAATCACATAGAAAAGAACTTCAATACTTATCGAGAGATGCCTTTCTATGTGGTCGGTTACGTCCATGCTAACCATAGCAGGTTAAGTCGATGTTCTTTTTCCGTTTTTTATTTTCTCTCAATCAACTCGATGAGCGTTCCGTCCGGGTCTTCGATGAAGGCAATCAATCCACCGGTCGGGCTCAGTCTGAAAGGTTCGTCTGTAATCGAGACTTTCTCTTTCCGCATCAGGGAAATGGTCTTTTCCATGTTCTCAACTACGAATGCAAGATGATCGAATGCAATCTCAGCGTTGCTCTGAGGTATCTCACGGCGATTCAAAAATTTTAGCTAACAGTCTCGTGTAGAAGTCAATCGACCTATCCATATTGCTCGTTCGAATACTAGTATGAACAAACATTGTCTTTCACTTGCATCTCTTATTGGTTCATCTACTATACAGGAAACTGGTTCGCCTTCCGGTTAGGAAATCATATTCGTTTAGATTCTTCATCTTTTCCTTTTTTGAGTTTGGGATTAAATTTATACCCCAAACCCAAAACGAACTGATGACATCATGATCCACATTCTCTTTAGCTTTAACCAAGGCAGACTCGTACAAATATGATCAAAGTCACTAAACCAATTCCGTTCCCTAAGGTTATTAGTTCATACGATGTTCTGGAATGTGTGATATTTCAGCAAGGCTTCACCTGAAGCTACAAGTATAGCTGATGAAACTAAATAAACCCAATATACAGTCGAATAATTTTCGAGTAGGTATTGAGGATTGGTCCAAATGTGTGTTGACATCGCTATTAGAATCAAAATGTTGTTTACCATCATCATCGCAATCCAAACCCAGTATACTAACAATAAGAAAAATCTAAGGGTTTGATTGACAAACGGAAATTGATTGACTAACCATAATGCTAGAAGAGGAATTATGGGCAAGAAACTTACTCTCATTATAGATTGCACTGTTTCGATTTTTTCGGGCGAATAATACCAAGTTGCGAATTGAAAATTGACTGCAGCAAGGACCGTAATCAAAATGAGAAAGTAATCAAACAGTTTTTCTTCAAACAAATTTTTCATATGTTTCACCTTACTCAGTATGTTATAGCTATTCCTAAATTAATGCTATTGAATCTACTTATCCAAATGAGAAAGGAAATATAGTAAAAGTTTGGGATTGGGATCAAATTTATACTAACAAAATTTTAATTACCACTGAACATGTAAGGCTCATGAAAGGAGGCAATTGATCGAGATGGAAGCGGTCGTAAAGACAAAACGCGGATCAGGAAATGTGGAATTAAAAGATGTCGATGTTCCGAAGGTAGCGCCAGAAGAGGTTTTAATTGAGGTTAAAAGCAGCGGAATATGCGGAACGGACGTCCACATATATCACGATTCAGCGTTTTACACTCCGCCAGTTATCTTGGGTCACGAATACGCGGGAGTTATAACTCAGGTGGGTAGTAAGGTCTCAAACTTCAACGAGGGGGATGGGGTAACCTCGCCTGCCACGATACCTTGTGGAACATGTTTTATGTGCAGGATCAACCGTCCAAACCGGTGCATTGGGGAGCAAAAAAGGGTTCTAGGAGCCCATAAAGCAGACGGAACATTTACAAAATATGTTGCAGTTCCAAGCGCGATCTTGCACAAAATTCCGGACAACGTTTCTTTCGATGAAGCCGCTGTTGCTGAACCTGCCGCTTGCGCAATTCATAACATATGTGAATTGGTGGGAGTTAATCCGGGCGACGTTGTCGTTGTTCTAGGACCTGGACCTATGGGGCTTCTCAGCCTTCAGATAGCGAAAATATCTGGAGCAAAACAGGTTATTGTTACTGGAGTAAGCGCGGATAAGGATCGACTGAAACTTGCTGAGAAACTTGGGGCGGATGTGGTTGTCAATGTTGAGAAGGAAGACCCAGTTGAAGCCATTAAAAGTATAACAGATGGGTTGGGAGCTGATGTCGTCTTAGAGGCGAGCGGAGCCCCAGCAGCTCGTAAACAAGCATTCAGTCTAGTTAGGCGATGTGGAAAGATTGGATTAATCGGGTTAACGAGCAAACTGACAGAGATCGATCTGGACAAAGTGGTTGAAGGCGAACTAGAAGTGAAAGGATCATGGGGAACAGTCTGGACCAGTTGGCGAAAAGCATTAAGCCTAATAAGTTCGGGCAAAATCCAGGTTGCCCCTTTAATCACAACCAAGTTACCCTTAGAGAGGTGGCATGAAGGCTTCAGGATGATGGAGGAAAAAAAGGCTTTAAAGGTGCTATTAACTCCCTCATAAACTTCTCACTGTCCGTCTGGAAGCAGTAACTTGTCAGTAAATGTGATGGAATTTATAGCGATTAAAATGATGAACTTAAATCTTATGCATTAACCTTTCCAAATAATCTTTACCCATTTTTATCTCTTTATCTGGGTCCTCGTACGGCCAGATATCCATGCTTAAGGATCCTTTGTAGCCTATTCTCTTGAGTGCTTCTAAGAATGGCTTGAAATCGTGTACAGTTCCCGGCGGCATATCCCTATCCCAGTCACCGTAATTGTCGTCCATATGGACATGGAACAATTTTCCGTTAAGCATCTCAACGGAGGTGGGTAAGTGCTCCCGTGCGACGATAGCGTGTCCTGTGTCAAGAAGTGCTCCGACATTATCAGAATTGACTTCATTCAGTATTCTAAGCGTACTATCCACATTGTTTAGCACGTTTTCAGGTTTATACTCCAAAGCGGTAAGGACACCGTAGTTTTCAGCTACCTTTGCGCATTTAGAAATCGTGTCTACTAGATGTTTCCAAGCCTCCCAATATGGGGCCTTCAGCGGAATCACATCTGAACCAGGCCAGATGCCGATGCATTTGCAGTTCCATTCCACAGCGGCTTCGATCTCTTCTTCAATACGTTTGATTATGCCTTCTCGAACGTTTTCATCTGGACTTGTGTAAACCGGACCAGACCAGACGTACACGTTGTCATTACAGCATATGTTTACCATCTCTAAGTTTAACGATTCAAGTTCTTCCTTAATCTTCCTTCTTCTAGACTTGGGAAAATCTTCTATATCCCATATCACGAGTTCAGCAGCATCAAAACCCATCTCAGCAATTCGGCGCATAGCCTCCTCGGTCGTCATCCTTGTGCCACGAGTCTGCAAAGGACCGAAACCAGGCCTCGCAGCTTCAAAAGCCCATGTAAGAACGCTTAATTTCCACGACATATCCTAATCCCTTCTGATATCTAAAACAGAACAACATGGTATAAAAGATTTTGAGGCGGATCCTACTTCTTAATATGATCGATCTCGTCGAAGATGTTCTTAAACGTCCCGTAAAGTTTCTTGTATAACTGATAATATTTTTCATAAACTATTCCAGTTTCCATGTTCGGCGTAAAAGTCTCCTTCTCCCTGTAAATAGCCCCCACAGCTTCCTCGGTTTTCTCATAAATTTTCGCGCCAACGCTGGCTAAGATTGCGGCTCCTAAGGCTGCTGCCTCTGTTACGTTTGGAACAACAACCTTTTTTTGAGTGATATCCGCTTTAAGTTGTAGCCAAAATTTTGACTTGGCTCCTCCTCCGATAGCCCTCAACTCTGTTATCTCGGTTCCATGCTCTTCCATTGCTTCAATATTATTTCTTAGTTCATAAGTGAGCCCCTCCAATACGGCTCGTATAACCTCTTTTTTGCTATGAGCCAAGGTGAGTCCGAGAAAGATCCCTCGAGCTTTCCTATTAAACGTCGGCGTTCCACTTCCCTCAAAATAGGGTAGCAGAAATAGCTCTGTTGAGCCTGCGGACGCTGTGGATGCTTTAAAAGTCAAGAGATCATATACATTGATGCCCTTTTTCTCAGCTTCCTCCTTCTCTTTCTCCGCAAAATTGTCTCTGAACCACCTTAAAATTACGCCTCCGCTCGGATTAAAACCCAACATGAAATATTTGTCATCAAGGACGTAGCAATGAACCGCAAACCCTTGTAGACGCATATTCTCCGTTAAAGTCAGTTCTTTCTGAATTACTGCAATACACTCAACCGTTCCCGTAGCGTCCATGGCTGGACCAGTTTCCGTAATGCCGGATCCGAGGGCGCCACAAGGCTGGTCATGCCCACCTGTAACAACTAGGGTTCCCTCGGCAAGACCAGTCTCTCTTGCAGCTTCACTGGTTACTTCACCAACAACAGAGCCCGAAGGACGAACCTCAGATAAAAGACACTCATCTATTTTGGCTACTTCAAGGATTTCATTAGACCACTCTTTTTTCCCGATGTCAAACATCATGGTTCGTGTGGCAATAGAGCGGTCGACTACAGGTTTGCCGCACAATTTCAAGTTTATGTAATCTTCCCAGCATAGAAACATCGATGCTTTTTTATAGATTTCAGGCTCGTTTTCGCATAGCCATTGAATTTTGGGAAGCGTATAAATCGGCATCGAGGATGTTAAAGGTTGTCCGGTGATGCGATACATCTCGTCTGCTCCAAAGTTTTCCTCCCACCATCTGGTCTGTTCCTCGGCTCTAGCGTCAAACGTGGTCATGCTCCAGTATAGCCAGTTTCCATCATCATCGACTGGGAGAAAAGCCTCACCTAACACGCTTGTACCTAAAGCAACGATGAGTTTCGGGTCTACCTTTCCATTCTTGATGCTAGATCGAATCGTTGCTACTATAGTCTTCCAAACTTCTTCAGGATTTAACTCGGACCACTCGGGGCGTCTATGATATAGCCTATACTCCCCGTAAGCAGAAGAGACAACCTCGCTCTTGGGGATGAAGATGACAGATTTACACCCCGTTGTCCCAACATCTAACCCAAGTAGATACATATACCGATTTCTCCCTAGAAAGCATGACATAGGGATCATTTAACATTAAATAATGAGGCTAGAAAATAAATAAAACTTATTGAAAATAAGAAAACTTGAAACTTTCTATCTTATTCTGTTGTGGGAAGAAAATGAAGATCAAAAAGCTTGCTTGTATCGGAACCGGCCTCATCGGTCAAGGATGGGCATCCCTCTTCGCTTGGAAAGGCTATAAGGTCATTCTGCAGGATTTAAAGGAGGACATACTCGATCAGGCGTTATATCAAACAAGACGAAACCTTGAGTTTCTCGCTGAAAAAGGACTCTTAAAAGGTGATGCATGTGAAGATTCACTTAGAAGGGTCGAGGTTACTACCAACCTTGAAGAGGCGGTAAGAGACGCTGACTACGTTCAAGAATCGGTTTTTGAGAGATACAAAGTAAAGAAAGAAGTCTTTAAGATGATGGATGCGGCTGCATCACCTCATGCCATACTTGCTAGCAGTACCTCAACCCTAAAAATGACAACTATACAAAAAGTAGTAGATGGGCCGGAGAGGTGTATTATCGCCCATCCTTGGAACCCGCCGCACCTCATGCCCCTCGTGGAGATTATTCCCGGAAAGAAGACTTCCCACGAAACTGTGGAAGCAACACGGGAGTTTATGGCGAAATTAGGGAAAGTTCCAGTCTTGCAGAAGAAGGAGGTTTCAGGAACAATAGGAAACCGTTTAGCAGCAGCATTATGGAGGGAAGCCATCGACTTAGTTGACAAGGGAGTTGCGGAGCTCGAGGATGTCGACAAGGCTGTTTCAGCGGGACCAGGAACCCGCTGGGCTGTCCTCGGCCCGCATTTGAGTTATCACCTCGGAGGTGGAAGACAAGGAATAGATTATTTCATCCGTCATCTGGGGCCTGCGATGGCAGCACGGTGGAGGTCTCTAGCCACATGGGCGGCTATGTCTCCTTCTGTAGAAAAGAAGATAATTAATGGTGTTAAGGGAACGAAATTGATCCAAGAGAAGCCGATAGAGGAGATCGTTAGGTGGAGAGACGAATGATTCACTTGCATTCAACTAAACGTGAATCTAGCTGACGAGATAAGACTTCAGTTTTTCTTCATTTATCTCTAACCCCAATCCAGCCTTATCATTTACTTCGACGTAGCCGTTTGAGAAAATTTCAACAGGAGAAAAGCATATATCGCTAGCTAATGGATTTGGGCTTTCTTTTATGTCATAAATTTCGTAGGTTAAGAATGCTTCTTTAGGCAAAGATGCAGATAAATGAATGCTTGCAGACCTACAACCTGCGCCAGACAATCCAATATGCGGCGTGTAAGGAATATTGAAGGTTCTTGCCAGGTTTGCAATCTTCATACACTCAGATATTCCTCCTGCTCTAGCGACATCTGGCTGAGCAATATCAATGCACTCATTAATTATGAGATCTCTAAAATCGTACCTTGTAAAATGAGATTCTCCAGCACAGATTGGCACATCTATTTTTCTCTTTAACTGTTTATACCCTTCTAAATCATAAGGAGGAACTGGTTCCTCAAACCAAGAAATCTGAAGAGATTCAAGGATCTTTCCCAACTTCAATGCCTTGCTGAAGTTGTATGCAGAATTTGCATCCACCATAATCTCAACGTCATATCCAACTTCATTCCTAATCGCTCTCAGATTCATTGCATCACGTTCAACGTCCATGCCGACCTTTACCTTAATCTGATCATGTCCTTCGTTAACCCATTCTCTAGCTCTCTTAGCCATAACTTCAGGCTTACCAAAAACTATTGAAGACGCGTACGCCTTAAGCTTGCTCTGAAACCTTCCACCAAGGAGATTGTAAACAGGCTGGTTAAGCAACTTTCCTTTTAAATCCCAAAGTGCAATATCAACACCGGACAAGGCCTCAATAAAATAGCCTTTGAGGTGGCCTCTTGTTTTCAGAGTAGAAAACATTTCTTCCCATAAGACTTCTACATCTAAAGGGTTCTTACCTACAATAATTCGCTTAAGAAGATTTTCAACCACCTGTGCAGTGGCCTGCGGCGCCTCTCTTACCAAACTCTCTCCAAAACCATAATCTGCCTCATCTGTAGATACTTTAACAAAGCAAGCGGAATAGCCCTTCCTAATCTTTTCACCTATTTCCTCTTCATAAGGGAGATATCCGCTGATGGGTGTTTTTGCTTCAGCATAAACTGGGTACGCTAAAACATCAACTATTTTCATATTATCTCTCCTGCTTTGATTTTATGCCTGTATCATTTACTTTAATAATCTTTTTCTACTCTGAAGTTTAGGCATTGGGAATTATCAGAAAACCATCTTCTGGGGTGACAAAAGGGGATCGCTGCCGATCTCAGCCTAGCAACTAAAACTCTTCCGCTTTTTCCAATTCTATCAACGTATTTGGTCTCCAAATAATCTGGAAGGATTATCTGCCTTCTACTACGGACAACCTCTAAGTTCGTTACCTTCACATAAACCACCATCCGACCATATCTAATCATTTCTATAAATAGACCTAAAATTCTTACCTTAACTCAGCAGCCTCCTGCTGATTTTTTAATGACATGACAAGAATTTGCAACGGCGGTGCGGTATGGAGGTGTCTACGGTCTGTTGAGAAATTAAGTGTCTAGTTCTTTCCAGGATGAATTAAGTCGTTTTGCTCCCGCAAAGTAGAAATAGATGCCTATTGTTAGCTGAGGGTAAGGTTTGGCTCATGGATTATTCGGTGGAAACTTTCAACTTAACCAAAATATTCAAAGGTGAAAAGGAAAAAGGCGAAAGGCGAGCCGTTAGGGCAGTGGACCATGTCAACATTAAGGTTAAGCGGGGCGAGATCTTTGGCTTGTTAGGACCAAATGGCGCTGGTAAAACAACCCTCATCAAGATGCTCTGTACAATAATCCTGCCCACCGAAGGGACAGCTAAAGTTAATGGCTACGACATCCTTAAAGAGCCGGAGAATGTTAGAAGCAGCTTTGGCTGGTTCCACGGCGAGACCGGCGGGCGTTCCCTTTACTGGAGACTGAGCGCTGAAGACAACCTGAGGTTTTACGCTTACCTACAGAACGTTCTAAAGGATGTGGCAGAGAAGCGGATAGATGCACTCCTCGAGTTTTTTGAGTTGAGTAAGGATCGTCGTAAGCTTGTTCAAGAGTACTCTACAGGGATGAAGGTCAGGGTTATGCTTGCGAGAGCTCTTCTTCACAATCCACCGATTCTCTTAATGGATGAACCGACTATAGGGCTTGACACAATAAGTGCTGTCGAGACGAGGAAACTCCTTAAGGCACTCAGCACGGAGCTCGGGAAAACAATAATCTTCACAAGCCACAATATGTACGAGGTTGAGCAACTCTGCGAGAGGGTTGCGATAATGAGGGACGGCAAGATAATAGCTGATTCTCCGCCCTCGGTGTTAAGGAATAAAATAAGAGACATCCGCACCATTGAGGTTGAGATTAAAGCCTACGCAAACATGGAGGAGATAGTTCAGAAATTGGCTGACATGCCCATCGTTAAAAAAGTTATCGAAAGTAAAAACGATGTCAATAACTTAATCATACGCTTGCAAGTCGAGGATGAGTATGCGGCTATCCCTCTCGTTACTGAGAGATTGCACTCCTACGGTGTTAAGATTTCCTCAATCCGCCAAACTGAGCCCACCTTCGAAGACATCTTTGTAAGATTAACAAGGGAGGAATAATCTTGGACGTAAAGGGACTGATCGATCTTTTCCGAGAGGAAAACCCACGTACATCCTCAGAGCTAATCCATATTTGGGCCGTCTTCTGGGCTAACTTCAAGATCTTCCTCTCATATAAGACTTGGGTTATAACTGAAACTCTCAGCACAATAGCCTCAATTGCCATGTACTCCTTCATGGGGATTCAGGTTAAGGCTGAATCGCTGGTTATAGCCGGCTATGGGAGCGTCAGCTGGTTGGCCTTTGCTCTCGTCGGCGTAGCCTCCGCAAATTATCTTTGGATGTGCATAAGCAGGATAAGTCACTCCATGCAGCATGAGGTCAGAGAGGGCACCCTTGAACCGATAATTTCTTCGCCTATTAGGTTAAGATCCTACATCGCTGGACAATCAATTCGAGGTTTCCTTGTTAGCGGGTACTTCATGCTCGGTGTTTTATTGGTCGGAATCCTCCTTTTAAAGACACCTCTAATAATGACTCCTGAAACCTTTCTATCCTTCCTTACGATCATCCTCATGATGATTACGAGCTACATCGGCGTAGGAATAACGGTGGCCGGCATAATTCTCGTGTATAAGAGGGGGGATCCGCTTACGTTTCTGTTCGCAAGCATTACAGAGTTCCTCGGGGGCGTATTATTCCCCTTAAACTACCTAAAGGATTATCCTGTCCTTTGGGTTCTTGCGTGGCTTATGCCATATACCTATGCTTTAGATGCGGCGCGGAAGGTTCTACTTACAGGAGCAACCTTAGCTTCACCCAGCGTTCTCAACAACCTGTTTGTTCTAATAATCTATACTTTTGTCTTTATCCCTATAGGCTTGAAAGTCTTCAAGTGGGGTTGCAATCGGATAAGAGATGAAGGAACCGTAGCCACATACTAGAAGATGGGAACTTTGGATCACGAACAAATAATTATGCTAATGTCTGGAGAGACGCCGCGTAGAAAGACGCCGATTCACAGAGTAGTAGCTTCCTTCATCATAAGGGATTTCAAAATCTGGTGGACGTATAAGCTCTGGTTGACCCTGGAAATATCTGGAAGCATCCTCTTTGTGGCCACCTATTACCTTTTCTCGATGATCACAACATCCCAGCAGATTCAGGAGGCCGGATATACTGTGGGAGGATACTTCACCTTCGCGTTGATCGGCATAGCCTTCCAGCAGTACGTCTTTTTCGCGGTTCAGAGCATAAACGAGAGCATAAGAACAGAACAGTGGAACGGAACAATAGAGACGATATTGTCCTCTGCAACTGACTTCAAAATCTTCCTCTTAGGCGAAACTTGCTTCTTCTTCATAGCATCTTCAGCCCTCTTGCTCATCTCACTTCTCGCGGGGATTCTCCTTGGAGCGGGATTCTATTTCAGCCCGTGGTCTATCCTATCTACAATCGTGCTTTCAGCCTTACTTATAGCCAGCCATATGGCGATAGGCGTCTTAAGCGCGGGCATAATAATGAAGACGAAACAGGGCAACCCGTTAACCTGGGCTTTCTCTTGGATGACCCAGCTCGTCTCAGGGGTATTCTACCCGTTAAAGCTGCTCCCATGGTACCTGGAATGGGTTGGGAAGATATTTCCACTAACATACTCTTTAGACGGGATAAGGCTCTGCCTACAAGCTGGTAAGGACCTATCGTCGCCTAATGTTCTTAGTGATGCCTTCAGCTTAAGCATATACATAGCTATAGCCGCCCCGATTGCATTGTACGTCTTTAAGATAGGTTATGACGCGGCCAGAAGGGATGGATCATTAGGACAATACTAAGATCAACGAGGAGAATTGATGCGAAGAAGTTTCTTTTTCTCGTATCTTTTAAACCCAAATATGTCTTATGAAATAGTTTATATTTCCTTCTTCTAGATAATCGGTTTTTAGTTTTTCCAGAGGAACCATTAATACGCCTCTTCCAACCTTGAAGCCTTCTTTTGCGGCGCAATCTTCTATAATTCGTTCTAACACTTTCATGGACAAAAGACCCACGTTAACTATCAGCCACCAGTTTTCCATTTAATAGATTCTTCAGACCTCTTCCATGAATTGATCATCTCAATTGGAAATTCTGGTGCAACTTTATATTTAATCACAACCACAACGAATGTATTTATTATCTTAGTGTTAATTAAGATCGGAAAATTATTGGAGCAAAAGCCGAAAGTGAGAGGATAGAGTGAACGTGATGGTGAAGTTTGGCGTCATGGTCAAGTTAGGTCCATACGAGCAGATGGCGAAACATGCAATGTTGGCGGAAAGTTTAGAGTTTGATTCTGTCTGGGTTCCGGATCATCTGGTTTTAGAAGACTACAGGAGGCTTTGCCCCGAAGCTTGGTGTATCCTTTCAGCCCTAGCTACGCGCACAAGGAGAGTTACCTTGGGAACATCCGTTACCGACCCATACCGACGGCATCCTGCTGTCTTAGCACAGACCGTGGCAACCTTAGATCTGATTTCCGGTGGCAGGACGATTCTAGGTCTGGGCGCAGGCGAGGCTATGAATACCGATCCCTATGGCATACCGAGGGATATGCGTATCACCCGGATGAGGGAGACTGTTGAGATTCTTAGAAGATTATGGACGGGCGAGATAATTGACTATAAAGGGAGAATTTTCAAGCTTTCTCAGGCTTTCATACAGGTTCCACGGATTCAGGAGTCAGGTCCTCGCATCTATTTGGCTGCGAACTCGCCTAAGACTAGGCAGCTCGTCGGCACTTATGGAGACGGCTGGTTGGCTGAGATGATGAGCCCAGAGAGATACAGGGTTGACCTTAAGGAGGTGGAGGATGCAGCCCGGAAAGCAGGGAGAAGCATAAACGATATCGACGTAACTTGCGTCGCCACAACTGCTGTATCCAAAGACTATGAAGAAGCTAGGAAAGTCGCCCTATTTTACGCCAAGAGAAGATTCCTCTGGTGGCCCAAGCAGCTTCAGGTCTATGGCTATCGGGTCACGGAAGAATTCGACTGGAACCGCCTAATTATAGGTGAAGATACGGCTGAAAGGATTAGAGAGCACATTCCCGAGGTGTCGGATGAACCTTGCGAAAGGGTCACTATATTCGGAACACCTGAAGACTGCATCGATAAGATTGAGAAATACCTGAAAAGCGGAGTGAACCACTTTGAATTTGAGATAGTCAGTCCATACAAGGAAACTTGCAAGGTATTAAGAAAACAGATCATTCCCTACTTTAAGGAAAACTCTTAAATTATCTACTTGTATACGGCATTGTCATAAACCCTATAAGCGTATCGTCGAGAAATAATCTGAATTGAAGCGGAAGTATGGACAAGGACAAACGTATACCGAGCTCTTTGCGTTTTATCTTCATCATCACCTTCTTAGGTCAGATGATTATGGGAGTGATGGGGATAGCTGTTCCAATA
>Ga0315310_10002252_pt1 | contig 12074 bp, 10 predicted proteins | sample TDP5_MG_FD_203630 | JGI IMG/M metagenome (GOLD analysis project Ga0315310, IMG submission 203630) | Freshwater sediment microbial communities from Lake Towuti, South Sulawesi, Indonesia - TDP5 | ecosystem: Environmental > Aquatic > Freshwater > Lake > Sediment | place: Indonesia: South Sulawesi... | reverse complement strand
AATCGCTGAAAGTGTCGGAATCAAAACCATATTTTACTTGGCGGCCATTTTGTATTTGCTGTCCGCCATTTTTGTTAGAATTTCGGTAAGGGATCAGCCAGCGATAAAAAATGAAACTGGCAGAAATAGAAACTTGCGCCAATTAATCAGAAATAAGAATTTCGTAATCCTTCTCTCAACCATTTTTATGGCTAATACTTCAGCAACTACCTTTCTATCTTTCCTTTCATTGTACATGAGCAATCTCGGCGGTTCCGACACAATCATTGGCTGGGCCTTCTCCATTGCAGCAATAACAGAAGTTCCTTGTATGATATACCTAGGAGCACTCTCGGACAAAATTGGAAGAAAACCCATGATTATTGCCGCCCTTTTTGTTTACCCGCTCAGGCTGTTTCTCTACACGGTCGTGAGCCACCCCTATCTAATCTTACCAATACAACTCTTACATGGGCTCACATTCGGCGTATTATATGTAGCCTCGGTAGCATTTGTATCAGATATAGCGTCAGAAAGTCGAGGAACCGCCTTAGGGTTGTACAATACCGCCTCCTATGGTGGATCAGCAGCTGGATCGGCAATTGCAGGAGTCATTTCAGATGGCCATGGTCTGATCAACATGTACCGATTTATGACTGTGTTTTCGTTCATCCCGGCCTTGCTCTTCACATTCATAGCCAAGGAAACCCTAAGGAATCACTAGCAAGGCTATATCCTTGTCGAGAGCCAGATGGATAAAATCTTTGCCAATATCTATGGCTGGGAATCAAAATCATTTTCCAGTGTCAGTAGCAATGCGCTTCAAGAATAGGTTAGTTCCTCTTTACAAGGCAAGGCCGTTATCCCCCTCGTTTTGTTACTAAAAATTCTGACACCACTGTTTCTTACGTTGCAAATCCTTTAAGCTTCTCCGATTCTGCACCATATCCTTTTTATCAGTAGAACGCAGAGAAACATTGATGTCACATGATCAGGTTTGGGAGTTTTGTTCCTCAGGGTTTCCTTCGCGACCTGGCCGGATGTGTTTCTGGAAGAGAGTTTGAGGCTATCGGAAATGTTGCGCTTCGATGTGAAGCACTGGGCTTTGATTCGATATGGGTGTACGATCATTTTATAACCTTTCCAGCAACGAGTGGGGCTTGTTTTGAGAGTTGGACTACCTTAAGTGCACTGGCTACATTGACTAAGAATCTTGGCTTAGGACAGCTCGTCACGTGCAATTCATATAGATATCCATCAGTCTTGGCGAAGATGGGTGCAACTCTAGATGTCGTAAGTAACGGCAGATTGAATTTTGGGATAGGCGCTGGCTGGTACAAGCTTGAATACGATGCTTATGGCATACATTACCCCAAGGATTCTGTCAGAATAGATCAACTGCGAGAAGCTGTTCAGATAATCAAGAAGATGTGGACAGAGGACGAGCCGAGCTTTCATGGTCAATACTACACGATAGAAAAGGCGATCAACAACCCAAAACCGGTTCAAAAGCCTCATCCTCCAATCCTGATCGGCGGCCAAGGGAAGAAACTCACGCTTAGAGTAGTGGCTGAGTTGGCTGATAGATGCAATTTTGGCGGGCCAATCACCCCTCAGCGCTATAAGGAGCTGCTAGAAGTTCTAGACGAGCACTGTAAAAGGGTGGGGAGAAAAATAGACCAGATTGAGAAGACACTCATCGTCGACTATACGGTGATCGCAAAGAATAGAACTGCGCTTAAAGAGAAAATCAGGAAATTCAAACCCAACGGAGTGTCAAAAACTCAATTCATAGAAGGAAACCTTGTGGGGACACCCGAAGAGATCATAAGTAGGATAGCAGAGTTCATTCATGTTGGAGTCACATACATTATGATGCGATTCCCAGACATGATGAAAAACGAACCATTCCAGTTGTTCTCTGATAAAGTTATGCCAGCTTTTCGATGATCTACTTTGATGCCATTCATATTAGCGCAGCTATTATTCTACCTGCAAAAATCGCGCGTTCAAGAGTGCCAAGCGTGTCAACTACTTCGGTTAGAATTCTGGGCACATTGTTTTCACAAAGTCAACGCAGTCAATTCTTGAGGCAATATCATCGGTGCGTTCATAATGCGCGCGATAGAAGGTCGGGAGGTTGCAGGTTCGAGCCCTTCCCCGAGATAAGATTCGGAACAATCCATTAAAGGATTTCTAAACCAGAAAACTGATACGGTAAAATCTATAAGAACGAAGCCATTGAGTTATGCAAGTTTATGAGGGAAATTCATGGAGGAGTTGAAGGATTATTGTGAACTTGGGAAGAACCTGACTGAAACCCTTAAGCTCCAATACTTCCCCTTGGCAATAAAGCTCGTGAAAAGCGAGAAGGAATTTCCAGATGGGACTAGGAGACCAAGCTTTCTGAACATGAGAATAACCATGTGTCAAGGCTTCGCAATGTCAAGGAGAATAGGTTGGACCGTTGGACTAACAGCTGAAGACATGAAGTGCATCCCAAACCTCATAGCCTACGGCTTCGCCGAGCTTGAAGACCAAAACGCCTTCATAGAAGCTTTTCGAGCTATGGGCTATTATGAAACGGATGAATTAACCATGAAGGCTGTTTCGACCATGCCACACTTGGAACCCGTAAAATACAATGGTATGGTTGTGTCCCCGCTAGGATGGACCAAGATAATACCAGACCTACTTCTAATCTACTGCAACTCGGCCCAAGCCATGAGGCTGATTCAAGCCACAGTCTACAAAACCGGAGAAAGAATCACAACTCCAATCTCAGGCTTAGCCGCAAGCTGTGTAGAAGGAGTTCTAGGAACATTCCTAACAAAAAAGCCTGGCTTAGTCGTACCTGGAGCAGGAGACAGAGCCTTCGGGACAACACAAGATCACGAATTAGTATTCACAACCCCAAAGGAAATGATAACAGACACAATAGGAGCCCTAAAAAAGGCAGGATACGAGAAAGGAATAAGATACCCAATACCTACAAGCATAGCAGAACCCCAAGCAATACCAGAAGCTTGGACAATACTGAACGGCAAGCTAAAACGAAAAATCCTTTAATAAAACATCAATCAAAAAATAAAAAAGAGGGCCGGTAGCTCAGCTTGGCTGGAGCGTTCGGCTGATAAAAACGCAGAAACCGAAAGGTCGCCGGTTCAAATCCGGCCCGGCCCACTGATTTCACAAATCTTATAAGGCATAAGCAAAGAAAAAGCTTGTTAGGCGATAGTTTTGGTCAAAGATGACGAAATATTAGAAGAGCTTAGGCGTATTCGAACACTTTTAGAACCCAAGCCAGCACTGCCACCGGCTCCACCGCCGAAGGGCTTGTGGGCTGAGTTCATGGACTTTCTATCAAAATACAAGGTCGTCGGCCTTGCTGTGGCATTCATTATGGGTGTTTACCTAGGCGCTCTAGTACAGGCACTAGTAAAAGACCTAATAATGCCAATAATAGGACTTGCATTACCTGGTCTTGGCAACTTGGCCACCTTCAGAATCGGTATTCCGCCGACAACGTTTGACAGTGAAGGGAAACCGCCAGCGGACTATGTTGGCCAAATATTTGGTGTTGGAGACTTCATAGTGGCCTTGATAACCTTCATAATAGTAGCTTTCGTCATCTTCATTCTAGTGAAGATTACCAAGAAATGGGGCATAGAATAAACCAAGTAGCTTCAAACTTTAAACCTCTTATCTTTCTACACCTATTCAAAGATTAAAAACCGAATTTGCAAAGAGGATGTTTATTTGCTCTTCGTTCTCTTAATGACAATGTAGATAGCTACCACACCAATAATAAATCCGCCTACTGCTCCAACCACAAAACCGAAGTTTATACCAGACTGGTAGCCAGCTTGACGACTTTGCTCGGTAGCCATCTCAACGTTGTTCGTCGTGATAGATATTTGTTCTTCCGCTTGGTTTCCCGCTTGGTCCGTGGCAATTAGGCGTATTGCGTGGATTCCGTCGCCAACCTTATTGGTATCCCATTGATGAGAAGCTTGCCCAGTGACATCGAAGGCTGCTTGATCTACGTACAGAAAGATTTTGTGCAGATTTTGGTCCTGAGCCGAGAATTGAATGGCTGCGACGCCGGATAATTTTGTTTGGTTTGCTGGACTTGTAATGTGCACTATTGGTTGAGTATTGTCTACGATTATTGATGTGGACGTTTCAGCTTCGTTTCCGAGCAAATCTGTAGCCGAAAGCCTGAGCACGTGCGGTCCATCTGTCATATTTTTCGTGTCCAACTGAACCGAGTCTAATCCTGTTGCATTAAAAGGTGTGCGGTCATCGACGATCAACGAAACATTAAGAAGATGTTCATCCCAAGCTGAAAAACGTAGCTCACTTGTTCCTTTAACAATTGTCTGGTTTTCTGGGCTGCTAACAAGCACAGTTGGGCTAGTGTTGTCTGATATTATTATGATTTGGCTCTGTGACCCATGGAAAGCTTTGTCATACACTTTTAGCAGTAGAGTGTATACTCCGTCCGGATAGTTAGTCGTGTTCCAAGCGTGGGTATGTGTTCCGCCTGAGACCCATTCGGCTAGCATGGTATCGTTGCCATAGAGTTCCATTCTGTCGAGATTTGTATCCTGTCCAGTAACTTCAATGAGAACCGTGGCTGTATGGTAGGTGTTGTTTAATGGCGCGTTTATCAAGGCGATAGGTTGCGTGTTATCCACAGTCAATGTTACGCTTGACTTTGCCGCGTTCCCAGCCTTGTCGGTTGCAGTGACATCGATGGTGTATTGACCATCAAAAAGTTCTGTTGGTGAAACGTTTAAAGTATAATGGCCGGTTACTTTGTCAAAAATCATTTCAGAGGAGACTGTTCCGACAGTGAAGTTTACATTTTGGATTCCGCTCGAATCCTCGGCGTAGGCTTCGATGGCGATGCTCCCAGCGACTATCGATTTGTTTTGTGGTGATAGTACGTTGAGCTTAGGTGTAGAGTTGTCCACGGAAAGGTTGATTATTCCATAAGCTGGTGAATCTGGAAACTCCTGTGCAGCGAACGCTACGACAACAACATAAGTGCCCTCTGGTGTATCTTCTGGAACGTCAATTTTAACCTCGAATGTGGCTGATTCTTCAGCGTCCAATTGCGGCAATTCATCCGGTGCGACGTGCACTTGAAATATAGAGAATCCAAACATTACCAAATCTGTAAGCTGCCTTCCAGTTGCTATTGTGAAGTTTTGCGAGACAGTTTGTCCCGGCTTGGCTTTAAGGCTCACGGAACCCCTTGGTGAAAGTTTGACCAGTTGGACTTTGCCTGATACTTCTTCTGGGAAGCTTTTCCCATCGAAAAGAACAGTATGAAGCAGAACTGTGTATGTTCCCGGTAGAGGGTTGTATATCCAACTTGCGTCCAACACCGCGTAATCCTCGGTTATTTCAGTCCTTGTATTCCATCGGAAACGTCCGCTTTCTAAGTATGGACTGACTGAGGCGTCTGTTAGAAATCCTAGAGAGCTTATGGTGAACATGTCAATGTCTGTTTTTGTTTCCGCCCAATCACAGGTTACGAAGGCTTTTACCACTTCCCTATCTTGAATGTCGAAGACCCATTGTTTCCAATCTCCAGATTCGTATCTCCAATTCCAGTCGAAGTATCCGCTCACTCGATATGGGTCGTACAATTCTATCTGCGGCGACGATGAAAAGTTGTACGTTAAGCTTTCTCCTGAAAGAGCCGCAGAAACCTGCAGCGAAACAGGGATCATCATGGTCTTGTTGTACGGTTGCTCGACACTTACTTCTATTTGTCCCTCGTATACTCCTTGAGTTACGCCTTCAGGTATTATAATTGAGGCGTTAAAAATTGTTGAGGACTTTCCTTCAACGTTGAGTTCTTCTGGGGTCTCTATCCAATCCCAAATATCCTTGGAATAGTATGCTATGGAAACTTGGAAGGGCATCTGGCGCAAATCTTCGGTTTGGTTCCTCTGATAGATGAGGATTACTGGTTGACCTTGAATTCGCGAGTTTGGAAAGCCTACTCTTGCCTCGCTGGTCGTTCCATAGTTATATCCATAGTTTAGGTTGTAGCTTTCGTCTGGATCGACTTTTGAGTCATTATTTCGGTCTATCCAGTCAAGTATGAAGACGCCGCATCGCTGGTTCCAAATGTAATCTCCGTCAGGGTCAAAGTCCTCGTAGGGTACGCTGACGGATACGACCATGAAATCCGCCTCTTCTGGTATCGAGGCTTTATCCAACAAAAGAAGGTTGCCCCATGTCAAATTAGTTGTTTGCCATATATCTAGCAGTTTTTCTGTTTGATTTGCATAGGTCTCGGTTGTGATTAGGCGATGTCTTACGGGCCTTATTGTGACCCTCACAGTCTCATTCATCGGATTTTCAACAACAAAAGATGATGCCGTAGATTCTGCTGGAGAAACTGTTCCAGCGAACCATTGAAAATCATTTATCGGCCCTTGTGGGGGAACAAATCTATTTTGTTGCGACTCTTCAATGCTCCGGTAGAAAGTCCAAGAGTATTCTATCTTTTTTCTGACATTTTCCCATGTGGCTGGTGAAGATATCTGAATACCTGAAATGCTTGAAGCCAGTCTGACGCTGGCGAAGGCGTCTATTCTTCCCGCTCCTTGAACGAACGGATCGTACCCGAGGTCTTCAGCCGAGGACTTCAGAAGAATTTTTACAGTCTCAGGCGAAGGCTTCACTTGATATGCCTGTTGATAAGCTTGAACTGTGAGGGCTGCTACGCCTGCGGTCAACGGAGCGGACATGCTTGTTCCTCCGAACGCGTCGAAAGACTTGGAGCCATCTCCGTTTCCAAGCCAAGTCGGGCCAGCTGTCCATGCCCAAGCCCCAATGTTGACTATGTCTGGTTTCACGTTTCCTATTGGTGTTGGTCCTCTTGCGCTCCATGAGATTACGTCGTTATGTCTTCCACCCGCGAGGCCGAAGAGGGTTTTGCTCGTTGTGTTGAGTGAGGTTGTAGCGCCTACTGTTATTGGTAGGGTTGCGAAGGCTGGGCTTGTCACTGTTCCATGGCCTGGACCCCCATTTCCACTACTGTGAATTATAACTGTGCCCGGATAATCAGGGTCTAAGTAGCCTGGAACCATGAGCGCATCTTCAAGCATTGATAGAACGTCGTACCATGGAAGAAGTTGTTGTTGCAACCATGGCGCCCATTCTGAAATGCCCCAACTGTTGCTTATGATGTCTGCTTTGTGGTTTCCGGTGTACTGCCAAGTTCCGTAGACTGTTCCATAGCTAGGTACGTTCTGCCAACCTTCTGTTCCTGGGATTAGGTCGAAGCCTGCTGCCCAGAGCTCTCCTTCAATTATGTCGCCTAAGAAAAGTGCAGTTACTCCCATCACTTTCGCTGCTGGAGCTGCTCCTGATCCTGAAAGAGGATGCGTAAAGTCTCTGCCTGCAGCGGCGCTTGCACAGAATGTTCCGTGTCCCAACCAATCATTCACAAGAACTACGTAGTTGCCAGCTGGATCGAGGGGTTTGAGGATGAGACTTCTATCAGCGATATTGGGAGAGGCACTCCATATATCTAAGAAGTAGCCTAGGGCTCCAGCCGACAGATCATAAATTCCATCTCCGTTAAAGTCTCTTGCAGCTAGAGGATGGCTTTTGTTAATTGGCGTTTCATCAGCAAAGCTAAATTCAGGAGGCCATGCGCTAGGCCAGTAAGGTAGAATATCCGGATTTTCTGAGCTGAATAATCCAAGCCAAGCCCAGTCGTAAGAAAGGTCCACATAAACCGTATCGTATACTCCTGCTTTGGCAGAATCTACGATTAACACGGGGAAAATCTGGGATATTAACCATTCTGGCACGATATTCCACCATTGACACGCTACGCCGAAGTGGTAAGTCCCGCTTTTAGAAGTGATACCAGTGATTTCCATGTCCTCTGTCCATGAGGAGCCAGTGAGATTGGAGAATTTGATGACTAAAGCGGTGTTTAACCATGGACCCAGAGAGAAGTATACCTCAGGATCAATGCCAGACGTTTCTAGGTACTTTCTCCCGCCGGCTATGTGGGTGGCTGTCACGGTAGTGTTGGCAAGCGCTAGACCCGATGCGTCAGCATCAAACGCCGCGGGATTGCCCATATCATCTCTCGCAATCGCGTCCCAGTAGCCCATGCTGAGTGCGCTATAGTCTACTCCAGTGTCCACGATTGCCACGGTTGTATTAGCCCCTACTATTCCCAAGTCTGTCCAGGCCTTTTGGGCGCCGATGATGTCAACTGCTTCTCTGAGGGTTGTTTCTGGCTCGCCGATCAGAGGTTCATCGGTTGGGACGAATTTGCTTTTCTTCAAGGGGATGGCTAATAGGTTTCCTTTTAGGAGAGAACTTTGGGCCTGGATGTCGGTTGGCTTGGAGTATTCTATCCTTCGATCTTTCAGTACGACCATTGTTTCTGGGCGGTTAACGAGATATTGGATGGTTTTTGCGTCTGCGACTCCTAAGAGCATGCGAGGGCCTCCGATTGATGGAGTGATTCTGGTTGTGAGCATTTTTTCAGTGATGGAGGCTAGGTCATCATTTGCGGTGAATAGTATTATTCTCGTGGGTTCCGTGGCGTTTGACAGCTCCGGATCAACGTACTTTTTGAACTGGGTTTTCAGGGGTTGCTGATCATTTAGAAGGCGGTTTAGCGCTGGATACGTAGTTTCTTGAGAAAGAAGGTTCAGTGACGGGTATACTTCGGGCATTGCCAGTGTTATCGTGAGCAGAATTGGAATAAATAAAAGGTAGACTTTATTTTTCATAGGCTTTGCCTCTGTTCCTCCAGTTTTTGCATTTTTGATTATATAAAGAAGATGTAGAAGAGTTTACTAACCGCATCTTACATGCCTTGATTATTCAGAGAAATGAAATACTGCATCGGCGATGTGAAAGCGGTGGGTTCAAATCAGGGCTTGGGTTGAACAATGGAAAGATAATTTTCGGTTTTGTAGATTTTGAGTCCAAGTCGAATCAAGTGCTCAATGAAGGTGCTGCGTTTTTCTCTTCCGCGAAGGTTTTCAATTTCTCTGAAGAGTTTTGTGTCTATTGTTAAGCCTATGTGATGCTTCATTTTTGTGGCCTCTGTGTAATCTGTATATTCAGTATACTAAAAAGCTTTATTAGTCTTACGCAACAAATTATACTTACTAGTTTTATGGAAGGCTTAGGTGATGAAGACTTTAAGAATATCCGATGATGCTCACCAGAAGCTCACGGCTTTGCTGGGAGAGCTAACAGCCCAAACGATGAAGATGCAAACCTATACAGACGCCATAGAAAGTCTCCTTTCACAATCTGTAACTTTGCCGGCTGAAGTGCTCGCACAAATTGAAGGCTTCATAGATGAGAATAGGTATATGGGCTACACGACACGGGAAGAATTTATCCGCGACGCTGTAAGGTGGCGTCTACGCTTTCTAAAGGAGGAATATGAATACATAGAAGTTCCAAAAGAAGAGTACGAAAGACTGCAACAGGCAATAAAAGATATGGGAATGCCATTCCTAAGTGCAAGCGACTTCATAGACCAGCAAATTAAAAGCTTATTGGAAAAGTACTCTGAGTGGATGAAGCAAACAGAGGAATATGGTAAAAAGGGTAGAAAGAAAGGCTGAAAGAAATCAAAGACAGGCATTCCTCCGAACAGAAAAGCGAAGTGCGTGAAGAATGCGATTTGTTAAGTGCCGAACCTTGTCTAAATAGATTCTTCCAACATCATTCAGACACGACTATAAGGATATATCCCAAGTTATCCTTGTTTGGTATCTGTTGAAACGGATAGTGTTTAACTCCACGAATTTCTAAGCATAGTTGTAAGGCATCGTCTCCACCGTCACAACGGCAAACTTCTATGCTGAATCCACCGTCCAATCTTGACGTGATTGTTAGCATAGCAGCCACGTCTTTGTTCAAGGGCTCTATCCAGAGACACAGCCATACGGTCAGTGGAAGCTTGACATCCATTAAAGTTTCGTAGCCAATGAAAACGCATTTCGTTGTAAGGTTGTGCCACGGATAATAGACTTTTGTTTCTTCCATCAGCTTGAAATGGTCAACATTATGAAATTCTCTGGAATGAGAAGACGATGTTGAGACTTGAACTGTCAACACGAAAACAACTGTTAAAGCTAGCAGCAATTTCTTCACTTTTGCACCTCCTCTTTTTCCAATCTGACTTTTGATTTTCCGATTCCTTTCTTTTCAACTTCTGTCATATATTCAACCCAAAAAGGGTTTGTGTATTTCCCATGTTAATAATACTTGTGGAATCATTCCATAGTACACCGAACAACAGATTATCAGGGAAATGCGGAAAAAATGGTTGCTCAAGCGCGCGCTTTGGCACTTGACGAAGCCAAAAGAAAGGATAGAGGTTTCAGCAGATGCGTGCACTACTGTATCTGCAGCTGTAATTGACGTGTCGTTAGAACCAAATGGTCCAGATGACTATCCCGATAACTGCTAATATTGCGACGATGGCTGCGAAGATGATCACTGCCAATATGCTGATGGCGAGTGCTTTTAGCCTTCCACAGTCAAAGAAGTGTTTCACCAAAGCGAGCCAAATTATTAGTTGGATTATGGCAGCGATTATGCCTATGAAGAATGCACCGAAAAATGTGCCAATTACCGTTCCGAGGATGACTATCCAGATGGGTCGGCGAATTTTGCCTTTTCCTTTCCGACAAGTGCCCTTCCTGACAGCCAAAGAATTGGTGAAATTATGATGGTGTTTACGACGACGCTTATGACCAGCGAGTCCAAGTTAATTGGCATCAATTTACCTCCAACATTTGGCATCAATTATAGGATTATCTTTATATTACTTGCGCGCGATGCTTTTACATTTATTCTCTTGCCTGGTAGAGGCGTTTTCTTCCGCAGACTATGACCTAGTGTTGCTATCATGAATATGGGTAGAATAACGAAATGATGGGAGTTCTGGAACTATTGGAACACCAGGCTGCCATGCGAGCACATTATGAGGTACCAGAGTGGACTGAAGATGAGAGAGAACGAATGAGAGCATTTGTAGCCATAGCGAATGAACTGAAGGATGAGAACGGTTTGATCGATGAAGAGGAACTTAAGAGACGCCTTAAGGAGTTTCTGAAAAAGAGAGGAGAGCTATGAAAAGAGTGAAATGGAAATGCCCACCTTGTGATCACCTCAATCCAGAGGACACGGATATCTGTGAGGAGTGTGGAGCCTATAGAGAAGAAACTAGTTATGATGCAATAGCAGACGAAGAGGACTTAGATGAGTAGCAACACTGTCTCCTTATAGCGTTCAAGCTCAAAAGTCAAAGCATACAAGGGTTTGGGACAAAACTTTACCCCCCCCACGATCGATCGAACACTGAAGAATTTGGTTGCTTGCAATTCCTATCCCCCTACACTTTCTCTATCAGCAACCAATTTAATATTTTGTGAAACAATGTCACACGACTCAATTAAAAAAGAGGGAAATTTGGCCTTATCGGTTCTTTCTACGGTTCTGCAAGTGATTTCCCAAATTCTTTCGCCACTATGTATACGTCCCTAATGTCTATTTTTCCATCACCGTTCAAGTCGCCTTTGAGCTTGACTTGTGCTATGACTTTAACACGGTGGACAGTAGAGCTTCCACATGTAAAGGATATTGATGTATCGTGTCCTGTCCACGTTAGAACGGATGGCACTGGGTTATCATCGACTGAAACCTCAAAAGCACCGTATGACAACTCTTCAGGAACTGTGAGGTTGCAGTAACCTTGTCCGGTAGCGTTAAAGCTTATGACCTTTGTTTTTTCGTCTAGATTGAACCGTGATATAGTTACATTACCGTGTACAACGCAGCTCGAGCGGCATTCATATTGTGACCCTGCTCTGCTCTCTTTCCAGTAGACTGGAATAGGTGCTGTAGGAATAATTATTGGGCGTTGGTCTTTGTAATGAGGGGTAATGGTGTCTCCGATGCCATCGCCGTTCAAATCTTCACCTTGGTAATCGCTCCAATAGTTTCCAACAGTACCGTTGTCCCAAGCATTTTGGCCGCTGACATCTAATATGTTGGAATCCAGAAAGTTATTA
>Ga0315310_10002251_pt1 | contig 12076 bp, 9 predicted proteins | sample TDP5_MG_FD_203630 | JGI IMG/M metagenome (GOLD analysis project Ga0315310, IMG submission 203630) | Freshwater sediment microbial communities from Lake Towuti, South Sulawesi, Indonesia - TDP5 | ecosystem: Environmental > Aquatic > Freshwater > Lake > Sediment | place: Indonesia: South Sulawesi... | reverse complement strand
CTATCTGCTCTGCCATCGTTATCAACGACCTCACAAAATCCCTCTGCCTGTCCGGATATAGCAATATCATCAGCGGATGAAATGTCCGATAGGTGTCCCAGAGCGATTGGTCTGAATAGAACCTGAATCCATCCGCTGTATGCACGGTGTGGTCAAATCCCATATATTTATCCCCTACCTCTGAAAACAGGGTCGGCATCATCCCCAGATGATAGACTGCTGTATAGAAGATCTCTGCCTCTTCGTCTGTCCCACCCTCTACTTCAATAACCCCAAGCGCATCCCTCCACGCCTCCTCTGCCTCCTGCCTGACCCCTTCAAAATCCAGAGAGGATACCTCTGTTTCCCTGTTAATTTGTGCCTGCTCAACGCTGATGTATGAGATGCCCACTGACAGCTCCACAGGATCGCTCTCTGTCACCTTGAACCTTATAAACGCCCCGGTCTTGACTGCTGTCGTAAATGTTCCGCCCACTATTGCCCCATCGCTCCATACGCCGGATGACTCAAAGGATTTTTGAAATCTTGCTGAAAAGTAGAGCTTGAACCTCCCTGCCATTCCTCCCTGAAAGTCCACCCACCCAATAACCTCCCTGTTCCCGGGAACAACCTCAACATATGATCCTAAGCTCTTGTTATCTTCGTTTGCCTCGCTCACATCAATAAGGACATACGCCCAGTCTGTCTCCGGAAATGTGTAGCGGTGATACCCGGCATGCTCTGTTGCTGTAAGCTCTGCACGGATGTTATGCCGATCCAAGGTGACGGAATAATAGCCAGGGCTTGCCTCCTCTGTCTCGTGTTTAAATCCGGAACGGTAGCCGCCCTCAACGATCCTGGCATCAGTTATCCCTCCATCCGCCACAATAGGCATCACCCGGATGTTCCCGTAGTCTCCACTTCCTCCAGTCCCTACAAAATGATTGTGGCTGAAACCCCTGATTTCCGTATCGTTATAGTAGTAACCCGCTGTGTGATAGAAACCGATATGGCTGCCGTTGTCAGATGTATCCGGGCTCAACTTGACCATTCCAAACGGGACAAGGGCGCCCGGAATCAGCATCCCAACCCCGTATCCCATCCCGCCCGTTCCGATGAACGGGTTCACGGACTCAAAGGGCTGACGGACAGGGTAAGAAGGATAAGAGATAGACTTCCCCCTGCATCCCGGGCACCAAAGAGCAAGGGCTGATATGACCAGGATCAAACAGCGCATTCGATCGCTAAAATATGCCATAGATCCCTCCTCAAACACGAATTATGTCACATCCCGCCCTTCTGATCCATAACTAATAAATGTCGCATATTTATCTAAATTTTCACACAGCAAAGGCACGAACAACAACTGAAGGAATAAAGGAGGTGTGATCAAAATTATTAAAGTTCCATAATCAACCTGAGATTCTCTTCGACCTTTTTCATTGTGGCGCTATCCAGAGAACCAATCCTTTTCAAGAATCTCCTATTATCAATAGCCCTAACCTGGTCGATCATAACATCAGATGGTTTCCCAAGCCCACCTCCCCCTGGATCAAGATGGACCCGGAGGAGGGACGCTTCTTTTTCTACATTTGTTGTTAAAGGACAGATGATCGTTGAGGTGTGATATGCGTTTAATAAATCCGTCTGAACTACAAGAACAGGTCTTCGCTTTCCTGGTTCCCTCCCCCTCTGCGGATTAAGATCCGCCCAATAGATGCTTCCGCGTTTAATATCCACTAATTAGCGCCTATTCTTTAAACTCTTCAATCCTTTCGAATTCTGCTGATACCCTTCGACTCTCCTCCCCGACCAACTCCGCTTCTTTCTTAAACTTCTCTGCTATCTCCTTCCTTTTATTTATCATGTTGTAATAGGCTATGGCTTTATTGATATATTTATTTCTTGGTATCTTGAGGGACTTTACGACACTTTCGGTATCCTCAAATACTTCATCTTTTAGCTTGATAGAAATCGCTTTGCTCATGGTATCACCTCTTGGTAATACTATACTAATATCCTCTCAGGATGTCAATAAGATGCATACTTCAAGGACATTTACGATACACAAGTGTTAATACAAACATAATTGTGGTAGAAATATTATTGTGAAACTGGATCCCGAACAGGAAAGCATCCTTCAAGGGGAGTCGGGCAAGGCAGTCGCCCTTGCAATGAAAACCCTGATTTCCTACGGCGAGGTCTTTGGCGCCAAACGATTGGTCCCTGTGAAATCCTGCCATTTGACCGGAACCTTCGGCATTGTAATGATCAAATCCTATTGCCTTATCCTCGAGCGCCTCGTTTCGGAAGGTGCGAGGGTCAAAGTGCTTAGCACTACCAACCCCAGGCCTGGCGCGAACCTGAACATTATGAATCGCTTTGCATTCCTCAAACAGGCAAGGCTCGAGCGCCTCCTTGAAAGGCTCGGCGCAACCCCAAACTACTCCTGTGTCTGCTACGAGGACGCAAATGTGCCTTCGCTCGGCGACTGCCTTGGCTGGGCAGAGTCATCTGCAGTGCAATACGCCAATTCCGTTCTCGGCGCGCGCTCCAATCGGAATTCGGCCCTGATAGATGTGTGCTGCGCGGTTACGGGCTATGCCCCGGAATTCGGGTATCTCCTGGACGAAAATCGCCGGGGACAGATGCTGGTGAAGCTCAAGGTGAAAAAGATGGATGCCAGCGGCCTTGGTTTCATCATCGGGCAGAAAGCAGTTGGCCAAGTGCCTGTTATAGAGCATTTCGATTTCAACCGCATAGAGCTTAAAAACCTGGGCGGCGCAATGGCTGCCTCGGGTGCTGTTGCCCTCTTTCATGTTGAAGGGTTAACCCCTGAGGCGCCGGACCTCAAATCGGTCTTCAACGGCCAGCCTGAGACCACAATCACTATTACCCAGGAGGATCTGGACAGTCTGCGGAAAAAGCAGCCGGACATTGCAAGCTCAATTGTCTTCGGCTGCCCTCAGATGACATTTGACGAAACAATGGAGCTGGCAAAATATTTTGTCGGCAAAAGAGTCAAGAAACCAACATGGTTCTGTCTTGTGCCGGATGCGAAGAGACGCTTTGAAAAAACCGACCTTTACCAGGATGTCCTGCGGGCTGGAGTGAAGATCTATGATTTTTGCCCGCTCGGCGCGCTCACGGCCCGGCTTGGTAATAAGCATGTCTTGACCCCTTCCGGAAAGCTCTTTTACTATCTGGAGGGCACTGACTATGGCAACATGGATGACTGCCTGAAAGCATGCGGGGTAAACCCATGACTATATTAAAAGGAAGGCCTGTCTTGAAAGGTATGGCCTCCGGTACCGCGCTTGTGACGCGCATGCCTATAAACATCACAGCCTCATTTACCAAGCTTGCAAACCTTACCAGGGGCAAACGCTCACAGATCCAGGACCGGCATCATGAGCTTTTCAAGAAACGCATCAAAGGGACCGTTCTTGTATTCCCTGAAACCATTGGCTCCACTTACGCAGGCATGGTTTTTCTTGACTTGATATTCCAGAAACAGGCTCCATCCGGTATTATTGTCAAAAAGGCGGATTCTTTACTCGTGTCGGGAGCAATCCTGTCCGATGTCTGGTTCGGGAAAGGCATTCCAATTGTGGAATATGAACCGGACGATCTGTTTGATAAGATCCATGACGGCAGCAGAGTCAAGGTTGACGGGGATACCGGCGAGATAACGATCCTTTGAATCCGCAAGGAGGTTTAATACTCATGAAAAGGACAACAACAAAAAAGATCTCTCTGGATGCCATGCTCAACAAGGTCAAGGACAGGAAATCAGGCGCCGTCGTCCTCTTCCTGGGAAGCGTTCGGGGAACATCAAATGGAAGGAAGGTCCTGCGCCTTGAATACGAGGCGCACATACAGATGGCCGAAAGGGCACTCAAGAGCATTGAGGAAGAGGCCAGGAAAAGAACGAATGCAAGGAAGGTGGCCATCCTCCATAGGCTCGGAAGGGTAAATGCTGGAGAGCTGTGCACTGCAATTGCAGCGTCTGCCACACACAGGGACGAGGCATTTCAGGCATGCCGGTTCTGCATTGACAACATAAAGAGGCGCGCATTCATCTGGAAGAAGGAGGTCTTCTCAAATGGCGGGCGCTGGAAAGCGGATGATTAGATGAAGACGAAAAGCATATTCCTAATTGCAGCCCTGTGTTTTCTATTGGCTCTCTCATGCTGCAGGAAAAGCGAGTCGGAGCAGCAATTCGTTGGGGTCACGGAATTCCAATTCCTTTACGAAGCAGGGGGCAGAGAGATGACAGTAAATGTTTGGTACCCTTCCAAAGAGCAGGCCGGCGCAAAACCCTATGAATTCATTTCCGGCTTTTCCGGCAAGGCAACAAAGGACGCACCTCCGGACGCGGATGGAGCTCCCTACCCCCTGATTATGTTCTCGCATGGATTCCAGGGAACACGCTTTCAATCCATATTCCTCGTGGAAGCCCTTGCATCTGCCGGGTATGTTGTTGCTGCACCCGATCATCCAGATTCCCTGACTGCAGAGGGTGGTTTTAGCATCTCGTCTGCCACCCTCTATACGCAGCGTCCAGCGGAGATCTCTTTTGTGATTGATAAGATGACAGAGCTCAATGGATCTGACCCAATCCTTAAAGGGATGATAGATCTGGACCATGTTGGTATGACCGGCCACTCGCTTGGCGGCTATACCACCCTCATGGTCTCCGGCGCCCAGCTTGACATTCCGGGCATAATCGAAAAGTGCAAGACCCCGCCGGAGCCCCTTGGCTGTTTTATGGCATACTCCTTCACCCCAGGCGCTGGAGTGATTTCGGGCCGCGATGAAAGGGTAAGCGCATCCATATCTCTCGCACCCCTTAGCTCCGTCTTCACTGAGAATGGCATTAATACATTGGGCATACCACACATGGTTCAGGGCGGGACAAAAGACATCATTTGCCCTTTTGAGGCCGAACAAGGGGCAGCTTATGACAATCTGAACCCGCCAAAATACCTCCTTGAAATCTTCCAGGCAGGGCACATGACATTCAGCGATCTGGCCTGCAGGTTTATGACGAATCTTATTGACTGCCAGGATTTGGATAAAAAGCAAAAGATAATCCTTGACTATGAGATCCCGTTCTTTGATCTCTATCTGAAGGGCAAGACATCTGCGGGAGGAAATTTAAAAAGCAAGGAAAACGAAGACTTTAAATTTTCTTCTGCTATTTGAGAGGACTAAGAATCAGGGCAATCGCAGAGTGCGCAGGAAAAGTGTAAATAAATTTGGATGATACCTTCCTGGATGCCTTCTGGCTTATCTTAACGCGGTCTTTATCCGTGTAACTGTTTCTATCGTTAGGGCCAGCGCTGTTCAACTCCCACACATCAAGGTTCATGCTTGATTGGAAATTCTGAATCTCAATTTCTGTAACAATATCTTCCTCATAATGCCTGTTGACAACAATGAGTGCCATCTTGCTCCTGTCCGTGTTTGTTGTCGCAGAGCAATCAAGAAAGGGGATTGCATGCATCTCCGGGATATTTCCAAGCTTCTCGCTGTCATAGGAGTCTGTTTCAACTTGTGAGGTCAGTGCAAGCCCAAGCGAATGGTCTGTATAGAGCTTGAATGCAAAATAAATGGGCGTGGAAAAAATATCTGTTTCGCTTGTATTGAGCATACCTATTGTATTGACCATCTGGGCAAGGTTGGCCATCCCGACAATATCGGCATTTCGGTGCAGAACATTAAACACCAATGCAGCAAACAGCCCGTCCCTCAAACTGTATTCGGAATGGATCAACTGCTGAAAATTCCACCATAGGTTCCACTCGTCCAGGGCTATCTTCAAATCGTTGGAGCCCGTCAAATCTTCTATCGTTTCCCCAACAGACTTGATGTAATTCTCTAAAACGATGGACGCGGACAAGATACTATAAAAATCTTCCTCGTTATCATGGACACCGCTCACCATCGAATCAAAGACGCCGGAATAATAGGCGTGGATTGAAAGATAATCAATATAATGCCATGCTATCTCCAATACAGTCCTGTTCCATGCCTCATCAGCGCCTACTGCCACCAATTTTATATTCGGGTCAACTGCGTTCATTTTGTTGTGGAACTCTATGAACCTATTGCCATAGGAAGTTGAATCGGTATGCCCCAGCTCATGCGATCCATATATTTCGTTTGCGATCCCCCAGTATTTCACCCCGTATGGCTCGGTTGACCCGTTATTCTGCCGTTTCTGAGCCCAGTCGCCTGCTGTCCCCCAGTCTTCGCCGTTACTATCCTTTCCAATAGATGTTGTATTTGAGACTCCGGCATTGCAGTATGAAACCCAGGCAGTGGCTTCCTCCACTGTGCCTGTCCCGAAATTTACATTAATATACGGCTCTGCGCTTATCTCCCGGACGAACTTAATAAATTCATCTGTCCCAAAGGTATTGGGGTCGTCAGGCCCTATCCTCGGATCAAGAATGTTCAGATACCCCCATGCAAGATTCGGTTTTATGGGGCGGCTTGCGCCTATTCCATCTGTGAAGTGATACCCATCGGAGAAGCACCCTCCAGGATATCTAACAACGCCTGGCTTAATGCCCTTCATTAGATCCACGACATCCGTCCTGATCCCTCCATAAATGACAGGCACTTGAGGGTCGTCCTCCCACACGCCGTGGTAAATGCACATGCCCAGGTTTTCTATGAAATGGCTGTAGATCTTGGGGTCTATTTCCTTTGCATCATCCTGAGCATCTATTATTATCCGCGCAGCCATCGTAGGTTGATTATGCTCCCTGTGACAGGAAAGAAGCATTGCCATTAAAAAAACGAGGGAAAAGCACCCTAAAAGTCTGTATATCTGCCTCATATTAGACACTCTATTGCTCATATTTTAAGTGTCAATTACATATACGGGCGATTCAGAAATGTCCACAGCGACCCTACCTCCCTGCGGTAAAAGATTTGTTTCCCGACCCAGCATATCGATCTGCCTCGCTGATCTTGATAATGAGAGTTCAACCGTAGTTGTAAGCCCCTTCCCTGCATTCCAAAGAACAAATACCCTTGTCTTGCCTGAGGCGGATTGAAAGAGGAATCCATATTCATCCCCCTTCAATCCGAGCGCGCCTCTCAAATCGGATTCGTAATGAAGCGGCCCAAGGATCCTCGTCATTGTGTTGAACGCTTGATACGAGTCCTTTGGGGTCCTATCGTATTTTACAAGTCCAAAATAGTTTTCCGATGAGGGGATAGCGCTCCCGTCTCCGTCAATGAAATCATACCAGCAAAGGGCCTGGATTCCCTCTGAGATGGAGAGGACGAACGAGCGGACAAGCCACGATGCCTGCTCGTTGTAAGTCATGTTCGGCGGATAGTAATAGACGGGCTCGCCCGGCCCTGCTGGCCATCCAAGCTCTGTTATCCACATTGGCTTTTTTCCATCACCGTGCCTGGACATAATCTCCCTCGCATTTTTTATCATTTGGACAATGTTGCCCTGCTCTGTTTCCTCCTCGGGCGATTTGAACTGGAAATAGGTATAGGGATGGATGGCCATGACATCGTAAAAGGAACCGATGTCAGGGTGTGCCTTATAGACCTCTTCAAAGAAACCCCATGTCTTTTTATAAGTTAACGGATCAGATGATATCCCGCCAAAGGCCACTGTGCAGGAGGGATCTGCCTTCTTTGCTGCCCTGTAAGCTGCCTTGAGCAGGGCTCCGTATGCAACAGGGTCAGGTCCTCCCTTCCAGTAGATCCAGTTGGGCTCGTTCCAGATCTCCCATTTGCCGATCCTTCCCTTGAAGTGCGTGACTGTCTCAAAGACAAAAAAGGCGAAATCCTCCGGATCAATTGAGGAGTCATCCCCGGGCACTGACCTGGCCCAATCAGGCGCATAGGTAAGGAGGCCGATGAATTCCTGATCGAACAACCAAGCCTCGTCAACCATTTGATCGTATGCATCAAAAGAAAATTTTCCCTGGGTCTTCTCGATCTCTGGCCAGAGGAAGTCTGTCCTGAGAAGCCTCACTCCCGCATTCCTGTTCATGAATAGCTCAAATTCACGGGCCTGAGATTTATCAGGGGCACTGCCGGTTGGAATGTGGGTTGACAGGCCAAACCTCTGGGCAAGCAGCTGTTGAGATGGGCTTTCCATAAAGGCGCCCCTGGAACAGCCGAGAACGAATGTCATGCAGAACACAAGATGCAGCCGTATAATGTGCGAGACCTGCCAGGCCTTCATTTTTATGCAATCCTTGTCAGCCTATCGACTATATACCCTTTTAGTCTCACCCTCCTCCCCCTTCCTCACCAAGCTTAATTCCTTCCCATACAACTCTCCTTTGGCATAGTTACAGCGAGGGATATACTGTAAGAAGGGAGTCTATAGGTAGGGCTTTTTCAGAGACTTCAACCAAAAGGTCTACTCTTATGGATCATCACTGCCTCCTGAAAACTATGACCGTTACCCCGCATCTATCCTATGGAGTGTACCGGCCGCCGGTATTGAGGTAGCACCCAGAACCACATCTTCCCCCCCAGATGATCATCTGAGTGCCGGTCCAGACTGCGGTGTGGAAAATCCTTCCTGATGGGGCGCTTGTGAGAGAGGTTGACTGCCAAGTGTCGGTGGAAGGATTATACAGGCCTCCGGTACTGGTGAAGATTGTACCCTCTTCTTGTCCACCCCAAACGATCATATTGGTGCCGGTCCATACCGCAGTATGACTCGCCCTTGGGGAAGGCGCACCAATGATCGAAGTGACCTGCCAGGTATCTGTAGTTAGGTTATACCGGCCCCCGGTATTGAATAACGAGGTGTCATCTCTCCCTCCCCATACGATCATCTCCGTTCCTGTCCATACTGCTGTGTGAGAATGCCTCGCTGTAGGTGCACCAGAGAGGGAAGTGACTCGCCAAGTATCCGTGGTGGGATTATAGCGGCCCCCGGTATTGAAAACACGGGAGCCATCTCCTCCGCCCCACACAATAATCTCCGTTCCTGTCCAGACAGCTTTAACAGAATGCCTTCCTGAAGGGGCACCAATAAGAGAAGTTGCCTGCCAAGAGTCGGTGGAAAGGTTATACCGTCCCCCAGTGTTGAGATAGGTGCCATCATATCCCCCCCACACGATCATCTGGGTGCCGGTCCATAACGCAGCGTTCCCGTATCGTATTGAAGGAGCTTCCGTGGAGGAGATTGACTTCCATGTATCTGTGGAAGGGTCATATCTGGCCCCCGTGTTGGTTAGGGGATTTCCCCCCCAAACAATCATTTCTGTACCAGTCCATATCGCAGTATGTCCACCTCTTTCTGATGGAACTCCAATAAGAGAGGTGTTCTCCCAAGCATCCGTTGATGGGTCATATTGGCCACCAGTATTGAGACAACTACCACCACCGCCACCCCAGACAATCATCTTCGTCCCTGTCCATACTGCTGTATGTGAATTCCTCTCTGATGGCGTACCCGCGAGAGAGATATCCCGCCAAGTATCGGTAATTGGATTATATCGTCCCCCTGTGCCCATCGCAGAGCCGCCCCATCCTCCTCCCCAAATGACCATTTCTGTTCCAGACCACACTGCTGTATGACTCGCCCTCCCTGAAGGGGCCCCGGTTGTCGAGGTTGTCACCCAGGTATCCGTAGAGGGATTATATCGTCCACCTGTATTAAGAAAAACATAAGGAGGTGGGGAGCCATCATATCCGCCCCAGACAATCATCTCGGTGCCCGTCCACACTGCTGTGTGAGAATCTCTTCCCAGGGGCGCTCCAACTGTTGAGGTGGTAATCCAGGTATCTGTAGAGGGGTTATATTTGCCTCCACTATTAAGTCGTGTAGCCCCTACCGATCCTCCCCAGACAATCATCTCCGTACCGGTCCATACCGCATTATGTCCGCCTCTTGATGAAGGGGCTCCGGTGAGGGAAGTGGCCTGCCATGTATCCGCGGATGGATTATATCGGCCCCCGTTGTTAACCCAGGTGGAACCATCAAATCCTCCCCAGACAATCATCTTGCTACCGCTCCACACTACCGTGTGACCGTACCTACCTAATGGAGCTCCTGTGTTAGAGGTGGCCTTCCAGGAATCCGTAGAGGGGTTATATCGACCTCCGGTGGTGAAGTTGGTAAAGCTATCTCCTCCTCCCCATATAATCATCTCCGTGCCGGTCCATACTGCATTATGCCCGCCTCTTGCTGACGGGGTTCCTGTAAGGGAGGTGGCCTGCCATGTATCGGTGGAGGGATCATATCTGCCTCCAGTATCGAGATAGAGATAGGGGGCACCCCATTTATATCCTCCCCATATGATCATCTCTGTGCCAGTCCATACTGCTGTATGACCAGCAGCCCTTCCTGAAGGGGCCCCTGTAATAGTGGTTGTAGTCCAGGTATCTGTTGATGGATTATATCGGCCTCCGGTCATAAGGGAAGAGTAATCAAATCCTCCCCAGACAATCATCTCTGTCCCTGTCCATACTGCAGTGTGATTGGCTCTTCCTGAAGGTGGCCCTACTGAATATGTCGCCTGCCAAGTGTTGGATTGGGATTTCTCTTTGAAATAATCCTCAACCACTGGGGCGCAGGAGAGGAAAGGGAGAAAAAAGAGGAGTAATATCCCCCTCACCCTGGTACGCTTCCCCTCACCCACACCCTCTCCCCAAATGGGAGAGGGAGATTTTATCAGAGGGAGAGGGAATTTTTGTTTTTCTTGCATCATTAGAAATAGCCTCCGACGGACAGTGAAAACCCTGTGGTAGTTCGATCGTATGTCATGCCCGCAAATAAACATATGGGCGAGCGAATGACAGAAAAGCCCGTCTCGCCTCTAGTTCCAAAACCTGATTTTATACTGCTGCTGCCGCCGCTGACCGTTTGATAATTAATGCTGGGTTTCAGATACACATCCAGGGACCAGTTACCAGCACGGAGGATAACGACGCCAAGCAAAAGATATACATCCGTAAAAGAAAATGTGCCTTTCAGACTGCGCTTTGACAGCTCTCCTGTTGAAAATTGCGCGCCCAATGCCGCAAGATTGATGATCCTGTTTTTAATCCCGAGAATGTTGTAACCAGCCCCTCCGCCATAGGTCGTCCCGCCGATATCAGAGATATAAAAGTCCAGGAGGGGGTACACAAAAATACCAATCGGTTCTCTTATTAGCTTCTTAATTACTGGCGGATGTTCCATTGTGGGCATATATATCTTCGTGGGCAGCGGTTCGAGTTCAAAGTTAAGGCTCAAAGATCTGTTAGGTCTCACCTCGATATCTTTTTCCCTGGAGGTGTACCCTTCCAACGACACTTGAACACTATATTTCCCTGGAGGAAGCTGGACGGATGACGGTGTCTCTCCCATCCAGCTTTGCTGGGTACCCGGTTCCCCGACAATGGATACCTTCGCTTTCAGGGGCGTGGAGGTGACAAGGAGCTTCCCTGGCTTGACCGCCAGCGACACCCTCATTTCTTCGGTCGTATTATACTTGACGCTCACCTCGCCTTCCCTTGGCTCATATTCCGGATGCTCGATCTTCATTGTATGTGTGCCTAAAGGAACATTCTCTACCTTCAAGGGCTGGCCGCCCTTAGGAATCACTCCTTTAAACTTTCCATCCAGATACACATGTGCCCCTGCTGGTTCAGCAGAAATGGCTATCGCCCCGGTCTGAGGGGCAAGGAATTTGTTCAATACTATCCTCTTGTCTCTTTCTATCCTGACAACCTCTGTGGTCGTGGAATAGCCTTCCTTGGCGAGGACAATGGTTCTCTCTCCTACGGGTACATTGACGATGGTCTGGGGGGAGAGCCCGCGGTCCTCAGATTCTATGTAGATATGCACTCCTTCAGGTTTGGTATTCACAACGAGGATCCCGTAGCCTTGCGGTTGAATTCTTTGAGCTTCCGTTCTTTTATCTGGTGGCACCTCAGGGGGAAATCCGCCCACCTGCACCCCGGCCCCAATGAGCTTGGCAGTGGCAGTAGCAACGCCATTAAAAAGCTCCGTGAGCTTGCAGGTGCAGGTCTCACTCACGGAGTTGATCGTAGTAAAGGTCTTGATGTCAAAGTGCTTGAGGTCAATAGTGTAAAATCCTTCCTCAACCTT
>Ga0315310_10002250_pt1 | contig 12077 bp, 10 predicted proteins | sample TDP5_MG_FD_203630 | JGI IMG/M metagenome (GOLD analysis project Ga0315310, IMG submission 203630) | Freshwater sediment microbial communities from Lake Towuti, South Sulawesi, Indonesia - TDP5 | ecosystem: Environmental > Aquatic > Freshwater > Lake > Sediment | place: Indonesia: South Sulawesi... | reverse complement strand
AATCGTAGATGAACCTACGTCCGCACTAGATGTGTCTACGCAGAAGCAGGTTCTCAAGATGCTGATGGACCTTAGGAAAGCAGGAATCATTGAAAGCACGATCTTTGTAACTCACGACATAGCTGTGCTGAGGCAGGTAGCAGATTGGATAACAATTATGTATGCGGGTAAAGTGGTAGAATCAGGCTCCACTAGTGATATACTCTACAATGCTAAGCATCCATATACCTACAGATTGATAAATGCCGTGGTAACTCCCGAGCCTGAGGTTAGAAAGAGAGGTCTCACATCCATACCCGGTGAACCTCCAAACCTTCTAGATCCCCCTAAAGGTTGCCGCTTCCACCCCAGATGTAGTGAAGCCATGGATGTGTGTCGATCTAGGGAGCCGCCATTACTGGAGACTAAGGGCAGCTGTTGTTGTTGCCATCTAGTATCTTCAGGTACTCGGGAGGCATAATTCATATGCTTCTTGAAGTCAGGAACCTTACAAAGGTTTTCACCACAGGACTGCTCAAGAGGAGAGAGATAGTAGCTGTAAACAATATATCCTTCGACGTCAGATCAAGCGAGTTCCTGTCTCTTGTAGGTGAGAGCGGCTCAGGTAAGACAACTGCCGCTAAGATGATACTGAAGCTTTTCCCACCTGTATCAGGGTCAATAATATTCGAGGGCAAAGATGTGGTCAGCCTCAAGAGGCTTGAAGAACGTAGGTGGTATTGGAAGCAGGTTCACGGGATATTCCAAGATCCATACGCATCGTATAGCCCCCTTCATAAGATCGATAGAATTCTACATCAGGTATTCACGCTCATAGGGGATTCAAGTTCTGATAGAGACAGCATGGTTAGAGGGGCTCTTAGGGAGGTCGGGCTTAGACCTGAGGAGGTACTCGGTAAGTATCCGCACGAGCTTAGCGGGGGACAGAGACAAAGGATCATGGTAGCTAGGTGCTATATGCTTAAGCCTAAGCTTATACTGGCTGATGAACCTATCTCGATGATAGACGCCTCTACCAGGGCGAGTGTACTCCAGCTTTTCACGAAGCTTAGAGAGGAATACAAGACTTCAGTCATATTCATAACCCACGATTTAGGCTTAGCCTATTATGTAAGCGACGGAATTCTCATAATGTATAAGGGTTCGATCGTAGAGAAGGGCTCGCCTAACGAGGTAATGGAGCATCCGCAATCTTCTTACACCAAGAGGCTTAGAGAAGATGTACCTCTCCTTTACAAGAAATGGGAGGGATTCTAGTTCTAACTGAATGCATTGAAACTGTTATAGCCTTTCGTCTTTTAGGCTATATCCTTTGCAACTACGATGGACAAAACCTCCACCATTAATCTTTTATATGGGTTGCATATATAATGTCAACTGAGGTTGAGAAACCTTTGAAGGAAAAAGCTAGAATGCCAATAATGTGCGCTATTGTGGCTGTTCTATTGGTTTCTACGTTTGTTGTCTTCTCTCCGGTAAGTATGCTTGCAGCTCAAGAGATACCAAGGGAAGATGTCTATATTCATTCCTCCGATTGGGGTCCACCGCCAGGCTGGAATGCTTTACAAGGGCGGACGGATAGCTGTTGCCATATGACTGAAATTATGTATCCTACTCTATACTTGTACACTATGTATACTGATGAGTGGATACCTTATGCCGCTGAGAGCTACCAATGGATTGACAAGTACACGCTCCAGGTCAAGATTAGAGACGAGGCCAAATGGTGGGATGGCAAGCCTGTAACCGCTGAGGATGTCAAGTACTCTTTGGAGCTGGGAAAGACCTATGTAGTGGCCATGTATACGCCTCTTTGGGACTATATAGAGAGCGTCGAAGCTGTAGACGAGAAGACCGTGCAGTTCATTACCAGCGATGAAAAGCTAAATTATTTCCAAATGTTCAATGTGCTTCAAAACCCCTTAATATTACCTAAGCACAGGTGGGAAGGCTTAGTAGCTGAATATGGAGATAAGCTGCCGACTGAGTTCAGAGATGACGAACCCGATAAAATAGTGGGTGCTGGTCCATACAAGTTAATGAGTTGGACGGAAGAGGTGTTCTACTACGAAAGGGTGGACGACTGGTGGGGGAAGGATATATTCGGTGTACCTACCATCAAGTACGTAGCTCATAAAGACTTTAAGGACAACATGGCTGCAGCTCTAGCTTTCGAAGCCGGAGAGCTTGACGTGATGACACACTTTACACCGAAGATCTGGGAGATATGGGAAGTTAAAGGATTGGCGAGGAGAACTTACTATGGAAATGCGCCTTACTATCCACACCACAATATAGTATTTCTCTATATGAATTTTGCTAAACCGCCGTTGGACGACACTACTGTGAGAAGAGCTGTTGCTTATGTATTGCCGATCGACGACATGATAAGCAAAGCCTATTTCAACTACAGTATTAGAGCTGCCTCAGTACCGATCATTCATGACAGCCCAGCTGCCACATATATCAATCAGACTCTAGTAGAGCAGTATGGGTGGGAATACAATATTGACAAGGCTAAGAAGATCTTGGACGATGCTGGAATAGTCGACACGAATGGTGACGGCGTAAGAGAGATGCCCGACGGAACCAAGCTTGGCCCCTTCACCATACAAGTTCCTTACGGATGGACCGACTGGATGATGATGTGCGACATGATTTCAGCAAACTTGAAAGAGATGGGCATAGATTGCACGGCAGAGTTCCCAGACTTCTCAGTTTGGTGGTCTCGTCTAGGCGAGAAGAACTGGGACTTTGTTATCGGATGGTCAAATGCTCAGGTGGGATTTGACCATCCATGGAATGGCTTTAGGTGGATTATGGATAATAGGCTGAGTCATCCTGCTGGTAACTGGGAGAACTACGATAACCCCAATGTCCAGTCTCTGATCGATGCTGTTCCAAAGGAGAGTGATCCTGAGAAGCTAAAGGCTATCTACAGTCAACTTCAGGAGATGTGGCTTACCGATCTACCCGGTGTACCATTATTCTACGGCGCCACGTGGTACGAGTATTCCGAGGAATATTGGGTAGGTTGGCCAAATGAGGAGAACGGCTTTTGGTTCGCAAACTTCTGGACTTGGCCCAATAACATGCCCTGCCTCTTCTCCGTCGTCCCCAAAGGTCAAACACCAACTCAACCAAGCTGGGTTACTGACACAGAGTTTTCGACAAGCAAGATATTTGAAGACTTGGCAGAGGCTCCGGCTCACGGTTTCATTACCGTAACGAAAACCGTGGCCACCACAGTGACGAGTACAGTGATGAGTACAGTGAGAGAAACTGTAACTGAAACCACAACGAGTGAAGTATCTGTTCCAACGATGGACGTGACGAGCGTTGCAGGCGCCGGAGTAGTCGCCCTCGTCGTCGGCGTTGTAGTCGGCTGGCTAGTTGCCTCGCGAAAGAAAACCTAAATTACACTTTCCCTATCTTTTTTTGTTCTTTAATTAGGACTCATAGGAGGCGTCTTCAATGCTTGAGAGAACCATTATGACAATTCTTGTATGGGGAGTAATCCTAGAAGTCTTGTCCCTAATCTACCTTTCGTCAACGCCGTCCAGATTCGAATTCACTTACAGCCTATTTCTGCTAGTGATCACCTCAATGGCCCTAGTACTCATAGCTAGGCGAGTGAGAGCTTCTGTAAGCAAGTTGAATCTGCCCAAGAACAGGCAAAACCACTTGCCTCAGGGTCTGACTTAGGTAGGCAAACCTAACAACGATAGAAAGTCTATGACGCCCTTGGGTTTAACAGGGAACCAAACGAAAAACCACAACAGCTGCGTAGATATCAGCAATATAAGAAGTATTTTTGAAAGCCTCGAGTACCCCAAGTAGTAAGACAGACCGAGGTAGACTCCTGGCAGAGTCATACAGAAATAGAACGGGTATACCCATCTTTGGACGAAGTAAGCAAATACAACGTATGGAAAGAAACTGGTCAGAATCCATGAAAGAAAGAAGGGGTCTATTCCTTCTTTTCCATCACTCTTGTGGACTTTTCGAATAGTCTTTGCTAGGCTGATTGGCACGATCGCCCAACTGCTCCACCACAAAGGTGTGTATAAGCCATAATAAGCGATAGGATGATACTCCCTTACGATCCCGCCGTTAGATATCTCTCTTACACTAGTAACATGGTACGGGATTGGAGAGAACGGATTCAAAGGGTTTATCCATTGCAATGGAAGGATTACATCTCCTGGGTTCTCATACTTAAGGCTATTATTATAAACAAACATGAAATTGAGGTGATCTAAGGGGTTTCCATTGAAGACCTTGTATCCAGCGTCGTAAATCCATAGGCCAGTCAACAACGTGATGAACCCGATCAGGAAGATTCTTCCAGCAAAAGGCACCCATTCCCTCAAAGATCTCACCAAAGGTTTCTTACCTTCGGCAAGTCTCGTCAGAAGTGGAAAGAAGACAATACCCATCGCAAAGATGGAACTCAGTTTACATAGGGATGCCAGTCCAAAAAACAAGCCACTGAAGTCATACCTTCTTTTCAGGAGCAGTATGCTTGCAACGAGAACAAACATCATGGACGAAGCATCAAGCATACCGATCTGCCCAATATTGAAGAACATAATGTCAGCGGCAAAAAGTAATGCAGCCGAGAAAGACACAGCCTTATTCTTGCTAAGAAACAATGCAAGCACATAAACCAATGCTACAGATATTGAACTCGCTATTATTGAAGAAATTCGCCAACCTAGCGGCTTGTCCCCAAACAAAATCATTCCAAGCATTATGAGAGCCTTAGCTAACGGGGGATGTTCATTGTTAGACGCTTCGCCATTGAGAAGTTTCCTCGCAGCCTTGACATAATATGATTCATCGAAGACGAATCCAGTTTCGTAATACCTACCTCCAGCTTCGGGTTGCGGAAAGTTGACAATCGCTAGCCTCATAACAAGAATCGTGAGTGTCAAGATCAATGCAGCGAGATCGAAGATCAAACTCTTGAAGGATACGAAATTCAACTGTCGAATTGAGAGCAGCAATCGATCTCCTTTTGCAGCAAAACTGTTCCGAACTTTCTGGGCCGAGTGAAGAACCGTTCTTAGACTAGATAGAGTGTTTCTAACCAATTCTCTTCCTCCTAGAGAGGTTATTGTCAGCAGACCTAGGATTCCCAGAATTGAGGTTAACTTCTCATTCAGGAAACCCAAAATGATCAAGCTTGGGTGTACAATAGCTGCAAGACCATAGGTATACAGATAGTAGTTGAAGAACCAGTGTATGAGGATCGGTGCCTGAATGCCGTAAATCAGATACGACAAACCCATAACTAGACCCTGAATAAACGTTGATGTGATCTTGCCAACATTCCACGTGCTGGGAGGAAAATAGTGGGAGAAACCGAAAAGAGCAGATGTGAAAAGGATCATAGCCCATTCATCGAAGTTTATGCCTTTCCAGAACCCGGAATCATCCACAGTCTTCAAACCTAACATTTTCTTGGCATCTTCGGGACTCACAAGAGTTAGAACAGAAAGCTTCAAACGTTCCTTCCAACGAATTGAGGGCTTCCTCGTTCTTGCCAAAGCCAAGAGGTAAGCTACCAAGAAAGTGCCTATAGGGAATATCCGGAATATGATCTCTTCTGTCACCGGCGAAATAGATAGCTCAAGGAAAGCTAGTAAAGGATCTTTGGGCAAAGGAGGCTCGCCTATTGGTATACCATGAGATTCCTGTAGGAAGTGAAGGCTATCTACGACAACATAGGTCAAACTTGACAGAAGCGGCATAGCGAATAGGAAGTTCTTCAGATGAAGACTGAATCGTTTGGAGAAGAACCTATCAATGACTTTGTGAAAGCTTGTTCTTTGCCTCCAAGCTAAAGCAAAACATAAAATATAGACGAACACAAGAGCCGTGAACGTGATGCCTAGACTAACCAATATATGGACTCCAAAGAATGCCACCGAAACCGTGGAACTCGGAGAATACATCGTTGAAAGGTTCCCGAAGAGAACGAGTTCCAATCCTAGAGGTATGGCAAAAATGTATAGCACCAAAAGCAGAGAGATGGGTACAAGTAACACTACTCTTGACAAAGACTCAAGGATTGTAGCAGTTTTCTTGAAATTCTCAAGACGCATCTTATTCATCAATTCTTCCTTCACATGATTTCTGGAGCGTCTTTTTTGCCTAGAATATATTTTCAGGATCGATGTGATAAAAGCTACTGTGTCTCTTATTCTTGGCTTTGATTCTGAACCCGAGTTTCCCAGATACCTCTAGCACTCGGACTTAAATCAAATTTGTGGTTACAGATTTCTTTTCCGACTTCTTTCTCTAGGGTTTCAGATGTCGAATCAGCTGTCTCCTTCACAAATTGGGATTTCTTTTCCCATTCACTATACATGAAAAAACTAGGGCTGGCTTTTCTTTTCGGCCTTGTGGTTCTCAATGATCTTCTCGGTCTCTTTCACTCCTAAGGTAGTTATCAAGTATTCGCCTTCGGATGTTCTCTCAGCGTAGCCTCTGCTGACTAACTGAGGCAGTTCATTCATTACCGTTTTTTTGGCTTTGCCAGTTATCCTCGAAAGTTCACTAGAGGACAAAGTGCCCTTGCTCAATTTGCCAAACCTATGCCCTATATAGGCCCCTAGAAGTGCTAGGCACATAACCTTGCTTGCTGATAGATCACCGACGGAGACAAGAATCGGCCCCTCTGAGGTTAGCTCGACTAGACCAACAAGATTTTCGGAGATTCTGACCAGATCTGGCGCGTATACAAGTCTTTGAATAGTCTCCAGATTGGGACACGCCTGAACCAAGAAGTGCGATAGTGCTTTGAAAACCTCGTCGGCGTCTCCTTCAAAGGTGGCGGTCATCCCTCCGAACTCCACGTGAACCCTAAGCTTGGCATTTTCACTCATATAGTTGCGCCTCTTGAGGCTTTATCTTCGGCAGAACCTCCTCCATGAAGGATTTCACTCCCAGCGTCGTCATCCTGTATTCTCCTCGTCCCATTCTTTCTATCCACCCCAAGTTTGTCAACTCGCTTAGACGAGCCGCAACTGTTCCAGATTTACCTCCAGTCAAGGATAGTAGGTCATTAGTTGAGAGGGAATCCTTCTCAAGTCGACCTGTCTGATACCCGATGTAGGATTTGATTAAATGTAAAAGGATAGCGTTTCTTTCGCCGCCAAGTTTCTCCTTGGGAAGAGTTATCACAGGACCTTCCGTCGTGAACGCCATGATCCCACCTATGCTCCTTAACAGTTTTTCTAGATCCACAGTCAACGTTAAACTTGAGACAAGCTCGAAAGTAGGCAGAATCTTGTTTAGAAAACTGAAGAGTGCCCTTACGACACTATCCGGGGTCCCTGCGAATCTCACCTCCATATCTCTATACTTCACGGAAAGTTCAAGTTTCGGTTCGTCTCTGTTCATTCAATCACTTTCCTCTCAATTCCTATATCAAATGCTTAATTCATCTCTTCCCAAATAAATAAGACTATGTACGAAAGGCTCTTAAGCTGTCAGCGATCTGCTGAGTGCTTCTGCCTCCCAATCCAGTTTTTGCTGAACATCTACTACGCACGATGCGAATCCTCAGTCACACACGAAATTCTGTACACGAAAAATATCCTAGACTTTTCGATCCAAGGTAATATCAAGTGCAGGCAAATCTGCAAAGAAGAGTGGTTTTTCGGTCAGGCATTTCCGCAAATATTCCTTGCGGTTCAAGATGATGGTGCCTATCACGAGTTCTCGCCTAATAGGCAAGTTGGCGTTTCATGTACTCTGAGTATTCTTTGAACTTTTCGAACGTGAATTCGACATGTACTAAGTGGTCTGCGCCTGGTATGTAGCCGCCCATATCTTTTAGTTCTGGAACTTTAGAGTCAACTTCACGTCTCATCCTTTCTCCACCTTCGGCCAGTTTCCTTTTGTCTAAGTTTCCTATCAAGAACAACTTGTTTCCGTACTTTCTCTTTACGGCTACGGCGTCCATTCCAGCGTTCACTTCGAGCGGCCAAAGTCCCGTAATTCCCGCCTCGATTATCAGGTTGAGTAGCGGGTTAATGTTTCCATCGCTGTCCATCAATATGCGATCTATCTTGTTCTTCTTTAAGAAACTTGTAACCCCTTTGTAGTGGGTAAGCAGAGACTCTCTGTAAAGTTTTGGAGATATGCAGGGACCATGTTTCTCAGCCATGTCCTCCCACCAGAAAACCATGTCTATCCTTTCCTTCAAGGTTTCCACAGCGTCTTTGACGGCTTCTATAGTGAAAAACTCCCAATGTTCCGCCATGTCCTCTATTAGTTCTGGGTCTCTGTAAAACATTGAAATGAAGGTCGGAATCCCCATCAGCTGAGCCCCAAATCCGTAAAACCCGCTGAGACATAAAGCGGTGCCGCCTTGCTCGTAGTTCTCAAAGGCTTCAATGTAGGCATCTTTGTCCCAGTCTTTAGGATACCTTCCAGGGTTACAGGGATCTAGACGTTTCTTGTACTCTTCCCAAGTTTCCCGGCCTTTGACCGGAAAGCTAAGAAACATCGGCATGTTATACCAGGTGTACTCAGCTTGTCTGAACCGTCTCGCAACAGCACCTGTCTGAGTTAAGAAGTCAGCGTACCTCTCGGTTTCTTCTATGACCTTCTGCCTGAACCTAGGTATCGGGCCAAGGTCCAGAGGGACGGACAAACCGCTGTAGTTGTAGCAACCAAAATAGGCATAGGGATCGAAACCCTTGACTATTGGCCAGTTGAGTAGAGATACGCTTCCGGCTCTGACCTCCCAATCGATAACGACTACTTCCTCAGCCGGCAATCCCTCTCCGAACCATTTAACCACGGTCTCGTCGAAGAATTTCTCGCACCATGGAAGCACGTCTGGCTTCTGAAAATTAATGACAGCCCTTATCCTTTCTCTTGAAGTCATCATTATTCATCCGCACCCAATGGCAAACCATATCAGAATTAGTGCCGAAGACCCTCTATTATACAACCTATGGTAACAGGTTGAGCCTTCGGTATTCTTGCACGTATATCGCTGAGAGAAAGAGTCTCATTGCTTTGATCAATAACTTCTGAAACTTTCTCACGGAGTTCATCAATTGCCTTCAAGCTTTCGATCAGAAACATTTTGCCTTCTTCGCCACGTAGGATACCCTTATTGAACGGTGGGAATGGATGACCAAGGATAAGCGTGTCTATCTCTTCCTTCATCAACCGCTTGATCGACTTGACATAGTCAATTGAGCTAGAGAACAACAGTGGTCTCCCTTCGCCTCTGCCCTGTATGGAATCTCCACTGATGCACAAACCAGCATCCTCATCGATCAATACGATAGAGCCTTCCGAATGTCCTGGTGTATGGATTGCCCTGAGCACATCATCTTCCAGAGTTGTTTCATCCTGATCATGAAGGATCAAGTCGCCTTTCATACCTTCGTAGTCCACAATGGAGTCTAGAGGATAAATCTCAGGAAACCTGGAGTTCAACTGCCTATTCAGCAGTGTTGGATCTTCCATTAATGATCTATCTAGCGCGTGGACAGCAACCCTTGCCCCGAATTTCCTCTTCATAGCCGGCGCACCACCGCAATGGTCAAAGTGTGCATGGGTAAGGACTATTATGGTGATCTCATGTGATCGCTTTCCTAACTGTTTAAGGTAAGGCAAGATAGCTTCCTCAGGTGAGGCGGTAGTGCCCGAATCGATGAGCGCAACCGCCTTACCAAGTATGGCGCATACACTCGTGAAATATCCCGGCTTCGAGAATGGACATCTAATATGATGCACATTCTCCACCACTTCTTCTCCCAGATGACTTTGTACCAAAGATTCACACCTATCTCCGACTTTTAAGGGTCATATGTCTTTCTTTTCCTGGTTAAATGTTCTTCCATGCGCTAATAAGAATTCTCTGGGGCGAAAAGTGGATATAATGCCACTGTCTCTATCATTATCTGTATGCCTGGCGGAACAGAATGACATGAGGTGGAAAGATTGAGCGCTTCGAAATTTTTTCCAAGGCGTCTAAGTTTTACAAAGATTTGCGACATTCTAGTCGCATACTTGAACGCGGGAGCTGAGAAAGAGTACATTGGGCTGAGTGACGTCGTGGGCAAATCTAACGTTGCGCTTCACAACATAAGTCGGAATAACAACTTCCTAAAGAGCTGGGGGTTTATAGAGGAGAGCGAAAAGGAGCCGGGAAAATATAAGCTGACAAGGGAGGCGGCGGAATTTGCGTCCGCCTACCGAATAGATCCTAATGGAGATCACACAAGGCAGATATTAAGGGATCTGCTTTCTAAGTATGAGTTGATAACGAAATTTGTGGACCGCGTTAAACGTGAGAACCTTGAAAGAAACGTGATATTGGTTGATCTGCCCAGAATTGTTGGCGACTTAAGGGCTGACAAGGTTGGGCTCAACACGTTTCTGGACATGCTTACCTATGGCTTCCAAATTGAAGAACTACCTAGTCCAGCGAAAACGTTGAAGTTACCCGAGAGGCCTAGGGCAGCCAAGTACCTTCGAAGGGCTACTCGAAGGACCTTTGAGGTATCTGCACCAATCCCCACGCCTCAGGCTAACTTGTCTATAACACTGTCTATCGGGCCAGAGATCTCGCCGGACAAGCTAAAGGAATACATAAAAGCCGTTCTTGAGGCATACGAGGAGCATGAGAAAGAAAGATGACGCCTATCTTTGACTTTCAGTCATTGTTTTGGGCAGAACATTCTCTTCGATCCATCTTTCGCCCTGCGCTGTTAATCTCCAATTGACTCCCCTCGGATCGGGTTTATAGATCAATCCACGCTTCGCCATCTCGTTGAGCCTAGGAGAAACCCTCGGCTTAACACCACTGTGTTCCAGTAAGTGGCGTATCTGATTAGCCGTACCTGTCTTGTCATCAGAAGCGTAAAGGATCAAGCCGATCGCTTCATAGTGAGTGAGCCCAGCCTTGGACTTGAGGACGGGTCCCTCCTTTGTAAACTCAACTATGCCTTTAAACCCTTTTCCAGAAGTTGAGAACGTTTTTGCTGATATGAGGAATTCAAGATCGCTGAGGAAGTTTTTGGGCATGGTTCTGATCGTTCGCAGAAGCTCTTCAGCAGCCTCCTCCTCTACAACGATTTCGCCGAACGAGGTCTTGATCCTAGCTTGAAATCTTCCCATAAACTTTACTCGCTCCAAGCAAGGCAGAATACAAAAACTAATATCTGCTGACTTCCTTTTAGAATTTACCATTCCTTGGAGGAAACTCAGGATAAAATAGGATCATTCCCCTGGTATTCCATCATCTTGTCTCTTAAGATTCTGCTCACGATCTCAGTTCTTGCTCGTCCCCTCACTTCTCTCATTATCATGCCCATGAGCATTCCAAACGCTTTTTCCTTTTGCTCTTTTATCAAGGTTACATTCTTGCTTATCAGGTTGCCAATCATGATTTCAAGCTCCTGTTGTGGAATCATGGTCAGGCCCATCTGTTCAACCGCGTCCAGGACTGTAGCATCTTCATGTTTGGCAAGCCAAGCTATGATGTCAGGTAGTGCTTCTTTCGTTGCCTTCTCCGAGTCAATCAGCCTGAAAACCTCCATGATCTGCTGGTCTGAAACCATGTCTACGTCAATGCTGTCTCGTCTTAGAGCCTTCAAGGTCTCGGTGAGTGCGGCAGCAATAACGGTTGGAGATACAGAGACTTCTTTTGCAATCGACTCGAATAGATCTAGATATTCTGAGTCCAGGAGCTGCCTTGCCAGTTTTTCATTGACACCATACTCTCTGATCAACCGGTTTATCTTTTCATCCGGAGGTTCAGGCAGACGTGAACCTAGCCTCTTTAGGTAACTGTCTGTGATCTGCACTGGAGCAATATCGGTCTCAGGATACATTCTCGCAGCTCCCGGTCTAGGTCTCATATATCGTGTTGTTCCATCAGGGTTTGCGCCACGAGTCTCTTCTGGAACACCCCTTAAGGCTTCTCTCGCTCTCTGCACTATGGCCTTAAGGGCGTCGACAGCATTTTCTCTGATATCAGCAACGAAAACCACACAGTCTTCCTTTCCAGCCTTCACGGAATGCATAAGCTGTTTGGCTTC
>Ga0315310_10002249_pt1 | contig 12078 bp, 11 predicted proteins | sample TDP5_MG_FD_203630 | JGI IMG/M metagenome (GOLD analysis project Ga0315310, IMG submission 203630) | Freshwater sediment microbial communities from Lake Towuti, South Sulawesi, Indonesia - TDP5 | ecosystem: Environmental > Aquatic > Freshwater > Lake > Sediment | place: Indonesia: South Sulawesi... | reverse complement strand
AATTTGCGATGTATCCAAGTCGTAATGGTTTCGGCGCTGTTCTAAGCCTTGTAGCAACTAGACGAGCTACGGGAGCTGTCATTTCAGGGCGTAACGCTACTTTTCGTCCGCCTAAATCGTTAAAGGTGTACATTCGATGACGAATTTCTTCACCAATCTTTGCGGAGATTAAATCAAAGTACTCAATTACTGGGGTTTCCACCTCTTCGTAACCATAAGTCTTGAACATGCGTCGAATTATGTCTACGATGTATAGTCTCTTCTCAACATCTTTCGGGAGCAGATCTCTCATACCGCGGACAATGCTAAACTTCGCCATTCTAATACCCTCCAACGACAAATGCTACTAAACCGACTAACATCCAAATAAGGACTAATGTTTTAATTCTCTTTGCATTCTCCCTTGAATAGTCCCTCATCAGCAAAATTGAAGAAGCAATAAACCCGGCATCAACCACGAATACAAGTGGCAAGTACCAAAATGAAACTATGCCTAATATCCAAGGGATTACGCTCAAAATCACGGGAGTAATATAAAAAACAGCTGCAACCTGTGCGGCGGCACTTGACCCAAATGAAATTGCTACAGTTCTAACGTTCCTCATCTTGTCGCCTTCTGCGTCCGCGATTCCCTTTGTTATTTCTCTACCAGTATTTGCGAGAAATGCTAACACTGAAAAAATCAATAGTAAAATGTACAATCCTTTCCCTACAATTAGCCCGCCATAAATAAACGGAATAGCTATACACGCGCTGACCATAAAATTTCCGAGAAGTCCTTTTTCTTTTCCCTTTGTATTGTAAATTAACGCTAATCCAAAGAATACTGCTGCTACAACGAAGCCTACAAGACTTGTTAGAAAAGCAGCCGACAAACCGATAACGCCGAGAACTACTGAAACTACCAAAGCTTCCTTTGGAGTAATAGCCCCGCTTGGAATGGGTCTGCCAGGCTCATTTTTAGCGTCAACATTTCGATCATAAAAATCATTTACAGCCATTGAGGCTGCTGTTAGCGTGAAGGCTGTAGTAAAGCCGAGGATGAATACATCAATTAGCAAATTTTTAGCAGCAATCAACCCGCCTATAATTACCGCTAGTCCCATCATTATACTGTTTTCCGGTCTGATTAAATTAATCAATCCTGTAATTTTGTTCATTTAAATCCACACTACAGGCTCAGTTCTGAAACTGAATAATAGATCACTTCACTTCGTCTATCAACTACAGCGAAAACAAGTTCTCTCTCTAACTCCTGCGTCTTCTTTAACATGCCAATTATTTCATCTACTACCACAGGCGCCCCCTCGCTAACTCCTACTACAATGTACTTCGGCTCTTCTCCCTCGTTTTTTCCGCGTTCATAAACCTCAAAATCAACTCCTAAACCAACTTTCTCCTTTACAGTGTAGCCCCTATCTCTGAGGTCTTTGTAGATTAAGTAGCGCATCCAAGCATATTTATCAGTTAAACGAAACTCTCCAAGTATATCTAAAAATGTTAAATCCTGTTTCGTTTTTGGATAGATTACGCGAATCCTCTTTTGCTCCATTAAGTATAGTGTCTCGCAAAAAGATAGAGTTATTCCACTTTTCTTTTTTCTCTGTTCACCATATCCTCTCTGCTTTAATGCATTAGCATCATCCTGTGAGGGCACCACAATCTTTCCATCTATATACCCAGCCTCAATTAAGCCGTTCAAGTACCACATCACGCCGCCGTAGAAGAATTATAAGGGCTCTCCAATCGTTTAAATGGTTAGGTTAAAGAAGAAACCAACGAAGTAGAAGAAGGTAATCAAATGAGGACTATCCGCTGGAAAGATGGTGTTGTAATAGCTTTAGATCAATCAAAACTCCCGAAGAAGCTTGTATACCTTAAAATGGAAAACCACAAGCAAATAGCCTCAGCAATAAAAGCCATGAAAATAAGAGGCGCTCCACTAATCGGTGTAGCTGCAGCGCTTGGGCTTGCCTTAACTGCTTACTACTCAAAGACAAAGTCGAGAGAAGGGCTCTTTCGAGAACTTAAACGAACGGAAAAACTTCTTCGCTCCACGAGACCGACAGGAGTTAACCTATTCTGGGCCTTAGATAGAACAATGAAGAAAACGTACCAGACTCATGGCGTCGTAGAGGCGATAAAAAAAGCTGTGATTTACGAAGCATTAAAAATAGCTGAAGAAGATATCGAACTAAATCTCGCGATAGGGAAAAAGGGGAGTCGTCTTTTAGAAAACGGCGACACGGTTCTCACACACTGCAACACTGGATTAGGAACAGTAGACTATGGCACAGCTTTGGGAATAATCCGCGCCGCTGTCAAAAGTGGAAAAAAAATAAAGGTAGTTGTAACTGAAACACGTCCACAACTCCAAGGTGCACGCCTTACAACATTTGAACTAAAACACGACGGCATACCCACGACGCTGATAACGGACAGTATGATCGGCTACGTTATGGCTAATCATATCGTTGATAAAGTTGTGGTAGGTGCGGATCGCATTCTGAAAAGTGGGCATGTCCTTAACAAAATCGGTACTTACCCGATTGCAGTCATGGCTAAAACGCATGGCACTCCATTTTATGTTGCTGCACCCTCCTCCTCAATCGACCTTAAAACAAACGTAAAAAATGTAGTGATCGAACAGAGGAATCCTAGTGAAGTGTTAACGTTTTCAGGTGAAAGGATAGCTCCAAAGGGGATTATGGTGTTAAATCCAGCCTTTGACGTTACTCCGCCGCGCTATGTTACAGCAATAATAACTGAAAAAGGAATATTTAAACCGTCTAAAATCAGTTTATCGACCTAATCGGGTACTTCTTTTTCTTTATTTTTTCATTGATATCCTTCTGTAGCCAAGGTCCAACAGCGTCGCCATGCAACAAGGTCTTCAATTCAGAATCTAAATTTGAAGGCACAATCGTGAACATCCATCCTTTACCATAATTATCTTCAACAACTAAAGCTGGTTTCATTCGCAACTCTGCATTTACATCTTTAATTTTTCCGCTAAGGGGTGCGCGTAACCTTTCAACCCACTTCATCGACTCAACTGTTCCAACTTCCTGATTTTGTTTCACTTCTGAGTCAGGCTTTGGTAGGCGAATGAAAACTATTTTTCCTATCGTTTGTCTGAAGAAATCGTCTCCACCAACCCTGACGAATCCATCTTCAATCTTAACCCATAGGTGGCGATCCGTGTAGTAAAGGTCGTCTGGAAGCTTCATTCCCTCTATTTCCACCGTAAGCCTTCACACCAGTTTTTTTGCTATTTATCGTTCAAACTGCTCTTAATAATTTCTACAGATCAATTCAAGTATATTCTATTTGGGTCTTACTCGAAGTATAATCTCGGTCGGGCATCTCAAAGGTTCCTTTTTCTCCCAATCTTCACCCACAGCTATCAACGCGAAAATCCCAGCGACTTCGCCTTTCGCCTTTCTAATCAAATTAATGAGCGCCCTCTGCGTTTCACCACTTCTAATCACGTCATCAACAATTAGAACGCTGTCCCCCTTCTTCATGGCTCCCTTTGGCACATACAGCGCCATCATAACAGCAGAGTTACTTGGAACATAAGTTTCTTCAACAAAATCATGCACACCAACTTCCTTACTTTTCTTCGCGATAATTAAATTAACACCAAGGGCGCTGGCCACGGTTGTCGCTAACGGTACGCCATCAACAGCGGCCGTCAGAATCTTGGTGATTCTTCTTCCAGCAAACTTCGTTAAGGCGTGTTGCGCCGCCTGTTGCAGTAATGAAAGGTCAGCAATTATTGGGGTATTATCAAAGTAACCCAGCTCATCAAACCTTATCCTATCTCGAATTTCATTTTCGATGCTAACAAACTTATTTAGGTCACTCCATATCCCCTTAGCCCTCTTCGTAGTTGGAAGTACATGCCCCTTTACATACCGGCTTAAAACAGTCACTGGAAGCCCTGTCCGTTGGGACAGTTCACGGTAGGTGTGGCGTTTTTTCGCTGTACGCAACAACTCAATCGTCATTAGCCTAAACTTCAAGTCATGAAGGTGTGTTTCAATGCTCATTATTGCACATCCAATTAAATTTACATCAATATGTGTATCTGGTGTGTTCATTTTTACATATTCGATGAAAATAAGCTTTATCGAACATTACCAGAAATCACTTTCGCAAAAATTACAGTTAAAACTTACAGCTTCACCAATCCACATTTCATAAACTATAAAAAGAAAGCCCCTTTAACTTCCACCGCCTACAAAAATTCTATTGGGCCCGTAGTCTAGCACGGATAAGACATCGGCCTTCGGAGCCGGAGATCGTGGGTTCAAATCCCACCGGGCCCACCATAAAGCACTACTGCTCTAAGATCTTCACTCATAACACAAAGTTAATAAATGGTCGGGCAGGCCGGATTTGAACCGGCAACACTCCGGTTTCTGATGTACACCTGGCAGGCTGAAATGGCGCCCGCGACTCGGCGGACGTCTACAGCGTCTCCACCAACCTCATTGAATAGGTTGATTCGGAAGCTCTACCAGGTTGAGCTACTGCCCGAGCCAAATGGGTAAAATTTTGCAGTCGGATATAAGCTTTGTTTGTATTAAGAGGTAAGCTGATTGCCAATAATGGAATACGTGATTAACATTCTGAAAGACTTCATCAACAATTCTAACCGTCATCCTTAAATAAACACATAATTTTTCAACTAATCACGGCATATAAAATGCCCTGGTAGTATAGTCCGGCCTAGTATGTGCGGCTGTCGCCCGTACGACCCGGGTTCAAATCCCGGCCAGGGCGCCTCTCCTCTTTTATACTGTTTTTAATGGAAAATCGTGAGTCTTTCATGAACGGAATATGTCTTCCGTTTTTTGAAGGGTGAAAATTTCGAGTGGCGGCCGCTACCAAACGTCAATTTAAAACCCATAGGCTAGATTTAAATACTGCAGCAATTTTATGCAGAGATTTGGCGGGTCAAAGGGCCCGTAAAACAAAGCGGGAATCTGCTTTGTTCGGGGGGCTCAGCTAGGAAGAGCACCGGAAAGGGAAGAAAAAGGGTTTTTCCTTGGTGAAGCTTTTAACCCGGGGGTCCCGGGTCCAATTCCCGGCGGGCCCGCCATAAATTGAGCTTTTAACTAATTTTTCAGTTTTTTTACCTTTTAAGAGGTTCTGGTGCATCTAAGGAACTTGAATAGGCTTCCGACATGGCTGTTGCAGTTCGGGCCTCAGCCTAGAAATCTTAACTTGCTTCTTTTTTCATCCACAAAAGACCTAAATTAGGAAAAACAAGTGGTTAGCGCTCATAAGGAAGAGCGTCTTGAAAAAGGCCCAAAAGCCTAAAATAAGAGTCTAAAGTTAGCTTAAAAAAGAAGGCGAATGAACAATGACGTGTGATTGTTTCAATTGTTTAGGAAAAAACAACTGCCTAATGCTTAGAGTATCAGAAGACTGTTGCCAATTAGTCGATGTTTTGGATTTTATGGTTAGGAAATGTGGAATGTGGCAAGGAAGAGCGTCTGCGGAAAGCTAAGAAGGCAGAACAGCGAAGTCGCTGAAGAGCCCCACCATTCGGCTTGCAACACCCGACTTCGCCACTCGTTATCTTATCAACCGTCATGCAACACATAGGCTCCATCAACTGAACCTGCACCAGAACCGTTTAAGAGGTTCTGGTGCGTAGTCGGTTGGTTTGGGCAGGGTGTTACATGACGGTTGACGAGATAATGAGTTGTTAGGTGTTTACATTGTAAACAGTTTCGGTATTGTTAAGGTCCACCACGTGGTTTTGATACATAGTCATGGAGTTCCCATCTTCTTTGGGTTTCCCTCACGAAAAGCATGTAATTACGTTTTAAAGCCCAGATTATATCCCCCTCATACAATAGCTTTCTATCTGGAGCTATGTCAGTTAAGACGAGACAGCTGGGCCTCCATCTTCTTTTAACATCATCAGGTAACTCTTCTAGTCTTCGTTTTATTTCACGAAGAATCTCATACATCTCCTGCTTGGGAAATGCCCCGTTTATGACTAACTTCTGATATTTTTTAGGGAGAATGGTTTCTTTCTCAAATTTTAGCGCAATATAGAGGGTTTTGTTTGCGCTCACTTGAACTGAATCTTGATACTCTAACGTATCTAATGCGACGTTCGGAATATTCCTGCCTCGGCAGCACTCAAAAATTTGGCTAAGAGGCTTTAGTCCTTGATCATAATTATATTCCACAACGGCGCTACCGACGGGTTTTGCAACGATTTTGCCGTACTCAAATGGCTCCTCTGTGGAAGAACCGCTGAAACTGCCAGCTCCGTAAATTCTCATTACTTTTAGCTCTGGATCAAATTGATTAATTACCGCCAATTGATTTGCTGGTATTACTAGGCGATAAATCGGAGGAGGAGCAGGAGCGCTTGAGGATTGGGGCGCAGTTGTTATAAATTTGATGCTTTCTTGTTTTTTAGGCTCAATTGTCCATCGCTGTGTAGGCAAACCAAGTACAAGTTTTCGACGTACCGCTATCTTTGCCTGTTTTCTACGTTCCATTCTTTCTCGGCGTTGACCTTTACCCACCTTTTTCCATCCCTAATTTTTTCTTTAGGGTTCCATGGGTTTCTGATACTGGTGTGTGGCAACACGCCCATTCTAGCATAGGCTTTTTATGGGGATGCTTTAGGCAAAATATTCTTTCATCGTTTAGAGATTGAAGAATGGTTCCAAGAAACATGTAACTTTCCATTAATCGTCTTCCTTCAGATGTCTCCGTTACACGAATTTCTTTAGTTGCCTTAACTAGAGCCTCTTTAAGTTGCTCGGCAACTTCGCCTGCAGATTCTCTAGCTCTCTCAACTATTTTAACAGTCTCCACAGCTCTCTCAACTGGAAGTTTCTGCTCCTTAACAAGCTCAACTACCTCAGCCGTTTGTGGAACCGACAATTTCTCCTCTTTAATTGCTCTTGCAACCTCCCTTATCTTCTCGGGCTCTTCCAGCCTCGTCATAGCTTCTACATGGCTAGTGGTTACATTGTAACCAATTTCCTTTTGGATTTCCTTACGAACAGGGATTGGTAGTTCTTTCATCCAATCGATCATTAAAAGTCGCTGGACTATGTAGGCATGGCTCTTGTTAATCTTTCTCGCAAGACTCCTAATACTTTCTTTATATGTATCAAGATATTCTCTGAAAGCCCTAGCCTCTTCCATAGCAGTTAAGTTTCTACGCTGAATATTCTCAGTCAACATGAGCTCATAAGCGGTTTTATTATCAAGGTCTTCAACGATGGCTGGTATTGTCTTATACTTCAACTTTTTAAACGCTTCAAATCGTTTTAACCCAGCAACTATTTGATATGGTGGCTTTAACGGTCGTAGAAGTATTGGCTGTTTTAATCCATGTGTCTTAATGCTTTCCACAAGTTCAGGATCAAGTTCTCTCGTTTCAGTTCTTATACGAAATGCTGGTCCCTTAATATCCGCTAATTTTACTTCCTGTATTTTCATACTCATTTCTTGCCGACCCCTCTCCGTCTCTCTTCTAGTTCTTTCCTCAAAAGGTTTTCTAACAGTTCAGTTAGAGTAGTTCCCCGCTCTATTGCATATATTTTCGCTTGTTTCCATAAGTCTTCATCCACTCGAATACTTGTGACTATTTGCTTAGACATTCACAACACCATGGAAATGGTTGTAAGTAAATAATATTTAAGCTTTTACTACATTCTTTTTTGTAGTAATATTTATATACATCTTGTAGTAAATACTACAAACGGTGATGTGAAATGACAATGAACCCTAATCAAGGAAGCGTGCCCCGTATGATACGTGGGTATGCTATAATCGCTAAGGGTGATGAGCCTAAGCGTCTGGATGAGCAGACCTTCCAGATTCCTTCTCAGTCTGGTAACGGGAAATATCGGGTTGCGGTTCAGGGTTCTGAGTGGAGTTGCGAGTGCCCTGATTATTATTACCGCAGAATTGAGTGTAAGCATATTCATGCTGTTCAATTTTGGTTGGTGTTAAAGGCGAAGATGGATTCTGAAGGCGTATTTGATATTCATAGAAAAATATGTGATGCGCCGACTTGCCCATATTGCGGTTCAATAGGGGCTGTTAGGAATGGCAATCGTAAGGGTGTGAACGGTGGGAAGCAGAGATTCAAATGTAAGAATTGTAGGCGCACTTTCGTTTTGGAGAAGGATTTCGAGAGGATTAAGGCTGATCCAAAAATTGTAACATTGGCTTTAGACCTATACTTTAAGGGAGTTAGTCTCCGCAAAGTTGTTGACCACATAAACCAGTTCTACGGAATAAAAATCCATCACGCAACCGTTCTCAGATGGATTCAGAAATACGTGAAACTGATGAAAAGTTATGCGGATAAGTTAACGCCTCAAGTTTCAGGCGTGTGGAGAGCAGACGAAATGACTTTAAATGTGAACGGTGAATTTCAGTGGCTTTGGAACATGATGGATAACGACACGAGGTTTCTTTTGGCAACCCATCTAGCCAAGACCAGAGAAGGCCCTGACGCCATTAAATTATTTGCCGAAGCGAAGGAGAGAGCGAGAATAAAGCCCGAATTATTGGTTACAGACGGTTTAGGTGCATATAAGGAGGCCTATAAGAAGGAGTTCTTCACATTAAAGGGACCCAGAACGGAGCACATTCGACACATTCAGATCAGAGGCGAGAAGAACAACAACCTGATAGAAAGGCTTCACGGCACAATCAGGGAGAGAGACAAAGTGATGAGAGCGCTGGACAACGACAAATCCGCAAAAACCATTATAGACGGATACAAAATCTACTATAATTTCGTAAGACCACATATGGCGTTAGACGGCAAAACGCCAGCGGAAACAGCCAACATAGATCTACAGCTAGGAAAGAACAAGTGGCTAGGGCTCATCAAAAAGAGCCTTAAGGTTGAATAGCGCACTATCTTCGAAAATTGCGTAGGATTTTAAAAATTTTAAGATTCTCTTTTACTTGTTGGATATCAAATCTAGGTTTAAGTTGAGCTACGGTCTTCACCAATTGCTCATCAGATAGTGACTTGTCTTCTTCTCGTATGAATACAAGTGTTGACATAATTTCAAGATCGTCTGAAGAAAATTTGTTAAGCTCTTTTACAAGACTTTCAGTTCGCTTTACTAGGCGACTATCTTGCTTTCCAGCTAATGCTAATTCTCTTTTTATGCCTTCTTTTTCAAGAAAATATTTGTATACAACATTTTTATCCGTTCCGTAAGGTGTTTCTTTTACCCAACCATTATTTCGCATGTCTTCCACGATCATAGATATCATTTCTGAGTAGGGTCCATAATGATGATATTGATAGTCAGAAATCACATTCCATCCTGAAAGATTTGCGAGATAAAGTATCTTTTGTAATTTAGTTCGGCCAGTTATACCTGCTTTGAGTGCAAGAGTGATGAGAGACATTCTACCGATACGAGACGCATCAGAACTCATGAACTAAGCCACCCATTCATATTACCTTTAATCCTGTTTAAAGATTTTCTTAATATCGCCCAATATTTTTGCTGGGCAATACACTCTATACATATATTTAGTTCCTGAAAGCGCCTTAACTACATCCGAAAGAGAAGAAATTTCTGTTGGATGCCCATTTTCCCCTATTACAAAAATACAAGTTTCTACAGTCTCTTTGTCATCAGGTCTCCTAATTGAATATGGTTGATAGGGAGTTTCCCGTGGGCTATCTGGCACACAAAAGTATTCGGGGTTTATTTTATTTTTCTTGGCAATCTTTTCTATTTTGTTGTATTCTCCTCCGAAAAGTAGATGAGCCTTATCTTGTGGTACTTCCACTGCCTTTAGAAGTTCACGTTGCAATAAGTATCGGCAAAGTTTACTAAGGGTCTGGTCATCATTTTTAGACAATCTTGTAATTTGAGTAAACATTATGTTGTCATCTAACAATAAAATATCCTTTATAGTTGGACGACGACTATACAAAAATTGAAATTCCTTGAATAAATTAGTTTTTGCAGAATCTAATTCTTTAACTCTTTTAAATATACGACGTAAAATCAATTCAGCACCTCTACTTGTTTTATGGAAATATACGCCTTGATACATCAGGTGCCTACTCAACACATAAGCCTCTATGGAATATCGGCCTTTATAGAGAGGAAATGCATAGCCATCTAAATAGCCACCCCCTCGATAAAATGTCATCACTGTAATAATTCGTTCTAAATCTATATTGCCATAACCCACACCTGTGAAATAGGCATCTCTGAGTAGATAGTCCAAACGATCAGCGTCTAATTGACTTGTAATGAGCTGGGAAACTAGAATTTCTGGTTTAGAAACCGTTCTACTAAGAATTTCTATGATTTTGTTTACATCGATGCCCGCATTTTTTAGGATGCCCCCTATTTTTGTATTCTTTATTATATCTTTGGTAATGTTTTCATGCTTAAAATCAAATATAGACTCAGATGCATGGGACAAGGGGCCATGCCCAATATCATGTAATAGAATGGCCGCCGTCCCTAGCTTCCTTAGATTTTCTATATCGTTTTTCTTATATGTCATATACCTACTTACTTGATCAAAGAAACGCCAAAAAACATGCATTGCACCAATTGAGTGAGCAAATCTTGTATGTGTTGCGCAAGGATAAACATAGCTTGAGGTCCCGAGTTGAGAAATCCTTCGCAATCGCTGGAAATACTTTGTTGCAATTATTTCATTAATAAAAGGATAAGTGTCTAATCTAATAAAGCCGTGAATAGGATCTCTCACTAGCTTCTCTTTCGATTGCTTCATATTAGGAATGGTCTGATACTCTGATAATTAAATGTAAGCAATTAAGAGGAACATCGCTTTTTGGACCGCCTCAATTAGATGCTCATTAACAGTCATCAACCGCCATGCAACACCTAGGCTCCATCAACCGAACCTGCACCAGAATCGTTTAAGACAAAGTTTATTAATTTCTTTCCTGTATGCTGTGATAGCTCCGCCGGAGTTGGGGAGATAGCCCTCGGAGACCCTTTTGGGTCGGATGACTTTCTACTGGCTGGGGGAATTATTAGTATTTGGCTGAAGAGAAAGAAAGTAAACTCGATATTTTAAAGCATGAACTTGTGCCAAAGCATACCATACTCTCCAAAGAAGAAGTTGAAGAATTACGCAAGAAGTACAAAATTGATCTCTACCAGCTGCCCTACATTAAATCCTCAGATCCAGTTGCAAGGATGATTAAAGCTAAACCAGGTGATGTCGTGAAAATTTTACGGAAGAGCCCTACTGCCGGTGATGCTGTTGCTTATCGCTATGTCCTTGAAGGATAATAAGGGGTTTTTAGTTTGTCTTTCACAGAGTCAGAGCTTTGGTCTCTCATGGAATCTTTCTTTAGAGAGAAAGGATTAGTCCAGCAACATTTAGATTCATTTAATGAATTCATTGAGCGCGGTCTACAGGAAATTATAGATGAGGTTGGAGAAATTCCAATTGAAATTCCAGAATATCCATATAAAATTAAGTTTGGTAAAATTGAGGTTGACCGTCCAAGGACTATAGAAGTTGACGGCTCTCTTCATCCAATTTACCCGATGGAAGCGCGTCTTCGCAATCTAACTTACGCAGCTCCTATGCGCCTTGAAGTAGCTGAAGTTCGCGATGGGAAAGAAGGCCCATTTGAATCGGTCTACATCGGCGATATTCCAATTATGTTGAAGTCTGCTTACTGCCCGCTTTCTGATATGTCGCCAGAAGAATTGATTGAAAAAGGTGAAGACCCAAAAGATCCTGGTGGCTATTTTATAATCAATGGTTCAGAGCGGGTTATAGTCGCTCTCGAGGATTTGGCTCCAAATCGATTTTTGATAGATAGTGATGAAAGTGGAACCACCCCAATTTATCGGGCAAAGGTTTTTTCAACAACAGCTGGTTTTCGAGCTAGAATTGAATTAAGGATGAAGTCAGACGGCGCTCTTTATGTTTCTATGCCTGGGGTCCCGACTGAAATTCCATTTGTAATTATTATGAGGGCGCTTGGGCTTAAATCAGATAAAGAAATTGCGGAGGTCGTGTCTCCTGATAAAGAAATTCAGAACC
>Ga0315310_10002248_pt1 | contig 12084 bp, 9 predicted proteins | sample TDP5_MG_FD_203630 | JGI IMG/M metagenome (GOLD analysis project Ga0315310, IMG submission 203630) | Freshwater sediment microbial communities from Lake Towuti, South Sulawesi, Indonesia - TDP5 | ecosystem: Environmental > Aquatic > Freshwater > Lake > Sediment | place: Indonesia: South Sulawesi... | reverse complement strand
CATTGCCTTAATAGGTGCATAAAGATATTATTGTGTTGGGGTTGTTGAATTGCCTTTGGTTCAAGTTTCTGTTTGGGCTGGTATGAGTGAGGAGAATAAGAGGAAAGTTGTTGAGGGGATAACGAGGGTGTTTGAGGAGCTGAGCATTCCTCGTGAAGCGGTTACCGTCGTTATTTACGAAGCCCCTAAGACCAATTGGGCGACTGGTGGACAGTTGCATTCGGAGAAGTTTGCAAATCGTTAGACTCAATGTGCACGCTAGTTTCACTTGTGGATTGGGCGAGTATATAGAGATTTCACTGAAAAGCGAAACATCTTGTTCGTTTCTGGAGAACCATTGCTAATGTGCATGTGGTTCTGCGGTTCTGGATGCGTTGACGACATGCTTGAGAAGACTAGGTTAGTAGGGGTGGGTCTACCAGTCTGATTTCTCTATTATAGTAAGGTGAGTTTGGTGTGCTGTTTTTTCAGGACTTGGCTGATTACGTGTCTAGCTTAGGCTTGTCAGTATTTCTTGGACGAGGAACCAGTATGTTAGGAGGTCTTTTTCTAAGGCTTCGTAGTTTTGGAATTTTTTGCTGATGATGTTCCAGAATCTTTCGTTGTGTTTGCGTTCTATTGAGTGGGCTGTTTCGTGGTAGATGATGTATTGGATTGTGTTTTCTGGGAGGTATTTTAGGAGTGTGTTGATTGTGAGGTTTCCGTTTTGGCTATAACTGGCCCATTTTGTTTTCATTTTTTTGAAGTAGATGTGGTTGATTCTTGTGTTGAGTTCTGTTTGGTAGTTTTGGACAAATGTGTGGATTAGGTTTCTTAATTGTTGTTCCGTGCGGGTTTGGTTGAGGTTTTTGGCTTGGGCTTCGTCTAGGGCTTTTTTTATGATGTGTTCTTTCTTTTGTATCCAGCGTCTGTATTTTTCGAGGGTTTCTTTCTCGTCTTTGTAGTGTTTGGGTAGTACAAGGAGGAGTGTGCCTGTTTTGAATTCGAGTCTGGGGTGTTTTACGTCGCGGTAGTCGAGGGCGTAATTCAGGCCTTCGTTTGTTTTGTTATCCATAGGTTTTCACGCTTTCCATTATTTTCTGGTGGAGTTCGTCGATTTCTGCAAGGGTTAGTTTGTGTTGTTTGATGTATTTTCTCAGGTATTTGCGAGTTTCGCGTTCTATGGTTTTTCGTGTGCTTTGTTGGGTTTGCCAGCCTTTGAACATTTGAGGTTGCAGTTGTTTGGTGAGTTCTTGGACGTCTTGGATGAGTATCTTGGTTGTTCCGAGTTTCTGTTCAAGCGTTAGGAGCATGGCGTATTGGAGGTTTGTGAAGTCTAGTTGTTTTTGGCGGGCTTGGAGTTGGTTTATTTCGTTGACGATTTCGGCGGCTTGTTTGTAGATTTTTTCGTAGTTTTTGGTTTTTTCTGTCCAGAGTTTGAGTATGCGTTCGACTCTTTGTGTTAGGGTTTCGTAGACGGGGTTTCTGTGTTTGTCTATGATGACGAAGCGGTTTAATGTGAAAAGTATGTTGGCGGCCTTTTCTTCTTTGGATTTGATCTTTTTCTGGAGGTTTTTGAGGTAGTTTTCATTGAATTGGATTGTTGGGTATTGTTTCTGTATGTCGGCGAGTTGGGTGGTTTTGTATACGTATTTGAGGGTTTTTGGGAAGTATTTGGCTACGTATTTGTAGTCTTCGTATTGTTCTTGTCTTAGCCAGTGGATGTAGTAGTCGTAGACTTGTGTGAGCCAGGAGTATTCGTTGAGTCTTTGGAGTTTGATTTCTTTGGTTCCGAGTAGTTCGAAGAGTTTTCTGAGGTGGCGGAAGTTGTCTTTGAATTTCTTGGTGTTTTTTTCGTCTGTTGTTATTACTTCGAAGGCTTTGAGCATTGTTTGGCGGTCAGCTTGGTCTTTGGGGATGCCTTCGAACATGGTTAGGGTCTGGTCCATGAGTTGGGTGAATTCGTTGCGGAGTTTTTCGTAGTCGAGGAGGACGCCTTGGATGTCTTCTTTGGTGTAGTTTTCGAAGGCTTTGGTGAATTCTTTGAGTATGCCTACGTAGTCGATGATGAGTCCTGCTTCTTTGAGTTCTTTGTATGGGCGGTTTGTGCGGGCGATGGCTTGGAGTAGGCGGTGTTCTTTTAGTGGTTTGTCTAGGTACATGGTTTGTAGGATGGGTACGTCGAAGCCTGTTAGGAGCATGTCGGTTACGATTATGATTTTCGGGTATTCTTCTTCCTTGTATTTCTCGATAACATCTTTGCGTATGTCTGCTATGTCTTTGCCATGGTGGCGGTTTGTCAGTTCTTTGAGGTAGTCTTCGATTTCTTGTGGATCATTGGGCGTGAAGGTCATGACGACTTCACTGTATTCTCTTGGAAGGAGTTTGTCGAGTTCGTGTTTGTAGCGTATGCAGGCGCGTCGGCTTACGGCTACGACTAGGGCTTTGAATTTTCCGTCTAGGTTTTCTTTGTAGTGTTCAGCAAGGTCTTGGGCTACTTGTTTTATGCGGTCTGGGTTTTCGAGTATTACTTTGATTTGGTTGAGTTTTTGTTTGATTTTGTTTTCTGTTTTTTCTCGGTATTCTTCTGGGATTTCGTCGAATTCGACTTGGATGAACGTATCTAGCATGTCTTTTTTGAGGTGGACTTTTTCTTCGAGGCGTGGTTGGTAGGCGATTGGTAGGGTGAAGCCGTCTTCGATGCTGTCGATGATGAAGTATCTATCGAGGTATTTTTCTTCAGGTAGATAGCTGAATTCACGGTACGTGTCTTTTTTCGGCTTTGCGATTGGAGTTCCTGTTAGGGCAAAAGCGAAGGCGTTTTTGAGGGTCTGTTTCATTTGTGCTGCGAGTAGTCCGTACTGGGTTCGGTGGGCTTCGTCTATGAATAGTATGACGTTTTTTCTGGTTTGGATGGTTTGTTGTGTTTTGGATAGTTTTTCTAGTTCTTTTTGGAGTTGTTGTAGTTCTTCTGGGCGGAATTTGTGGATTAGTGTGATGAAGATGCCGCGTTTTCCTCGGTTTTCGTCGTGTTTTATGATTTGTCTCAAGGCGTGTATGGAGTCTATTGTTTCTGGTTTGGTTATGTCGAGGGCTGTGAATTCTTGGCAGAGTTGTTCTTGGAGTTCTTCGCGGTCTACGATGAAGAATATGGTTGGGTTTTCGAGTAGTGGGTCGCGGTAGAGTTTGTTGGCTGCGAATATCATGGTTAATGTTTTGCCGCTGCCTTGCCAGTGCCAGATTAAGCCTTTGTTCTTGGTTTCTTTTCCTTGTATGTGCGTAGTAACGCGGTTGTAGATTTGTTGGGCTGCGCGGTATTGCATGTAGCGTGTTACGACTTTTGTTGTGGTGCCATGTTCTATGCGGAAGAACAAGTAATTGCGTATGATGTCAAGCAGCGTTTCAGGTGAGAGCATTTCTATTGTGGCGTCTATTGGGTCTGTCTTGTCCATTGTGCGCCATTGGTGTATTTTTACGTTTTCTTGTTGCCAAGGGGCGGTTGGGAAGTATTTTGCTGTTTGTTCGGCTGCTATGCCTATTTGGATGTATTTGTATGGTTCTGGAACGGCTTTCTCGTATTCTATTGTTTGTTTGTATGCGGTATACCAGTTTTCTGTCAGGCTTGTCGGGTTTTTGCATTCAATATTGGCTATTGGGATGCCGTTTATGTAGAGGATTATGTCGGTGCGGATCTGTTTGTCGCCGCTTTGGTGGATTACTTGGCGTGAAATTATGAAATCGTTATCAGCTATTTTGTCGATGTCGTAGTCGAAGAGTTTGACGTATTTGACTACTCTTTCTTTTTCGAATTTTATTGGAATGCCATATTTGAGGTAGTTGAGGATTTGTTTGCAGTGTTCAGCTCCGCTTGTTTTTAGTTTAAGCTCATTTAGAACTTGCTTTATTTCTTCATCGCCTATCCCAATGTTTGCGTTTAAGCGTTTGAGTGCACGGATAAGCGTGGGAGTTAGGAGAGGTTCTTCAAGGCTTTCCCTTTCAAGGTTGTCGGTTGGTATAAATTTCCAGCCTTTTTCTTGAAGCCTCTGAACGAAATAGTCTTCAACAAGAGATTTTTCACTAAACAAAGGCATGAGCCAATCAATCCACCTTTATCCGAACTGCACCCTTTCCTGTATAGATCATTATCATACCTTGGTTTCAAACGCTTTTTCTAATACTTGATAACGATCTTGCTTCCATTCTCCGGCATTTCTGCAGAAGTTATACAGAAAAGCGTCGAGTATGATCTTTGCAAACTGCTCTGAAAATAAGGAAGCACTCTCCCATGCCTTTTCACCTGCAGCATGAAGGGAAGGACCAAAATGCCAGACATAGCGTTGATCTACAATTAGATACCTATCGTGGAATGGAGAGAGATATTTCTCACCTTTCTTTTGATAGATCATCTTTGCTTTAATTTTTAATCCCTTCTTGATCAATGTGAGGATTTCGTCTATAATAACAGGTTGAGAAGAGAGTATCTCCACCGAAACAGAGTCTGGTTTAATGGATTTCTCAATAGTTCTTAGCGTTCTTGTTGAAACATAAGGATCCCAAATCTTAATGTTGGACGTAGCTTTAGCCATTGTTTCTTCAATAAAGGCTTCAGCGTCAAGTTCACTTTCAAATATTTTTAGCTCAAGTGCTCCACCCTTCATTGCCTCATCAAAAACTTCTTGGAACATTTTTGGTATTATTAAGTCGCCGTAATTTGAAGCCAAGACAACCCCGAAATCACTTAAAATCTTAATGTAGTCGCAAAGTCTTTCATAGCTCCGTGCAGAGGTTTCTTTTATTTTCCCAAGAGACCAGTTGTTAACATTCAGATACCTTTCTTTTTCTTCTGCAAGTAAGAGTAGCATGCCTATTGCTTGTGCAACTGAGGAATCTCTATTTAAAAGGGTTTTAATAACATCTGACAATCTCTCTCTTTCTTTTGTGAGTACTGTTTCGACAACTTCTCCAAATTTTTCTATTCGAAGATCTGGAAGTTTAATGAACGCTTCCTTGATCTCGGCTGGCAGAAATCTTGTAGTTCTATTATTAAGCAGAAATCTCTCATCAGCATCAGGTTCCAGAAATTTCAAGTATGCGCACCATCTCATCGCTGGTGTAAACGAAGTGAATACTCTGTTAGCTTCTTCTTCAACAATTCTTAGGAATAGTACTTGTATGTTAATTGGTTCTGATCTGAAGACGAACTCATCACTATAGGTTGTCCAGCTTGTCGACCAGTAGCCTAAGAAATATCCTAATTCACATTTGGCCAGCTCTTTCCCTAATTCAACGACATCGCTTTGATATTCTCCGTATCCAGAGAGCGTATGCTCTATTATTTTAGGTTCCATTCGCTTGAATTCTTCAACTTTGTGCCACAATTTTGTAGCTGCAGAAAGAGATTTTCCTACAATCTTTGTTAGTTTTTCTATTGCTTCCTTGTCTTCAAACGTTAGGTAATACTTTTCTCTTAATAGATTACCTATCTCTTCTTTGAATTCTTCCTTTACATGTAGCCTCGAATAGGTTTGACTTCTCCAGTATTCGGATGTTTCGATAACTACACCCATACTTTTGAGCTCTGTCAACTCGTTATTGAATCCCATCTCCAACAGCTTCGGTAGTCTGCGCTCTCCACGAAAATAATTCAAAATATAATCTAAAACGTAAAACATTCTTCGTTGTTCCTGTTTAGGCAGTCTGGTTATATGCTTCTTTAGTTCGTTAAGAATTTGGTCATGAGATTCTTTTTCCATTTACATCACCTTGATTCTAACTTTTCCTGTAAGAAGCAGATCCATCAAGCCCTGCCTAACCCTCTCCAAACTTCCTTTTTCTTTTGTCTCAAGCTCGAGCTTCTTATCCACTGTGGACAAAATTTCTGCTATCTGTCGTTGTTCTGGAAGTGGTGGTCTCGGAATGACCAGACGACCCAAATCCTCCCTAAGAATCCCTTTTATTGTGCTTCCTTGAGCTATGGATTTGAGTCTTCTTTCGTTGTTGATTATAACCCAATATAAAAAGTCAGGGAGAGCCTTGTCTTTGTTTACGATGACGCCCGTTAAGTCTTGGCTTATTGCTATATCGATTTTGTTAATGGCCGCTTTTCCTATGCCGACTCTTGTAGCAACCAATAGGTTGTCTTTTGGAACCAAGTTGCTGGCGCTGTTTTCAAGCCCTTCCTTTGTTATGTATCTCTGTCCCGACTCTACGATTCTGCCATTTATATGTGCACTCGTCATCCATGCTACCTCACCGTTCCAATAATCAGGGTTCGATGTTGATGGGGTGCCGCCGCCTATAAGGTCGAAAGAAAGATCTTGCAGTTTTACGATTTCCCAATCTTTTGGAACAGTTCCTATTGGTGTGTGTTTGTATTCTTTGTGTCCTATTCCTTTTGTTAAGAGCTCCTGCATCAGACCCTTCTTCAAACGCTCAGTCTTACCAATAATCTCACCAGCCTTAGCAATAGCCAAATCAACAACACCCAAAACCCCAACAATCGCCTGTTGTTCCGAAAGAGAGGGCAAGGGAATTCGAAGATTTTTGGCAAGTGCATGATTGAGATGCAGGACGTTAGTGCCTTGTGCAAGGGTCTTCACTTTTCGTCTCATTTTCTCATGTCTAAGGAGATAGAACAGAAATTTGCCACTCACCTTTTTCTTGTCAAAAATCAGCTTGGTCGAATCCATTGAGTATACAAGCTCACCTTCATCGCTTTCGATGTGAAGTGGGGCGCCTATGATAAATCCTCTGCTCATATCGGTGTTGGCAATCAATACATCGTCTTTTTTGAGAACGAAGTCAGAATCCGGACCAACGTAATCTTTAAGGTACAGCCTCTCATTGCTTTGTTTAAACTCGCCTTCCTTTTCGTAATCATTTATCGTGATAAACCGCGTGTTTGTCACATCCGCTGTAATTTGGTCGCTGCGATATGAAAAGCCTCTTTTGAATTCACAGATATCTTGAATACTAACCATTTCCCAGCTCAATGGGATTTTACCGATTGCAGTTGCTCCCTTGAAGTCAAGTTCCTTGTAGAACATCATCCCGCACCAATTGCCCGAGTTATCTCAGAAACGTATTCCTCTAACTTGGTCGTTGTTTCTTGTCTTTCCTTTTCAATTGCTTCCAGTTCTTTGTATTCCCTAGCTATGTCTAATTGTTCTGCTTCTTCTTCTGCCATAACGTAAAGCGTGACATTCAAGTTGTAGTCATTTTGCATAATCTCATCCAAACCAACAACCCGTGAAAAGCCCTTCTCCTCGCCGAAACTTCTGTAAGCACGTGCAACCTTCTCAATATGATTCTTGCCAAGAATGTTCAACTTACGTACTTCAGGATGTTGCTCAAACTCCTTGGAAGCATTAATGAACAAAACCTTACCCTCACGCTCAGCAGACTTGTGCTTATTGAAGATGATTATGGCGCCTGGCGCACCAGTGTTATAGAACAGCTTTTCAGGCAACAAAATAACACATTCAACTAGATCCACCTTCGCATCAAGCATCTTTGCCCTAATAGATCCTTCTTTTCCACCTCTAAACAGATACCCGTTATCAATCACAATGCCTACTCGGCTACCATCGTCTTTGGCAGAAGCAAGCATATGCTGAATCCAAGCCCAGTCCGCAGACTGTTTAGGAACAAAACCAAAGCCAAACCGCTGCTTCCAAAACTCACCTTTCTTCAAGACCTCCTCACCATAGCCATCTTGATTCCATGGAGGATTAGCCACAACCACATCAAACTGCTTCAAACCGTCGCCTTCCTTAAACTTCGGATAAAGAAAAGTATCCCCAAACTCCAAATGACAATCCCGAATATCATGAATATACATGTTCATCTTAGCCAAAGCCAAAATCCCCTGATTCGCCTCCTGCCCAAACAAAAACACCTTACCTGCCTCTTCCTTGCCCAGCTTCTCCTCAACATGCTTGTAGGCAGAAATCAACATACCACCAGAACCAGCAGCAGGATCATACACGCTCTCCAAAGGCTTAGGATCCAAAATCTCAATCAACAACTTAATCACTTCACGAGGCGTGTAAATCTCACCTTCCTTCGCCTTCGTAGGCGCAAAATACTTCAAAATCCATTCATACGCATCCCCAAGCACATCAGCCGAAACATGATTCAACTTCTTTTCGCTGAACAACTCAACCAACTGCCTTAGAATCTCCGCATTCTCCCTGCTGCCAGCAAACTGAATAAAATCCACACTGTCCACAACATCCTTTAGCTCAGGATTCCGCTCAGCAATAACCTTCAAACCCTTAGAAAGCCTCTCAGTAAGCCCACTCACATCCTTCCGCAAACTCTCCCAATGAAACTCCTCAGGCAAATTAAACCAATGATACTCATCCCGCAAAGCCTCAGCCCGAGCCTCATCTTCACTCAGGCCATCAGCCAAAGCCTCCTTGTGAGCCTCCTGAAACTCCACATCCCACTTGTCACTAATCCGCTTCAAAAAAAGAAGAATAAGAATAAACTTGTAATCCACCCGCGTCCGAATCAAATCCGCAGCCCGCTTCAACAAAGCATCAACATCCCCTCGAGACAAACGCTCACCGTCACCTTCATCCGCACCCTTCAAACGATACACCTTCACCCGCGCATCACGAACATCAGACTCGACCAAAAGCCAACCCGCCTTGCGCAACTCAGACAAAAACACCGGCACCTGCTCCCAAGCATCCTTGTTCTTCTCCATCAGAACTCTCGCAGCATCCTCAAACTTGAACGAACTATCGCCAAAAGCATCCAAAAGTATCTTATGCCTTCGCTCAACCCAATCTGGAACCTGCCGATTCATATAGATCAACCAGAATGAGATGCGACAGGCTCCCATATTAGCTTTGCGCTTATTAGATAAGCATATTGATAATTACTTATATAATTTCTGAAGCTGAGTTTCATAATATTTATCCGTGGCTTGACGGCAGAAATAGACATTTGTACAAAAACATTCAATTTAACTCTGAATAGCGTCAAAGGCGGCAAGAATGTCGAATATTGATTTTCGCAAGATCTGCATCAAATTCAAGCAAAAGCTAACACCCTCCTTCATTGAGGGTATTGAGAGAAGAATCGGACAAGACTTCGATAAGGCCTGTGAAGAACAACCCGAACTGCTGCTGACAAACATTCTGCAGAACGTCCATCTCAGCTACATTATCCCTCTCGAAATGACACTTGAACTATCCGAATACTTGGAGAATGTACACGGTATCTCCAAGTTCTCCCTAGCTCTGTCACCAAGCTATGATTTTCCAGCAAGCGAAAAGACTGACGAAACTTCGAGAATCGTCAACTCTTTCTATGAAATGGTTGAGGCACTTGGTCTAGAAAACCTCTTCGAAAGAAAAACGGAAAAATGGTGGAAGAGAGGATGAGTTCAAGCTACGAAATCGCAGTTGATGCCTTCCTCAATCAACTCGGACAAATGCGTTACGGAAACTTAAGCAGAGTATGGCAAGCTTTCATGGCGTATTCCATGTGCATCATCGCTGAAGCCTTCCGGCACAGACACTACAGGGTCATCCCTATGAATCATCCAGCCGGTTTTCGGTTCAAATGCTTCCCCCAGGAGGCCCGAACGACTACTCGTATTTTCTCGCAAGAAAAGATCGGGAATCTTTTGAGATCAGGCTAAGTGTAAATGCTCAAAACAGACAGTGGCGTAGCTTAAGGCTAAATCTAGATGTTGTGGTAATACCTGAAAACTCGATTGGCCCAGACGACATCGTTGATGCTGAGCATGATGTTGCTTCATTCGTTGAGTGCAAAAACTTCCGAGGATTTCCAGAGCTTGTTGCCACTCTTGAAGGAATGGCCTACGAGCTAGAGAGAGGAAGGTTATATCCGAACAGTATGGGTACCTTTCGAATTCCAGCCTGCCTATTCCTAACAGGGACAGGTCAGTCAATTCAATACATGGATAGGCGCTACCAGAGAAATGGTGTGAGCATGCGAATCTTTGACTTCCTTCAGCCAGGACATCCAAACATACAAACTTTCATCCAAACATGGTTCTAAGCTAGCGCGCAGATGGTTCCCATTTGAAAATCTAGGTCTTCTTCTGCTTGCCATGTTTCTTGAAGAAGTTGTTATTACTCAGTCTAGGCGGAAATTATAATAACACGTGAAAAAGAAACCATCCCCCTAGACCAAACGCTTCGGTGTTATTACTTTCTCTAGGCGGAAGTTAATAACACCTGAAAACACAAACCCGTCTAACAACAACCCCAAAGAAGAAGTCGAACACCTACATATCCTGTGGTCATCAACATCTAAACACACACCAGCCAACACCCCGAGAAGCTGTTGTAGCGAACCCTTCAGAGTCAACAACAACTTCTAACACAGTCACAGCCTACATGAGTAGAAGAAGGAACAAAAGTATTTGCCGTCGTCTTCTTCCTTTGAATTCAGCTTCCAACAGGGCAACGTCGAACACAACGTCACATCTCGCAACATAGACTGTTGTTAGTGTTATCTAAGGCGCAGTCATCACTAATGCTCACACAAATCTTCACAGCCTCAAAAGCTTGACGATGACACTATGGGGCGATCTGTCATCACCACGCACACAGCCTTCAGCCGCACAACACACTTCAACAAATGGTAGAAGAGGGCCTTAAGGGTCTGTCACCTTCTTCTTCCACACAGCCTTTCAGCCGCCGACATGCCCGAAGCCACGCATGACTATGTTGAAACACACACAAACTATGTTGAAAAGCACTTAAACCGCACGTCAAACCGAGCTTAACCCACAAACCAAACCGATTTCTTTAGGTTATGGGCAACACCGCGATGAATGTTTCTTCTTCTTTGCTGGCGTAGCAGGCAAGAGCCAAAGCAAACAATTGGTCATCATGCCTACGCGGCGGATGCCAAAACTTCATGTGAATGTGCTCTCGAGCAGTCTTAGGCTGCAAGTATTCATACTGCTGCTCATTCATCTGCGAAATCAACTCCGCATCATCCGGCAAGATACCGAGCTTCCTCTGCTCCATCAACAACTTCAAAAACGTCAAGATTTCTTCCTTCCAACGATCCGTAAACACCATACCCTTTACATTAGACAACCCCACCTGCTCCAATTCATCAACAATCGCGTCGCCAACGCCGGTCTTGTCAACACATATGCTCACAAAACGAAAAATCTGATCCGCCCTCACCACATGCCCAATAACGTCTGGATAAGGCGTTCCCAACGGAAACTGATGCTTGCAAACAAGCCTCCGCTTACCGTTGACTTTCTGAATAACAGCCAAAACACTAGGATCCATCTGCTTCCCAATATCTAACCCAGCGTAAAATGACCCAACAAGCTTGCTTCTATCAATCTTCTCCAAATCATTGAAAAACTGACTCGGAGCATTAGAGTTGCCAAGCTCCGGATCAACACATGTAATAATAAGGTCCATCGGGAAAAACACGTTCGTCAACTCAGTCCACTCAGCTTCAACCTCACGAGTCCACTCCTCCCTTGTCATATCCAACTTCCACTCCTCAAGCCTCTCCTTACTAACCAGCGGACTCGAATAAGACGGATAATGATGAACACTATAACGTTCCATATCAAGAAACGCCCTACGCAAAACATGTTCAAAACCCTTAGGCGTCCCACTCATAACAAAGTGACATTCAGGCTTCGTCAACATCAACATAATCTCAGAAGTAATCATCTCACTCGGCGCAATAGACGCCTCATCACAAAACACCCAATCCGGATGAAAACCCCTAAGCTTATCAGGCGAACACGGCAAGGCCACAAGCCTTCCACCCAAAGGAGGCTTCAACCTAATCGTAGTCCGCGTAGTACCAGGATGCTTAATCACTCCCCTCATAAGAGGATTAGACTGAACAGTATGGAAACAATAATCAAACATAATCATACTCTGACGCTGCGTACTCGAAATAATCAAACACTCAACCTTGGGCTGAGTAAAAACCAACCAAAGATTCTTCCGACTAAAAACCAGAGACTTGCCCCAGCCACGACCACAAACTGCAACCTGCCTCGGATGCATATCCCTCAAAAGCCTCTGATGATCAGGCGCATCAACAAGCCACTTATCACTACACATCAAAACCGCA
>Ga0315310_10002246_pt1 | contig 12086 bp, 11 predicted proteins | sample TDP5_MG_FD_203630 | JGI IMG/M metagenome (GOLD analysis project Ga0315310, IMG submission 203630) | Freshwater sediment microbial communities from Lake Towuti, South Sulawesi, Indonesia - TDP5 | ecosystem: Environmental > Aquatic > Freshwater > Lake > Sediment | place: Indonesia: South Sulawesi... | reverse complement strand
TCATCGAGCTTGGAGGTCATTTTCTCAGCCAACTCTTTGCGGCGGGCTTCAATCTGCTCGATTTCAGCTATGAGACCTTTTTCCAGATCTTCATAGATAAACTGCGAGATTCTCCCATTGCTATACAGCTCTTCGAGAACAGTCTGCTTCCTCCTAGCCAGACCCAGCTCATCACTCATCTTCTCAAAAGAAACCTTCCACGAAATCAATTATACACACCTCACATTAGAAGATGAATGCAAATAGCGAGATAATTCTTGTTAACATATAGATATATCGCAAACTCTCAAAAACACCCCATATTTGGTTTTTCTTCTAAAAATATATATAAATTTCGACTAAAAAACATCGTGAATATAGCCTCAAAAATGGTATTCTATTCATACGATAAATCGCGTATTATTGTTAATAACAAAAATCAGGGAAAATCAAGAATCGCGCAATTCGCATACTCCAATACATGATTTCCATCATCCTTAAAATAAGGGGGTGAATCCTAATTCTAATGATAACGATCGAAATCTAGTTTAAAGTTCATGAGTTGAAGAGTTTGTGAGAAAGATAGAACTGGTGAGCTGGGAGGATGTTCCCCAGCGGATTGAAGCTATAAAGAGGAGCCTTGAAAACGCCGTCAAGTTTTTCTCTTTTATCATGTAAGTCATTGGGAGCTGCAACGATACTAGGGCTATCCAGAGCCTATATAAAAGGCGAGTCTAGGTCTCGTGGAAAAGAGAAAAGAACCAACACAAAACTTCACAACGTCGTAGAATAATCCAAAAAAATAAAAGGAAGAACAAGCTAAGTGAATATTGGGAGAGGAGTCATTTTGGGATTGAAGGCTTCAGTCGAATCTGTAACGAGGAGTCCACCCGTCACTGCATTAGTTTCCGATTCCATCGCAACCATAGTGGAGAAGATGGTCTCAAATAATATCGGGGCGGTCATAATAATGAGTGGTGGTGCCCCTGCTGGCATAGTTACTGAAAGGGATATCATTGAGAAGATTGTGAGAACCCGAAAAGACCCAGCTAAGACACGTACACAAGATATTATGTCCTCGCCTGTCATCTCAATCGAGTCTGACAAATCTGTTACTGATGCACTCACAGTGATAAGGAATAAGAAAATAAGGAGACTAGCTGTAACGAGGAAAGGTGCGCTTATCGGCGTAGTGACCGAACGAAGACTTCTCGATTCATTGGTTTAAAATCAACCCCTCCTTCTTTTTTTTTAAAAAAAAGATATTAATGAGCAGGAATGCAGTCTGGTTGGAGGAAGGAGTATTCTGGCTGATTACAATCCTGAATCCTTGAGGGTTATAATCCCGGTCGGCGGAATTGCGAAGCGTCTATTACCTCTCACGGCAGAAGTTTCTAAGGCATGCATTAGGCTTATGAACCTCCCGCTTATCGAAATCTCCTTGCTGACTTTGGCTCGGCAGGGGGTGAGAAACTTCATTTTTGGGGCGAAGGGATGCACCAACTATAAAAGTCTGCACGACCACTTCGAGTCTGGTATCGGTTTCTCAGCCAAATACGACATTAAACCAAGAGTCCACATCAAGTATCAGCCAAACGTGGAAGACTACGGAAGCGCAGACTCGGCGAGAATAAACATCGAGTACTATGACGTTAAATACCCGGTTTTCGCCGTGCAGGGTGATAACATATTCGAGATAGATCTCAAGGATGTCTTAGCCTTTCACCAAGGTAAAGACGCATTCATGACGATTGTTTTGGTGCCCGTAACCGATGTTACGGGGTACGGAATAGCCGAGATCAATAAGGACATGAGAATATCAAGGTTTGTAGAGAAGCCATCTGCTAGAGAGGCTCCGTCAAACTTAGCTAATACGGGGCTTTACCTCTTCTCACCAAAGATTAGGAAGGTCTTTAAAGAGAGTAAAGTTCGAGAGATGATAAGGAATAAGCGTTTAGACTTCGGTTACGATTTGATACCTTACATAGTTGAGGCGGGTAGACCCGTTTATGGCTATGTCCTAAAGGGAGCATGGTATGATGTTGGGACACCGGAAAGATACCTTGAGGCTATGGATGGCATACTTCACGGCGAATTAAAAAGTCTACAAGACTTCGGTGGCAGAATATCCGAGAATTCTGCTGTATGGGTCCAAGGAGAGAGCAGCGAATCTATCCGAAGGAGAGAAGAGATAATAAGAAAAGTCAAAGAAGGAAGGATAGAATTAGAAGGCTCAGTTTTGATTGGAAGACATTGTGAAATTGCCGATGATGTAAGAATAGTTGACTCATGTATCGATAACTATGTACGGATTGGAAGAAACGTGATTATTGAGAAATCGGCTGTGATGGACCGCGTTATAATTGACGATAACGCAGAGATGCGAGACAGCATCATAGGGAGACATTCGACTATAAAATCTAGTTCAGCTGATGCGACGAAGATTCTTCAAACCTCTGTGATCGCCGACGACGTCACCGTAGATGCAGGATGCCGACTTATAGCTACGAAAGTCTATCCACATATGCATGTGCCAAAACAGGACTCCTTCAAGAAGATTATAGTCTAGACCAAAATATTATATGGGCACGTTTTAAGATTGATTTAGACGGTTCAAAGATCATTTGTCATTTAGGAACGGACATTATTGTTTTTAATTTAAGACAATACATTTCATATTAAATGAGTAGAGAGGATAAACATTGACAGACACCGTGATTGTATTTGAGGTTCACCAACCACATAGAATAAAACGCGATTTCTTCTGGGAAAACAGAGTTTTTAAGCGTGTAAAAAAGGGAGAACTCTTTGATTACTATTTTGACCGTTCAGTAAACAGAGAAGTTTTCGAGAGGGCATGTAAGAAATGTTATTTTCCATCAAACCAGATATTACTTGACCTGATTGACAAATATAAGAGGGAGAAAAAACAAGTCAAGGTCTCTTTCAGCGTCTCTGGAGTTTTCCTGGAACAGTGCGAAATGTTTAGCAAAGACCTTTTAGAATCCTTTAAACAGCTTGCAGAAACAGGCTGCGTGGAATTTCTGGGTCAAACTTATTATCATTCAGTGGCGAGTCTCTACCCTGCAATAGAAGAATTCGTCGAACAGGTGAAGATGCATCAACAAATAATGAAGGATTTGCTAGGCTATAAGCCTAATGTCTTTGAGAACACTGAATTACTTTATAATAATGCCATCGCGAAAACGATTGAAAAACTTGGCTACGAGGGAATTTTCACGGAAGGCGTGGAAAGGATACTGCATGAGAAATCGCCAAACTATCTTTACACGCCGAAGAACTGTAAGAAAATCAAAATACTGTTACGAAATTATAAGTTGACGGACGACATAGGATTCAGATTTTCAGCAAGATGGTGGAATGAATGGCCGCTAACAGCTGACAAATACGCGAATTGGCTGGCAGAAACGCCGGGTCAATGCATCAACATCTTCCCAGACTATGAAACCTTCGGCGAACATCACTGGCCTGAAACAGGCATACACGAGTTTCTGAAACACTTACCGAGCGAGATTTTGAAATGGCAGCATCTGTACATGGCCACGCCCTCTGAGATTATAGAAAAGTACCGACCGGTTGAGGAGATCGATGTCCCCGAGCTCGGCGGAACCGTATCATGGGCTGATCTCGAAAGAGATACAAGCGGTTGGCTCGGAAATACAATGCAGTGGGCTTACTATACATCGGTGAGGAGGCTTGAACCGCTTGTTAAAGAAGGTAAGGATAAAGATTTTCAGAGAATATGGAGATGTTTCCAAATAAGCGACCATCTCTATTATATGTTCACCTCGGGTGGTGGACCTGGCGAGGTTCATTCTTACTTCAGTCCGTTCGGTTCTCCCATAGATGCCTATGTAACAGCCCAATCAGCAATAATGGACTTCGAAAACAGAGTAAGATTAGCATCAATAACCGCAAATGAACCATTCCTCTTCTATACAGGTTCAGGAGAAAAATATTACACGGGAATGATGGCATGGAGCATAAAAGGATTCGCAAGGACTTTGCAAAAGGTTAGTATAAAATCTCTAGAGTTTCACAACCGCCGCGGCGACTTCGAAAAATGGGCAGAAACATCATTCCGTGACGAAACATTAGCCAAACAATTAAGGGAAATAAGGCTCTCAAATCTGAAAGGGGAGGACCTCAGAAAATCAATAGTTAAAGTCGTTGAAGAAAGATTCAACGAATTGAGTCGACAAACACAGGCAGCAACGGAATATTTTTAGAGACAACTTGCGTATGCCATTATATGAAAGCTGACGCGGCTTTATGATATTAATTCATTGTACACTTTAATCGAAGTATATAATTTCTTATTGAAGTGTATAACTATACTTTCTTTTCTGAAAGATTTTCGCATCATTATAGTCGCAGACATATTCGAAGCCAACTTCAAGTAGTTTAACGGCGTCTTCAAGCGTTTTTGAGACTTAATACGCCTGACATAACATTTGCAGATTTATCAGCGTATCGCTCTCGGACGGAATTGAAGACGTTTTCGTCTTGTGGTGCTGGGGCTAGCTTCAAATCTTGATCCATACCGTCGGTCGAATCTCCATATTGTGCAAGTCGCGTATCCCATAAGTAAAAGATAAAACGGGATTTAGCTCTGTTAGATTCGCATTTAAAGTTCTATTCGGTCCTTCTTTCATTATCCATCTTTTTCAAGAGTTTGTCAAGGATTTTTCCTTTCGTTCTCAGTTCTTGTTCAGGAATCGTCTGTCCCATTGGGCATAGTTCATCAACCATCGCGCCCACATTTACCAGATATACAACAGGATAAAGATGGCATCCCAAGGGTCTTTCCCCATAGACTCGACATCTCTTCTAGCGGGACTAGAAAATAGCACCATCCGCTAACGTTTCTGAGCCGAGTCACGCCGTTGTCATCTATAACAGCGAATTCTTCTCGGCGATAAACCATTTTCTCTAATCTTTCAATATCCTTGAAAGCTCCATCTCTGTTTTTTCAACAACATTTTCCACAATGAGAAGTAGCTCCTTCGCATGTCATAGGTTTCTCTTCACTTCATTTTTTACGATCTAATATTCTAACCATTTTTGATAACATTCAATTTTCCGCTTCTGCCGACCTTTAACTGGCGTAAACCTCTAAATACAATAACATTCGCGTTTTCAACTTGGATGAGATCACCGACAGAAATTTCACCTATTTGTTTATTCCACAAAGGCAATTGGATGGTTCCGGTTTCGTCGCTAATGAGGGCGTTCGCTACATTAGCGTAAGAACCAAAACGGTTTGTGATGAGCCTTGGCTGTGATACTTCTAGAACCCTTGCCTTTATTTTAATATGTCTCATCCCAGCCCTTAAGTCTTTGATTTGATGGTGGTTTGATTTAGCCTCTCGACTTTTTATAGGCGCCATTGTACGCGTAAACTCTTTGATCGGATTGTTTTCTTCGAGAACGCGTTCAGGCATGGAAAATTGTGCAACCACTTTGGGACCACTGGTTATAAGAAAGATCACGTGGTCCCGTGTCCTCATACGACATTCAATCAATAATTTTCCACACTTAGATTCTTTATGTTGAGAAGCGTCAAGAAAACTATTAAAAAACTCGTCCGAATCAATTCCGTGCTTCATTGAAATTTTAGCAAGATACTCGAGGAGTCGAATATCAGCGTACGAATAGTACCTACCTGAGGGCCGCCCTCGCGTAGTCCATACCTTGTTTCGCATTTTACTTGCTTCCTACTCCCGTCTTAACGTGATCTCGATCGTTGAAACCATCCTTGCTCTGCCTTCGCCTTCTCTTGGTGGCATCCCTTCGGTTCCTATTGTGATCTTTCCCACGCTCAGTTCCTTCATGAATCTGTGTCTGGCTATCTCAACAGCATCGATGGCAGTCGTTATCGCTTGCCCCCTTGCCTTCAAAGTAACCTCTTTAGCGTTGGACCCGGTGAAACTCGTTATGATCCCCAGAGCATAATTCATCGGGGGCTTTCTCCCTACGTATATGACGTTGGATTCCCTAGACAAACTACTCATTTTTAACTTCCTCGTTGCTGGTATCACTAATGTAATAGTGGATCCCGCATTTAAACACTGCTAACACTCTCTGATAACGATCTGATTTCATAACAAACTGAATAGTTCTTTAGAGGCGCTTTGCATGAACTTATCTAGTTCTCTGTTTGTTCTGATGAGGGAATCTCATATACCACTAGCATTCGTAGGTGTATCCTAGCTTTTTTATTTCGTTTTTCTGAATTCCGTTTTAATCCATTTGCCTCCATCTATAAACGTTTTAACTCATTTTCTCGTTCCCCAAACTGCTGGTGAATCGAGATATACTTCTACTAGAAAAAATGCAGAAAAAATGGTGTGATATTTATCGTCTCATTCTTCTCAGATTCTTTATACACTGTCTCACACATTCGAGCGGGCGATAGGCGTAACTCTCCTGCTCAACGATGTACCATTGCGTGCCACCTATGGTCTCGCATAATGAGAAAAACTCCTTCCACTTCATCTCTCCCTCTCCTATCAACGCTCGTTCATTTGTGGAGGAGAACTCCTTCAGGTGTACAGTAGTAGCACGACCAGGATAACGGTTAAGAATTCTCAGTATCTCATCTGGGCTGACTCCACCATGCATAGCGTTTCCGGTGTCTAACTGCATCACGACATCGCGAACAGTTGCTCCAAAGAATACATCCCAAGGCAATTCTCCCTCTATCGGCTGAAATTCAATTACATGATTGTGATAGCCGACACGCATTCCTTCAGGCCTCAGCCTTTCAGCAATCTTGCTCATTAGACGAGCTGTCTCAAGCCACGCGGCATTTGATTTTCTTCTTTCTTCTGGCAACGAGGGCACAATAAGGAAACGGTTGCCAAGTACACGATTAAACTCAATCGTTCTTTCCAACTCATCTCCGATCAAAGTGTTAATGCTGATGTGTGTTCCAGCTACTTTCAACCCCAGATCGTCCAGCATGTTCCTTAACTCATCAGCGCTTCGGCCATAATACCCTGCAAACTCCACGCCATCATAGCCCATGTTTGCGACAGCCTCAAGAGTTCTGGGGAGATCATGGGCGCAATCTTCACGAACTGAATAAAGTTGCAATGCAATCGGTATCTTCACCATCTCATCTACCCTTCTACATTACTTGTGTATTTGATGCTCATATTTAAAACGGTTTATAACCATATTGTTCTCAGGACAGCGGGCGTATTTGACGCTTAGGTAATCACGAGCGCCTATTCGGGCTTAAACCAGACTCCCTTTTTATCCTTCGTTTCCTCTTCTATTGGTTTGGTGGATATCTCTCTAATCAGCGGCTTTCCACCTTCAATCTCTATCTGGGCGCCGGGATACTGCTGTTGAAGCCTCCGCCTCAACTCATTAACATCCGTGTTCTTGTCCACTTTCGCGTAGACCTTTGTACCTTCAGGCGTCTGTGTTACGTTTATGGAGTATCCGCTGCTGATCTCCACATTCTCAAACTTCTCGAATATTTCGTCCACTTCATCGAATAGTGATTCGCCAAAGAACTCGTCTAAGTGGCTCTCGTTCTTCTTTGAAACTGAAGGCGGCTCCCATAGTCTCCTTCGAGATAAGGCGTCAGTTTTCTGCATTCTCTGATTGCTGGTTTTCCATCCGTTCCCAGGGTTATCGAGTATTCGCCTACGATTGGTCCCGTCTCTCTGATGACGCTTCCATCAAGCATCTTCCTCTCTCTAATAAGGTCTCTTCGTACCCGTTCCGTGAAACCTTTAAACATATCCTCCATCATCGTTCCATATCCTCATGACTTCATCTATGCCTCTAAAGGTACAGTCTAAGAATAGGAAGCGTCTTCTAAGCGTTCAAACCAGTCACGCCATTCATTCCGCGCTATTCCCCATCACGATTTTTTATCAAATGAGTGTTGAATCTGCCACAATTAGATAAACGAAAAGTATATAAACTCAAATATCACGAGTTAACTGGATTAATAGATAGGATGATGGAGGAAGAAAACCTTGTCTGCGCAACCGGGTGGTGTACCTGTCCTAATTTTAAAAGAGGGGTCTACTAGGTCAAGGGGAAAAGATGCTCAGCACGCCAATATAACCGCTGCGAAGATAATAGCTGAAGCTGTTAAGAGCTCGCTAGGACCTAAAGGCATGGATAAGATGCTTGTGGACAGTTTGGGCGATGTTACCATAACTAACGACGGACGGAAAATTTTGGATGAGATGGATGTGGAGCATCCAGCCGCAAAGATGATGGTCGAAGTTGCCAAGACGCAGGATGACGAGGTAGGCGACGGAACAACGACAGCGGTCCTCGTAGCTGGCGAACTGCTAAGTAAAGCTGAAGACCTGATCAACAAGAATGTCCACCCAACCGTAATAATCGATGGGTATCGAAAAGCGGCGGATAAGGCTCTTGAAACCCTTGAGAAGGCAGCAATCCCAGTAAAACCTACTGACAAAGAATACCTAAAGAAAGTCGGTGTGACCTCCATAGCCGGGAAGATTGTAGCCGAGAATCGGGAGCAGCTGGCTGAGATAGCTGCTGACGCCATTCTGCACGTAGCCCAGAAGGTTGGAGACGAATACAGGGTGGACCTAGATGACATCATGGTGGAGAAGAAGCCTGGTGAATCCATAACCGACACAAAGCTCATAATGGGCATCGTCCTGGACAAGGAAGTTGTTCATCCAGGCATGCCTAAACGCGTTGAAAAGGCTAAGATAGCCCTCCTAGATTGCGCTCTTGAAGTAGAGAAGACCGAATTCGACGCGAAGATAAATATTGAGACGCCTGAGCAGATGGAATCATTCCTACGTGAAGAAGAGAATATGCTTAGGGATATGGTTGAGAAGGTTAAGAAGGCTGGCGCGAATGTCGTGGTCTGTCAGAAGGGTATAGACGATATGGCTCAGCACTTCTTGGCTAAGGAAGGCATACTGGCTGTTAGACGCGCAAAGAAATCTGACATGGAGAAGCTTGCCAAGGCTACTGGCGGAAGAGTAGCGACAAGCCTAGAGGGCTTCATAAGTAAGGATCTTGGTTATGCTGAACTGGTTGAGGAGCGGAAGATCGGCGACGATAAGATGACCTTCATCGAGGGGTGCAAGAATCCGCGTTCCGTAGCGATTCTTGTCCGTGGTGGAACCGAACGGATTGTTGATGAAGCAGAACGTTCGATTCATGATGCCCTTTGCGTAGTCCGAGATGTGGTGCAAGAGCCTAAGGTGCTGGCTGGCGGCGGAGCGCCAGAACTTGAGATATCTAGGGCCCTTAGAAGTTACGCTCAGTCTCTTCCAGGTAAGGAACAGTTAGCTGTCCAGGGCTTCGCCGATGCTATTGAGGCTGTTCCAGTCACGTTGGGTGAGAACGCTGGTCTAGACCCTATAGACATACTTTCTGAGCTCAGAGCGCGCCACGAGAAGGGTGAGACATGGGCTGGCATCGAAGTCCATGAGGGAAAAGTGAAAGACATGAAGAAGCTAGAAGTTTACGATCCTTTAGCGGTCAAGAAACAGGCTATTAAATCCGCTACTGAAGCTGCCACGATGATCCTTAAGATCGACGATGTCATCGCATCTGGAAAGATGAAGGCTCCGAAGATGCCTCCTGGTGGTCCAGAGGGCGGGGGCTACGGAGGTATGCCTCCAGAATACTAAGCTATAAAAAATGCAGGATAACTGATAGGATCTCCCTCAGTTACTTGTGTTTTTTCTTTATTTTTCAAACTTGGCTTATCTTTGCTATTAAGGGTTAGATGACTATTTTATCCCTTAATTTTCGTTGGCATTCATCGCAGAAGCCATCTCTTCTGATTGGATATTCCAGTAATTCCGCGTACATTAGGTCGATTGGTTTTGCGTGATGTCTTAGACCTCGGTTGTGTCCTAAACCGTGTGCCGCAATCCTGGTTGCGGCTTCTTCCTCTATTTCGAATAGAGATACGATGCCTAAATCCGTCGATACGTAATCATGGACCAGATTGATTATTCTATTAAACTTCTCCAGCTCAAATCTGTGGTATACGGCTATCACGGGATCGTGCGTAACCGCTAGCAGAAGGTCATCCCTTTTAAGCATATTTTTCATTTCTCTGATCTTGTCGATCAGATTGTTAAAGATGAAGGCTCCGTAGACTTTCTCTTTTGATTTTACCTTCAAGTCATGTTTTACGTTTACGTTTCCTAGATACTTAATGCCTTCCCATATGCCTTCCGGAAAGTAGTCGAACGCCTCCATTACGATCTCCATTACATCCTCTTTACTCTTCAGTTCTTCATTAATTGTCAGCATGTCCAGCAGTTGCACGAAGTGAAGACCTCAAAAATCTAATCCGTTTAATCTTTTATAAACATTTTTTTCCAGTAATAAGGCTAGCTAAGAGTATTCAACTCTTATAATTATTAGAGAGAAAATAAATATGCAACAATACATTAGGAATTTTGGGGATGAAAATGATCGAAGTCTCTCCCATGATGACGACAAAACACAAAAACGCGAGGAACATAACACCCTTTCTGAAACAGACTGACATATTCGTGAGCGGAAAAGAGGGATACCGCACGTATCGAATCCCTGCAATAGTTGTCTCGACTAAGGGAACCATCCTGGCTTTTTGCGAGGGCAGAAAGTATGGTAGTGGGGATGCTGGCAAAATTGATATCATGTTAAAACGAAGTTTCAATGGAGGCGTGACCTGGGAAAACATGCAAGTCATCGTGGCCGAGGAGGACATGACATGTGGTAATCCTTGTCCTCTAGTGAACAATAGCACCGGCACAATTTTGCTTCCTTTTTGTAAGAATCTTGGAGACGTTGGCGAGGAAAAGATTATGGAAGGCAAAGGACCACGCACAGTTTGGATCACAAAAAGCACTGATGATGGTGCGGACTGGTCAGAACCCGTGGATATCACTGCTGATGTGAAGGAACCTTCTTGGACTTGGTACGCCACTGGTCCGGGTCACGGTATCCAGCTTAAAAGTGGACGACTGGTAATACCCTGTGACCATGTGAAGGGAAAATACTTTAGTAGAGAGAAGGACCCTATGTATAGTCACATCATATACAGTGACGATCATGGTGATCATTGGAAACTTGGTGAATCAGTTGGTCCGCACATGAATGAATGTGCGGTTATTCAAACGTACGGGGGCTCTTTATACCTAAATATGCGAAACTATCACCCTAATTACAGGTATGTACGTGCCTACGCGTGGAGCAAAGACCTTGGAGTGACATGGTCCGAGATGAAGTTTGACAGCACGCTGATTGAACCTATCTGCCAAGCGAGTATTATCCGTTTCACAGATAAGGACAGTCATGACAAGAACCGCGTATTGTTCTCAAATCCTGCCTCTCAGGAAAAGCGGGTAAAGATGACTGTGTGCTTGAGCTATGACGAATGCCAGACGTGGAGCCTCTCAAAGCTTCTGTATCCAGGGCCTTCTGCCTACTCTGATCTTGCAATTGCACTCGACATGACTATTTGTTGCCTCTACGAACGAGGTGAAAAGAACCCATACGAGAAGATAACATTTGCCAATTTTAATATCGAATGGCTTACTGATGGCGCTGATCATCTAAATCCGTCTATGAAAATTCCTGATCTTCAAAATCGGTGACTTAGACATGTCTATGGTTGATATAACGGGTAAATCTGAAGTCTATCGGGAGGCAACAGCGGAGGGCCGAATCCGGCTGCGGAAGGAGACTATTAGCCTAATTAAAGAGGGAAAGATAGAAAAGGGTGATCCTCTCTATACAGCCAAGATCGCTGGGATACTTGCTGCAAAGAATACGAGTTCTTTAATTCCGTTATGTCACCCAATCCCGCTTACTGATGTGAGCCTCGATGTGAAGATATCTGACGAAATTACAATTGCGGTTGAGACCACTGTTAAGACGAAGGCGCAAACTGGCGTTGAGATGGAGGCTCTTGTAGCAACCGCGACAGCTCTGTTAACCATCTGGGATATGACGAAGGAGTATGAGAAAGACCAGGAGGGGCAGTATCCGCATACGTTTATTCAAGACATTCACGTCGTTCGCAAGCTGAAGGGATCGGGTAGATGAGTGAAACTTCGATTAAACAC
>Ga0315310_10002245_pt1 | contig 12094 bp, 8 predicted proteins | sample TDP5_MG_FD_203630 | JGI IMG/M metagenome (GOLD analysis project Ga0315310, IMG submission 203630) | Freshwater sediment microbial communities from Lake Towuti, South Sulawesi, Indonesia - TDP5 | ecosystem: Environmental > Aquatic > Freshwater > Lake > Sediment | place: Indonesia: South Sulawesi... | reverse complement strand
CTGGCGTTCCTTCAGCCCGTAGGATTTTTTCAGCGGCTTTCTGCAAACGCAAATCTTTATCTGCCAACTTAGCATAACTCCTTATACTTTTGGGATGGCGTGGAAAGCCTATGATAACACTAGACTTGCCCACCTGCAATATATTAGCTATGAGAATGTTTAAACTATCACCCTTCGTCGCCTAAGGCGACCTCAGGGTCTCTAGATTCTTCCCCCGATAAATCGGGGGCAGAATAACAGCTAGAATTGCTAAACGTTCTCTAGCTATTCTGTCAACCCCCAAAGTATCACCTGGGCAGCTTTTTTGTCCAGGGGCTGGTTATTGTTGCCACACTTGGGTGACTGGATGCAACTGGGGCAACCCTCATCACAAGGGCACTCTTTAATCATGGTCAGCGTCTCCCGCCATAAATCCTGAATTAGTTCGAAGCCCTTCTCAGCGATGCCTGTTCCCCCAGGGCGAGCGTCGTAAATGAATATCTGCGCCTTCCCGGTATCAGGGTGGAAGGGCGTGGAGACTCCGCCCAGGTCATTGCGGTCACATAAAGCAAACAACGGCAGTATGGCGATAGAGGCATGCTCAGCAGCATGCAACCCACCAGCAAAGTCGAGCTGAGCTTCAGCTATTTTCCTTATCGCTTTGGGAGGTATATCGAACCATAAGGCTACGGTATTAAAGCAATGAGGTGGTAGGTCGAGAGGCTCTTCGCCGATAACCTCCTCAGTGAACTGCATCTTTTTCCTAAAGCCAACCACTGTGGTGGTGACCTCCACCTCACCAAGGTAGGTCTTGGCTTGCAGTGTGGCATTCTCTTTGATTATCCCTAGCACCCGGAGGTCAGTCAGCTCCTTGGCTTGGGTGTAGTAAGGGACATTAGTGGGAACCACGTAGGCAGCGTGGGCAGCTAAGTCAAGCTCAATAGCTAAATAGGGCTCACCTTGGTGCAGATAGATAGCTCCGGGGTGAATTTGAGATAAAGCCACACTGGCTTCTACTGTCTCCAGTTGCCTATTGTTCTGCGAGGCATCTAGAATGGTGTAGTAAAGAGAGGAGGTAGAGCGTATATTGACCCCCTCAGCAGGGTAGGTAATGGTAGGCATAAGATACCACTTCCTCTCCCGAGCCTTAAGCTCACCATCCTTTTCTAGTTCCCCCCTAGCTTTAGTAAAGCTTTCTCCCCAGAATCGCTCATCAGCCTCAGTTAAGGGTAGCTCCCAGGCGGCGCATAGGATATGGGACTTTAACACATAAGGGTTGCTTGGGTCGGTCAGGGCATTCTCAAAATTTCTGTGAAAAAGGAACCGAGGGTGACGCATAAAGTACTGATCGAGGGGGTTATCCAAGCCAATGAGGAAGCTCAAAGACTCCCCAGTCCTCCTTCCACTGCGACCAGCTTGCTGCCAGGTGCTGGCAATGCTTCCCGGGTAGCCAGTGAGCACAGTAGCTTCTAAGTCACCGATGTCTACCCCCAGCTCTAGCGCTGTGGTAGCCACTACCCCCAGAAGCTGACCCTGAAAAAGCTCTCGCTCTATCTGGCGCCTCTCCTCAGGGAGATATCCAGCTCGATAGGGCTTAATCTGCTGCGCTAGGATGGATTCAGCCAATTGCTGTTTGGCGTAGGTATAGATGAGCTCAGTGAGCTTGCGGGTTCGGGCGAAGGTGAGGGTGCGGATGCCCTGGCGCACTAATTCGGAAAGGAGGAAAGAGGCTTCGCTATTAGCACTACGGCGAGATGTTTTAGCTTCATCTAGGATAGGTGGATTCCATAAGATGAAATCCTTCCCCCCGTGGGGAGAGCCATCCATGTCGATTACTTCGAAAGGTAAACCCACCAATCTCTCGATGTGCTCCTTTGGGTTGGCGATAGTGGCAGAGCAACAGATAAACTGGGGCTTGGCATTGTAAAAAGAAAGAAGACGCCTTAATCTTCGTAATACATTACCCACTTGAGAGCCAAAGACACCGCGGTAAATATGGGCTTCATCAATCACTACATACCTCAGTCGGCGAAAAAACCTTGACCAGGATTGATGATTGGGGAGAATGCCCAGATGGAGCATATCCGGGTTAGTCAGCACAATCTGGGCTGACCTCTTTATCTGTGAACGCTCCTCTGGTGGGGTATCACCATCGAAGGTGGCAAATCTTACTGGGGAAGGGAGTAACAAAGTTAGCTCGGCTAAACTGCGTAGTTGATCCTGGGCTAAAGCTTTAGTGGGAAAGAGGTAGAGAGCCCGGCTCCCCTTTTCAGTCAAAATCGCTTGTAGCACCGGCAGGTTATAGCACAGGGTCTTGCCACTAGCAGCAGGGGTAACTACCATAACATTCTTCCCCAAGCTAGCTATATTTATTGCTGCCGCTTGGTGGGTATAAAGGGGGAACAGCCCTGCTCTTTGCAATGCCACTTCTAATGCTGGGTGCAGAGGTTTATCTAGTTCTTGGTAGCTTGGGGCTTGAGGGGGCAAATGCTCAATATGGACGATCTGATTTTTATATTTGGCTAAACTCTTAATATGATTGACAAAGGAGGCGACTTTCATCTCTCTTAGGGGAAGGGCATAATTTCAATCTCGTAGTCCAACATCTCTACCTCGAACCTGCTCTGGCTGATAAAGTCAACCACCTTTGATAGCACCTTGTTAACCTGTTGAGCGTTGTTGCTAACGCAAGCTATCCCTAGCGTGGCTAATTGCCATAGGTCTTGGTCATCAACCTCAGCTATGGCGACATTGTAGTTGTTTCTTACCCGGGTGATGATAGATTTCAATACCTGTCTTTTGCCCTTAAGAGTCTGGTTCTCAGGCAGGCGAAGCTTTACCTTGCATACACCAAGGCTCATGGGAAAGAATCCTAAAAGTCAAGCTATTTTACACTACCCAACTTGGGAAATGCAATTATCGAAGTTGTTTAATAACCTAGCTGTCATTCTGACCCCGATTTATCGGGGGAAGAATCTAGAGACCCTTCGTCGCCTAAGGCGACCTCAGGGTGACAATTAAACACCCTCATTATCCGTTGTTTTATTCTTTGCACTTTTCTGATATAATACTTTATGCCAAGTAATTTGGAGTAAAGGATGAAGACAGGAAGACGCCATATTCTCCTTTATCTGCTTATACTAGCAGCCATAGTGTTACTGGTAATTGCTTTCTTACCAAGAGGCGAGAAGGTGCCGGTGGGGAGCCCGGATGATGTGGCAACACTGGTTAAGGAAGGTGAGGTAAGTGTAGGGGGTAAAGTCATCTCCACTAGTGGTGGGGAGCTTAGCATTATACAGAGAGGCGATGCCCAGAGCAGTACTCTTATAGTTACTGAGACAAAGGGAGATAAGACGACAGAGTTATTAAAAGCGACTTTCAGTGGCAGCACACTTGAGCTGCAGGAATATTTGAGTGGAAGGGGAGTGGAGCCTGGCACTGTAACTATAAAGCCGGAAGCAGAGAGTGGCTTTAACTGGGGTAGTTTATTGATGACCCTTTTGCCGCTTCTTCTCTTCGTTGGCTTATTCTGGTTTCTACTGCGGGGTGCTCGAGGAGCAGGCAACCAAGCCTTTAATTTTAGCCGTAGCCATGCCCGGCTACTCAGCGGGACCAGACCTACAGTCACCTTTGCTGATGTGGCTGGGGTAGATGAAGCAAAGCAAGAGCTTCAGGAGATAGTAGAATTCCTTAAGTCACCGGAGAAGTTCCTCTCCTTAGGGGCGCGTATCCCCAGGGGGGTGCTCTTAATAGGTCCGCCGGGCACGGGGAAGACTCTACTCGCTCGGGCTGTCGCTGGGGAGGCTGGAGTGCCCTTCTTTTCTATTAGCGGCAGTGAATTTGTGGAGATGTTTGTCGGTGTGGGTGCCTCCAGGGTGAGAGACCTTTTCGAACAAGCTAAACGAAATGCCCCTTGTATTGTCTTTGTTGATGAAATCGATGCTGTAGGTCGTCACCGCGGGGCAGGGATAGGGGGAGGACACGATGAAAGAGAGCAAACCCTGAATCAAATCTTGGTGGAGATGGATGGTTTTGATACCTCTACTAATGTCATTGTCCTCTCTGCTACCAATCGCCCCGATATATTAGACCCTGCTTTGCTCCGCCCTGGTCGCTTCGATCGACAGGTTATCCTGGACCGACCTGACATTAGCGGTAGAAAGGCAATACTTGAGGTTCATGCTAAAGGTAAGCCACTGGAGGATTCAGTCAGCCTGGAAACCATTGCCAAGCAAACACCAGGCTTCAGTGGTGCTGACTTGGCTAATCTGGTTAATGAAGCCGCTATTTTAGCTGCCAGGCGCGAAAAGAAGGTTATTGGTTTGGCTGAATTTGAAGAAGCCATTGACCGCGTAATGCTTGGTCCGGAAAGGAAGAGCAGGGTGATAAGTCAGAAGGAGAAGGAGATGATTGCCTACCATGAGGCGGGGCACGCCCTGGTAGCGAAGAAGCTGCCCTATGCTGACCCAGTGCACAAGGTTTCTATTATTGCCCGTGGGATAACCGGGGGCTATACTAAACAACTCCCTACTGAGGATCGCCACCTTTACACTCCGAGCCAGCTTAAAGATATACTGGCTACCTTACTGGGGGGACGGACAGCAGAAGAGCTCATTTTCGGTGAGGTAAGCACGGGAGCTCATGATGACTTAGAGCGGGTCACTACCATTGCTCGGGGAATGGTCAAGGAGTTCGCCATGAGTGACAAATTGCCCCCGCGTACTTTCGGTCGACGAGAGGAGCTAGTCTTCTTGGGGCGGGTGGTCGATGAACAGAAGGACTATGGTGACAAGGTGGCTGATGTGATTGATGAGGAGATCGAGGCTCTGGTCAACAGTAGCTATAATGTAGCCAAGGATATCCTGACCAACAATAAGGCGAAGCTGAAGCAGTTCGCTGAGAGGTTGATCGCTGAGGAAACTATCGAAGGTGAAGCCTTAGAGAACCTATTTAATGAACCTGTCCCTGCACCTTCTACAGTGGCTTAGCTAGAGAAGGCTAGCTTGATTGAGATAACCAAAACCCCCATCCTTCCTGAGGTAGCCATCAACAAGGTTCGTAAGGATGCTTATGGTTGCGTAGTCACCTTTGTAGGCACAGTTCGGGGTTCATCTTGTGGTAAAAGGGTTCTCTTCCTAGAATATGATGCCCCTGCTCAGGAATTAGCGCGGCGGGAGCTACAGCGAATAGCTGAGGAGATTCAGGTAAAGTGGCAGTTAGAGGATATAGCTATACATCATAGGATGGGGAGGTTAAAGGTAGGAGAGATTACCTTAGTTATTGCTATAGCTGCTCCTCACCGCAAGGAGGCTTTTGAGGCTTGCCAATATGCTGTTGATCGCTTTAAGCAAGTAGTCCCTTTATGGGAAAAGGAAGCTAAGGAAGGCAACGAGGTTAGCTATATGTAGCGTCTTAAATAGTTGCGCATAATCCAAACAAGGATTAAATCCTAAGTCCGAAGCACTAAATCCTAGACAAATTCTAATTTCCAAATCTCAAATTCAAAATCGTTTAGTTCCTTTGGATTTCGGTCATTTGACATTGTTTAGATTTTCGGATTTAGAATTTATCATTTTGTTTTCTCTACTATGGAGCCGAAGATTTTCATAAGCTCTGTAGCTTCGTTAATCAATGATTGCCTTCTCTTTTCTGCATCTTCTCCCCTTATCTCGATAAGCCTCAGCCAATACCTGCTCTCTTTGGCTTCCTTGCGACAAATCTTGACCCTCATTGTAAAATCCTTTTTGCTTAAGGCTTCATTGGCTTCGATGTAATTCGCCCCCACCCCGATACATCAGGGAAGACCTGATAATTTGCTTCATTATTTCAATGTTTGCCATTGTTTTGGGAAGAATACTTACAAACTCTATTACTTCTCTGGCAAATCTTAGAGTCCACTCTTCTAAATCATACTGTTTTGAGTTTTTAACTTCGGTCATTTGAATTTGTTTAGAATTTAGAAATTAGTATTTAGAATTTGCCTATATCCTTTCCTATACGCGAGTATTTATGTCATCACATATAGTGCCGGTTCAGTCACCTCTTACGTTCTGTTACATAGCCTGCTAGGTTGACCAGAGACTCATAAGTAGAATTACGAAGAAGTTGCTCTAACTCAGAGCATGCTTGAGAGCAAAAGCCTTGGGCAATATGGTAACACTCCTCAAGAACAGAGGAATTACGAATCATTTCCATAAGTAGCCTTGTACCTCTCTTTTTATCTTTATCAAAAATTTCTTTCAACCAATTACTTTCGGGGCGTTCAAAGAGGAGTATCACCGGTAGAGTGAAGATACCTCGGGATAAGTCACTGACTACGGGCTTCCCCATTGTTTCCTTTTGACCAATAAAGTCAAGGATGTCATCCACAATCTGAAAAGCCATCCCCAGGTTATAGCCATAATTTTTGAGGGATTGCACTACCTCCTCCGGGGCTTCGCTTAGCACTGCTCCCGACTCAGCAGCAGCAGAAAAGAGAGAAGCCGTCTTATTGCCAATCCTTTTGAAATAATGCTGCCTACTTTGCTCTAGGTTGAAAGAGCTGAAGGATTCATCAATCTCGCCACTACATATATTCATCAGGGTTTGGGCAAAGAGTTTTATCACTCTAATATTTCCTGTCTCTGCAGTCAAACGGGCTGAAACAGCAGAAAGATAATCACCCAAAAGCACTGCATTATAGTTGCCCCAAAGGCTATTTATTGTCGGCTTGCCACGGCGAAGGCAGGAATCATCGAGCGTATCATCATGGATCAGGGTAGCAGTGTGTAGTAGCTCTACTGCAGCTGCCGTAGGGAGCAGCAACTCCAAATTATAATGATGGAATTTGCCTGCCAGCAAAGTCACAGCGGGGCGAATCAGTTTACCCCCATCCTTCAAAACATGGTTTAATTGCTCCGCCATCTCAAGAGGGGCAATTGCTATCACTTGGTTCAGTTTTTCCTCTACTTGAACCATCTGGGGCTGAATAGGTTGGTAGATTGAAGCGATAGTCAAATTTCTCCTTTCCCTACGGTAATAATCCTTTAACCAGGCACATAGCCCAATCAGCTACTTTCCTCTGCTACTATTCGAGGGTCCAACTTGGCAAATAAGGGTTCAGGGGGAGCCAGCTTCTGCCCTGATTTCAAAGTATGAAAACCCCATGATTCTTCCTCAACCCTTCCTTTAAAGCCAAGGAGATGGTGCAGTTTCTGAGAGCTAAAAGGTAAAAAAGGATACAATATAGTCTTGAGGCAGGAAATGATCGAGAGGGAAACAAAGAGGGCAGTGGCACAAGCCTCCCTGTCCCTCTTGATTATCTTCCAGGGGGACTTCTCTTCTAGATAGCGGTTTGTCTCTTGGGCGAGGGACATGGCTGCCTTTATCCCTTCTCTAAAATGACAGTGGCAAAGGAAATCATCTACAGAATTAAGGGTAGACTCTGCTCTATGAAGGAGTGCCTTACTTGCTCCATCAATTTCACCGGGGATAGGCACACAGCCATCGAAGTGGCGATAGGTAAAGGTAAGGACGCGATGCACCAGGTTTCCATAGGTAGCTACTAGCTCATCATTATTGCGGCGAGCAAACTCCCGCCAGGAAAAGTCAGTATCCCCCACCTCGGGCATGTTTACCGATAACAAGTAGCGCAGAGGGTCAGGGGCATAGCGTTCTAAATAGTCAGGTAACCAAACCGCCCAGTTGCGGCTGGTAGAAAGCTGTTTCCCTTCAAGGGTTAGGAACTCATTTGCCGGAACATCGTAGGGAAGGTTGAGTCCCCCATATCCCATTAACATTGCTGGCCAGATGATGGTATGGAAGGGGATATTATCCTTGCCAATAAAGTAATAACTCTTGGCCCCCTGTTGCCAAAAAGCTACCCATGCCTCTTCCTCACCCCGAAGCCTAGCCCACTCCTTGCTTGCTGAGAGGTAACCAATCACAGCTTCAAACCAAACATAGATTCGCTTCCTTTCAAAGCCATCATGAGGTATGGCTACCCCCCAATCAATGTCTCGAGTAATAGCTCGGTCTTTCAACCCCTCCTCAAGATAGCGGAGAGTGAAGTGAAGGACATTGGGTCTCCAGTGACTCTGCTCCCTCACCCATTGGAGGAGCTCATCCCTGAAGGCGCTCAAACGAAGGAAGAAGTGCTCTGAATCCTTACTTTGGGGGGTGTTGCCGCATAGCCGACAGCGTGGCTCAATTAATTCAGCAGGGTTAAGGGGCTTACCACACTTATCGCACAAATCACCTCGTGCCTCTTTGAAACCGCAATAGGGGCAACCGCCCTCTACATAGCGGTCAGGCAAGTAACGCTGGCAACGAGAGCAGTAAGGTAAAGGCATGCTACCCCGATAGATATAGCCTTTATCCAATAGTTTAAGAAAGAAATCGTGGACCACTTGGGCATGATTTGGCGTTCCGGTAGTGGTGAAAAGGTCAAAGTTGATGCCCACCTTCTCCCAAGAGCCAAGGAATTCCTGATGATATTTGGCTGCTATCTCTTGAGGGGTCTTGCCCTCTTGCTCAGCACGGATAGTTATCGGGGTGCCATGCTGGTCACTGCCGGAGACCATTAGCACCTCATTGCCCTTGGCACGGTGGTAGCGAGCAAAAATATCTGCTGGTAAGTAAGCACCAGCAATGTGCCCCAGGTGCAAAGAACCGTTAGCATAAGGCCAGGCTACACCGATAAAGATTCGCTCCCCCAAACCTTGCTCCCCTTTATAAGACGCCACCGCTATTCTATCACAATTCCTTCACTAAATAGAACAAATTTCGAAGGTTACCCCTGAGGTAGCCAAGCTGGCGGGAGGTTACCGCTTCTTCTTTGCCCATCAAGGTAAGGCGCTATCGACTGCCGATACCATAGTCGCTGCCACTGCCGTAACTCAGGAGGGCAATACTGATTACAGCCAACAAGAGGGATTACCTCATGCCTGAAATCCGGGGGCTGGAGCCTTGACTAAGCTTGCTTTGGGGGTGTTTTTATTTCAGGGTACTGGTGGCTCGAATTCAGCATGGCTCCCCAATTGTGATTATCATGGGCTAGTCTGTTATTCAAGGCTTCTAAGTTTTAGCCAAGCTCGGTAGAGTTCCTTTTTTGATAAGCCTGTAATCAGTGATAATCGAGCTACTGCTTCCTTAGCAGTAACACCTTGATGATACAGACGGCGAAGCTCCTCTACCACCTGTGGAGTTAATACCGGTTTCTTTGTGGCTGCCTCCCCTTCAATGACTAAGGTGAACTCACCTCGAGGTTCTGTGAAATGCGCTATAGCCTCACTTATTGTCCCCCGAAAGACCTCCTCATGAACCTTAGTCTCGACCGATAGCTATCTTCCTATTGCCTAAAACCTCAGCCAAGTCACTCAATGTGGTCAACAAACGGTGAGGGGATTCAAGAGCCACTATAGTTCGTAATTCAGAAGCAATGGATTTCAGCAAACGAATTCTTTCCCCCTTCTTTCGGGGGAGGAAGCCAAGATAGGTGAATTGGTTAACGGGCAACGCGGAGACTGCTAAAGCGGTAACCACCACTGAAGGACCGGGGATAGGCACTACTGGGATACCTCGCTGGGCAGCTGCTACGATAAGCTCGTATCCTGGATCACTTAATCCGGGCATTCCTGCCTCCGAAACTAGGGCAATATCTTTCTCCTGTAACCCATTTAAAAGATAGCCTAGCTTAGCTCTTTTGTTATGCTCATGGTAGCTCGTCAAAGGGGTCTTGATTCCATAAACATCGAGTAAATGCCTTGTCCTGCGGGTATCCTCAGCAGCGATAAGCCCTACCTCTTTCAGGATGCGGAGGGCACGAAGGGTAATATCCTCCAAGTTACCAATAGGGGTAGCTACAATATAAAGGACAGGCATAGCTCTTTTTTACTGGGGTTAGTATCAACATACATAGATTATCTATAGAAAAGGCAATTTTCAATTGATCCAGAAATATCAGTCGAAAATTAATCACAGCGGGCAAAGTCAGGCTGCCTTGGTTGCTGTCAGCAGTGAGTATCCAGGCAGCCTTAGGAAATCAGTTCGACGGATGTTAATAAATCCAACATCCTCAAGCCAACCTTTCACCTCGTCATAACTATAAGCTTGTCCTCTTGGCGTGGCTATCAGCATATTCAGGGCGAAGAGCAAGCCAAATTCGGATTCTTTTTTACCTTTATAGCTTAGCACTTCAGTGATTGCTATGACGCCCCTGGGGTTGAGCGCAGCATAAACCTTCTTCAAGGTAGTCAGGTTAGTCTCTGGAGGCTCGCTGTGCAACAGGGCAAACAGGAGAGCAACATCGTAGCCAGTGCCAATGTCATCGGTGATATAATCGCCTACCTGGAAGGAGACGCGGTGGCTCATCTTTCCCTGGCTAACCACCTCCTGTCCGATCTCCACTGCTCTTTCCATATCAATCACTAGAGCGCTGAGTTGAGGATATTGGCAGCAGAATTCAACAGAATAGTATCCGTGTGCACCTCCTAAATCAAGCAACTTCCTTGGCTGGGAGGGCACCTTGACTTTGGAAACAACCTCCTTAGCGCAGAACACAGCCCCGTCTTTCATGCCCAAAGTAAAGTTGCGCTGAACCTCGGGATGTTGGTTGCAATACTCAAACCAGTTGACCACTGGCTTGTTCGTCTTCACCGCCTCCTCCAGTTCAACCCATAGCCTATTAAGATCGTCAAGGTGGCGGAGGGCATTTCCAATACATTTAGGAGAGCCTCCAACTAGCCATTTCTGAGCTATTTTGGCATTCTGGTAGCTACCATCCTTCCGTCGTAAATAACCAGCTGCTACCAAAGCCTCAAGTAACATAGAAAGGCTCCGCTCTTCAGCACCAAGCTCTTTAGCTAGCTCTGAGGCTGACATTGGATGCCCTGAAAGTTTATTAAACACCCCCATTTTGTTTGCTACCAAAATAACTTTTGCTCTGGCCATTAACATGCCTGCATCGTAGCCAGGCTTAGGGGCGATCCCTAGTTTGATTATGATCCTTTCCATTAGTGTCATCTTCCTTGCCTTCTTTCTTGAGAGGTCCCTTAATATACCGATAATCTGAGTGGAAATCAACCGATATTAAGCTTTTGCAGTGTGTTGACTTTCCAACCCCCCTTTGATATATTTTGGGGCACATAATATTTCCATTCTACATTCCATTGACTCGGGGAGAAAGAGGATGCCTGTTCATAGATATAAAGAGATGCGGCGTTCCTACGGTTTTGATGAAGTGGCTATAGTCCCCGGGGATACCACTGTTAATCCTGAACAGACAAACACTGATTTCCACCTGGGAAGCCTGAGCTTTTCTATCCCTATCCTAGCTGCAGCCATGGATGCTGTAGTTGATCCCCAATTTGCTGTCTTATTTAGCAAGCTAGGTGGGCTGGCAGTGCTTAACCTTGAGGGGGTGCAAACTCGCTATGATAACCCGAAGGAGATTTTGGCTGAAATTGCTCAAGCTCCCCAAGAGGAAGTTACCTCTTTGCTGCAACGGGTGTACTCCCAACCAATAAAGGAGCAGCTCATTGGCGAGCGTATTCAATGGATTAAGCAAAAAGGAGGAGTTTGCGCTGCTTCAGTTACCCCAGCTAATACCAAGAGGTTTGCCCCTCTTATTGCTGAAGCAGGGGCGGATGTATTGGTTGTTCAATCCACTGTCACTACTGCTCGCCATTTCTCCAAAAGCCCAGGGCTTAGCTTCTCAGAGTTGTGCCAATCAATCCCTCCACCTATTATAGTAGGAAACTGTGTCAGCTACAGCGCTGCTTTGGAATTGATGAGGACAGGCATTTCTGGCATCCTTGTTGGTGTTGGTCCAGGGGCAACCTGTACTACAAGGCAAGTTCTGGGGATAGGGGTCCCTCAGGTGACTGCTACTATGGATTGTGCTGCTGCCCGGGATGAATATTTTCAGGAAACCCAGAGGTACGTCGTTGTAATCACCGATGGTGGTATCCATTATGGAGGCGACCTGTGCAAGGCTTTTGCCTCCGGCGCTGATGCGGTAATGTTAGGTGCTATCCTTGCCCAGGCTGAAGAGGCACCAGGCAAGGGATACCATTGGGGTATGTCTAACCCTCACCCGGCATTGCCTCGAGGCAAACGAATCAAAGTAGGCGCTCGT
>Ga0315310_10002243_pt1 | contig 12104 bp, 10 predicted proteins | sample TDP5_MG_FD_203630 | JGI IMG/M metagenome (GOLD analysis project Ga0315310, IMG submission 203630) | Freshwater sediment microbial communities from Lake Towuti, South Sulawesi, Indonesia - TDP5 | ecosystem: Environmental > Aquatic > Freshwater > Lake > Sediment | place: Indonesia: South Sulawesi... | reverse complement strand
GACTGCCATTGCCTGCCCGTACGCAAACATCGTTTTCGTCGACCCAAGAGGCAGGCTTTACAGATTCGATAGAACAACAAGGAAGATGCCCGTCCCACCCAAGGAAACACTTCCGCATCCATACGGCGTTGACGTTGAAACCATTCAGAGAATAATCAACGCAACAGATTGCTCAGACATGTTTTGTTTCTTGACGAAACACTTCCATCGCGTTGGCAAGAACACTGCTGACAACTTTTGCAGATATGCTGGACTTAAGACAGGAAGAGATCCTAAGTCTCTAACACCGGACGAAATAGTCGGGTTGGTGAGGGCTATGAAGAGTTTTAAGGGTTTCTTGCCTCCATCAGCCTCTTGCCTCTCGCCCATAGGCGTCGAGTTGCTTGAGCTTGGCGTTAGAAAGGAGTTGAACCCCGAGTTCGTTGCTGTTGAGCAGCGTACTCCATCAGCTTACTCCGGGTTTCCATTCATTATCGAGATCGGCATAGCATATGGTGGTGGAGTGCCAAATAAGCCTGGAATCTCCCTGTATAGATTTGCAAACAGGATACCCCTACTGTTTGATGAGTCAAGTGACGTTGCTTGGAAAGTTGCCAATAACATGATTAACTGGAGGTACTATAATGTCACACCGGACATGCCCATTGCTCTGATCGTGCACATCTGCTCGACGAGAATCCCCTACAAGACCGTTGGAAAGGAGTTTATTGCTGACCGCCCTGAGGTTGAGGCTGAGTTGCTGAGCGGGGTGAGGGAGGTTGCCAGGCAGCTTTCACGCTTCCTCTCTAGAAAGATCAGTTTTGAGCACGAGAAGAGGAGGATTGCCATCTTCGCCAAGTTTTTGCCCAAGATTGCCAGATTCTCAACCGAGTTAGCTGGCGAGGAGAAGGTACCCGACGTTAATCGACTTTTGGAGGGTTTATCAAAGTATGATGAAAAAGAGGAGAGTTAGCGCAGTTTCAGCTGAGGAGAGAAGAGTCTCCACCATGAAGTCCTTAGAGGCTTTTGGGGAGAACCTCTACGACCAGATGATTGACGGGAAGTTTCCTTGGGTGAGGATACCGAGCCGTTCGACGGCGAACATCCACTACGATGAGAAGAATCGCCAATACATCCTAGGAGAGAAGAGCGTCAGGAGGAGCTCTAGGAATATCCGCCACATCAGACCCCTCACTAGACTTGTCTGGACAGCTCGTTTTGCCCACGGCCTCTGTGATGTCAAGAAGACCTCCACCCTAAGGGATGTGTTCTACTCAGCCCAGGCATATGATGTTAACTTCAAAGATCAAGCTGAGTCTGACAACATAATTACAGACTTAGAGTCTGTCTTAGAATATGCTCGGGAAGACTTTAATGTTTTTCCTGAAGAAAGAAGTGCTGTTTTTGGTGACTTGACCGTTGAGTACACTGTTCCTGGATACGAAGGTAAGAGGCTTAATTTGACAACTCACCCTGATGGCATCATGATTGGACCTGCCCTTACCAGTGCAGATCTCATTGAAACATCCGCTCAAAGAATCATCGTGATTGAGAAGGGAGCAATGTTCACCAGGCTCGTCGAGGAAGGAGCCTTCAAGGAGTTCAATGCCATCCTTGTTCACACCGCGGGTCAGCCCCCTAGGGCCACGAGGTGTTTTGTAAAGAGATTGAACGAGGAACTTGACCTTCCCGTTTTTATCTTCTGTGATGCTGACCCTTGGGGCATGGCGATAGCGGTTACCATAATATGCGGTAGTGCAAACGCAGCCCATATTAGGGGGCTCACAACGCCCGAAGCCAATTGGATGGGTGTTTACAGCACAGACATTGAGAAATACAGTTTGCCTAGTGAGGGACTAAGCGAGGTCGACATCAAAAGGTTAAGAGACATGCTGAAGGATCCTAGATACCAGGATGAACCGTGGACTGATCAAATCAATGAGTTTCTAAGACATAGGAGAAAGTGTGAGTTAGAGGCTTTCTCCAGATACGGCTTGGACTACGTGGTGAAGAAGTATTTGCCAGACAAGTTTGAGGAGTTTGGTGTCTAAGAAAACGCCAGTGCAAGGGCGGTCTGGTTTCGCATTTTTAACATGACAAAGATGCGCGGCAGTTGCGCGTGCAAAGACCCTTTTAATGCCTTAAGCACGCTTTTGATATCTCCATCAATATGTTTGGCGGCGTGAACAAGCTGAATACTCGAACATAGCTCAAAGATCCCGCGTCCCTGATGTGTCGAGCGTCTCCTCTTTCAATGTAACCCTCAGTGAACGCTTCAACCAGAGGCATAATCCTCTTCTTTTCCACCGTGTAATGACCAGTGTAGTATAGAAACTCAGCTATGTCCCATACGGGATTTCCTTTGCCGGATTGCTCTAGGTCAACGAAGTATATTCCATCATCCGGACTAAGTATAATGTTTTCAGGTTTACAATCTCCAATCGTCACATTGAGAGAATGTATCTCAGCTATTTTTTGCGCAAGTCGATGAACCAAACTTAAATCCTCCCCTAAATTGTCGCTCTTGCTGAAAATTTTGCGAATAACTTCTTCAAAGTTTCTCCCCTCTATGTATTGTTGGAGAAGAAGCCTGCCCTCAAGGTTTATATAGTATATTTCAGGAGTGGAAACGCCGTGCCTCGCAAGGAAGTCGCTCATTTTGTACTCATTCATTAACCTCTTCTCCCCAAAAACTTCGAACTCTTGGAGACCCATGGTCCACAGCGATAGCGGCATCCACTTAAGCCCACACCAATCTTCATACCTCTTCGCAACTATCTTCCTCTCCTTGTTATTTTCGCGAAAGCTCAAGAGATACACAAAGTTGAGCGTTCCTCCCAGATTTCGAAAAGACAACTCTGAAACCCTACCGAATGGAGCCCCTGTTGTTATGACATCTTCAAAGGTGTATTTCTCGCCAAAACTCACCATTCCATGAGCCGAATGAAGGTACAGATAGTTTTTTGGATCCTCTAACTCCCTGGATTGCTCCTTCAGTTCCCTCTCAACCTTTGATGCAAGTTCCTTTAGAATAATTCGTGGACCTACTGAGCCTGCAAAGCCATGTGATATGTACTGACGTATAACTCTCTCGGTTTCTCTGAGGGGAACCACAACGTTGTATATTTTTTTGTTTACTTCTTCAGCAAATGTTTTGGAAATCTTCACATATTTGTCTTCGAAGAGGACTACGTTTTCCGCGTGAAGCTCTTTGAGGGCCTCTTCATAACCCTTCATAATACTCAGTATGTTTTGTTTCCCTAGTCCTGAGGATAGCATTTTTATATAACTGTACTTAACTGGCTGATAGACCATCGCTCTCTTCTGCATTTTGCTGTAAGCGAAGAAATGTGGATCGATGAATATCTCGCAACAGAAGTCCTTATACCGATGGATGAGATTCTCAAGTATCTCGAGTATGATGCGCTTTTTCATTCTGGTTTCTTGCTTCCACAAATAGTCCCCGTTAATTAGAGGCACATAAGGTGTAATAAGACGCCCGGCAACGAACTCTCCCAGAATCGCGTTGTCAATGTCATCTTCAAAGATCGCCTTCTCGGCCGCTAGAACAGAGATGTCGACGCGACCCATTTTTTTATAATGATACTTCACCTTTCTACTGTAAGGATCAATTATGAGAATAACATCGTAGTCGCTAGACGGACGCGCATATCCGCACACTCTCGAGCCATAGAGGCATGCCGCAACTGTTTTGTTTTTCCCAGCTATTTTATAGCATAATTCTATGACTCTAGGAGTGACTTTGTCAAGACTCAATGTGGGTACCACCGGACTCCTTTGATCTATCCAGATCGACATCATACTATGGCGACACACTTCTAGTTATTTATTCTGGGGCACGACAAGATCAACTATGTTTATTTTAAAAGAATGTGAAGCCATTATAAGTGATTTGAGAGGCCTAAGCCGGGGTAGCCAAGCTAGGTTTAAGGCGCTGGACGCTCTGAAGGACCAGACTCGAGATCCAGTTCTCCCTTCGACCGCATCCTAGGCTGTCGAGGATTGGGAGGACGGAGGCCATGGGTTCAAATCCCATCCCCGGCGCCTACTCCTTTCGAGAGCCAAGAAAATGATTTGAAGCATTTATCAGTTTGTTAAGTCCCTAATTGGCAGGAAAGACGTGTTGCAAAATGCAGAAGGAACTCATGCAAATTATTGATCAGATTAAGGATCGAGCCCTTCGAAATGTTGTGCGCGAATTGGTGTTAAAGCCAACTTTATCGTTGAAGATGAGGGGAAGGCGGGGTGCTGGGTTACGATTGTTGACTAGTCCTGCGGCCAAAACGTGGCATCATAGCTATCCTATGGGACTTTTAGAGCACATGATATCGACCTCCAGAGTTGCCTTAGCACTATGTGATTCTGCAGAAAAGATCTATAGAGGAAAAGTTGATCGAGACCTTGTTCTAGCGGGAGTTCTGTTGCATGATATTTTCAAACCGATGACTTACGTAGAGAATGAAGACGGAACATACGGTGTTTCACCTCTGGGTGAACGTCTGGATCACTTGACATTAGTTCTCTGCGAGTTGTATAAGAAAAAGGTGCCTATTGAACTGCTTCACGTACTCGCCTCTCACCACGGGAGAGCAGGACCTATGAGTCCCAGGACTATCGAGGCCCTGATCGTCCATGTTGCTGATGTTGCAGACGCAACTCTTAATGGAGAGGTTCTTAGCGCTGCCAAATTCTTGGCGAAGGAGTGCACAGGTAAAGAAATGACTTTCACCTCATCGAAGGAAGCATTTGAAATAGTGCACGCAAAGCAGTCAGAAGGATGCGAAGGTGTGATTAAAGTCATAGAAAAGATGAGGAAGATCAGAAAGAATAGAGGCCGCCGAGTCTAGAAGCCCTCGCCCTGACCCCCTCTGTAATATCCGTACCCCGCCCCTTCGTAACTCTTAGCTGAGAGGTTGTTTCCCTCGTTTACTTCTCCAATCTCCTCCTCAACACTCTCAGCTGATCCATAAAAGCCGATGTTAAGTCTCAATGATCCCCTAAACAGAGAGGTGTAACCGTTCTTCACCTCGATGACGTTGCCTGCGCTGAACTTATCAATGTTATCGTCCCACAATGTTAGCAGCACAGCACCAGTCTCGTCGCCAACAAGGGCGTCAGCAACCCTATGTTCAGACAAATCCTTCCTAAAAGTAACCGTTCTGGCCTCTCCCACGGTAACGATCTTAGCAATTAAATTTACCCTCCTTAAACCGGGCTTCAGGTCACCAACCTTTATGCGCTCTTCAGACATTCTACTCATAAAGTGACACCAACTTTCCGAAAATGTCACTCTTTAGATATTGGCTATTTACTATTAAAGGTTCTTATTAATGGTCTCTATTCGAATGCATGACGAAGAATGAATAAGCTTGACAGCTGTAAAAGCGTTTAAGCTAGATTAGGAGTGGCTGAGTCTCACCCATGATTGAAGAGGAAACTAGCTACGTAACGCGTGCAGTCCGCCATTATCATTCTCTATTTACTTTCCCATCTCTCCGAGTGTTAGTCGCCCTCCTGTTGTTAGTAAGCGTGGGAGGGAGCATAGCAGCGTTTTCCATCGGGTTTCAATCGTTTGATGAATTATACAACGGCTTACTTTTCGGAACAACGGTGTTAGCGCTTCCGAGTATAATTGGAGATTTGATTCTGAGGGGTGTGGTCGCCAGAGAAAACGGAATATTCGATTTAAGACGTTGCACTGCTCTGTCCGCTCTTTCGTGCGCTGTATGGATTGTGGCTCTTTTGGTGGGAGGATTCTTCCAAATACTAAGTCGTCATAACGCCCTTTTTTACGCATCAATAATAGGGTCCTGCGCCGTAACGGCTTTGCGCTATCTCGCTTTTTCTAGCGTGTCCTTTCTTGATAAGTGGCGGGTTATGGGCTCAACGATGATTCAGCCTCTACTCTGCCTCGTGGCCAACATTGTGTTCTGGAAGGGATGGCCTTCCCCGGCATTTCTAGCAGTGATCATGGCAAACTCTACATTGTTGGTCGCCACGCATGTCTTCGTCTATCTTATAGACAGGCATGGAACGGAGATAGTTGGCATAGGCTCTATTGACCTCTTGAAGGGGTTTGCAGCCAGCTGGATCGAGAATATACCGTTTCCGCTAGAAGGACGTTTAGAGAAACTAGGGTACAGAGCAGACGTTTCTGTTGCGCTAATTGCTTTCAGAGATAAGGAGAAAATTAAAGCAATAATGGTTGTTCCCGAGATTCATCCAGGCCCGTTCAGAAACGTCGGAAGCAGTGACTTTCCATACATGGTTCAGAGATCTTTGGAGGGAGAGTTCAAATGTATAGCTGCCACCCCCCACGGGACCTCAGGGCATGAATTAAACCTTACATCTCAACATCAATGCAGGAAGGCGCTTAGAGAGATCAATGATCTAGCGGAGTTCTCTATGTTCTCAACAACGGCGACGAAGCTTATACGCAGAAGGGTCGGTTCTGCAAAGGCAACATGCCAGTTCTTTGGAAAGGACGCTATTGTGACAGTAACGTGCGCTCCAAAAAGCATGGAGGACATACCTTTACAGGTAGGATCTCAGATAGCTAAAAGAGGCATGGAGCTGGGTGCTAGAACGGTTGTGGTGATCGACGCCCATAACAGCATTGAAGCATCTGATAAAGTACCTGTATTGTCAGAGGAAGATTTGAAGGACATCCAAGAAGCTGCCAACGGCGCGATAGCATCAGCAATAAACGAGCACCAGACGGCCTTTAAGGTTGGCGTATCGAAAGTTACACCGCGGGACTTCGACCTGACTCAGGGAATGGGTAATGGTGGCATCGTTGTTCTTACGATTAGAACTAGTGAACAAACCGCTGCATATGTGATAGTCGACGGAAACAACATGGTTAGTGGCCTCCGCGAGGAGATCCAAGAGTCACTCAAACGTTTTGGTATAGCGGATGGGGAGATTTTGACAACAGACACTCATGTCGTAAACGCGTTGACTCTAGTGGAGAGAGGTTACCATCCAGTTGGAGAAGCATTAGACAAAGAAAGACTGATTCTTTATGTTGAAGAAGCTGCACGTGAGGCGCTCGCCAAGATGCAGAGGTCAGAAGCATCATTTAAGGCCGGCAAGGTTTACGGTGTTAAAGTGATCGGAGAGAGCGACGTAGCCAAACTCAGCCTTCTGGTTGACTCAACATTGCGCGTCACGAAAAGGTATGCACTGATCATCTTCGTTCCAGCCACATTACTGGTTGCACTGTTTAGTCTTCTATTTTCTGTATGACAGGGACAGAAGCCTCTTTCTCGCGGGAGCACCTGACCGTCACAAGTATGGAAAAACCTTTAAGGCGGTCGTAAGCTTTATACTGTTGAACACTTTACCTATCTGGAATCGATCAGGAGTCTCTGGGGATGTCTGAAAAAGAGCAGGAAAATGTTGTTCTAATCGGAAGTAAGCCCGTCATGAATTACATTGTGGCGTGCTTGACATTTTTTAATTCCGGGGTTCCAGAAGTTGTTTTGAAGGCTAGGGGACGAGCGACCAGTCGTGCAGTTGATGTAGTGGAACTCATGCGTAGAGCATTTGTCAAGGACCTTCAAATCAAAAACATACAAATTGGCACGGAAGAACTCGCGCGCTCAGAGGGGCAGAAGGTCAACGTCTCAACGATCGAAATCGTAGTTGCGAAGCCGAAGGAAGCCAGCGGGTAAAAAAAAGGTACTACTTCTGCGGCTTGTTTGAATCAGCAGGGCTGACCAGGTATGCGCGACCAAGTTTCTTAGCCAAGCGCCTTAGTTAGGTTAGCAAGGTTGTATCTACTGCTGTGTAGGATTCAAGGTCGTTCAGAGGCATATTATTTTAAGCTTTTTCTTCATATTAAGGGAAGGTGCTCTAATCTACCGTTCGATGGTTGGTAATCATGAGTGAGTCACCTAGGATCGTAGTTACCCCTCCTGGCCCAAAGGCCAAGGAAGCTCTTAGGCGTGATAAGGCTCTAATTTCATCTTCTGTCACTCGGGTCTGTCCCCTCGTAGTGGAGACCGGGAGGGGGTGCACCGTCACGGATGTTGACGGGAACAGGTATATTGACTTCAACTCTGGAATAGGTGTCATGAACGTTGGGCATTGCCATCCTCGAGTGATCGAAGCCATAAAGAGGCAGGCTGGGAAGCTACTTCATTATTCTTACGCAGACTTTTATTATGAGATTGTGGTTGACCTTGCTACGGCGCTTACAGAAATAACTCCAGGAAGCTTCGAAAAGATGGTCTTCTTCAGTAACAGTGGGGCAGAGTCTATAGAGGCAGGGATTAAGGTCGCAAAGTGGCATACGCGTAAACACCGGTTCTTGGCTTTTATAGGAGCGTTCCATGGAAGAACTATTGGTGCATTGAGCTTTACGGCAAGTAAGCCCAGTCATAGGAAATATTTCTTCCCGCTCTTGCCAGGGGTAACTCACGTACCTTTCCCGTACTGTTACAGATGCCCGTTCAGGCAGAAGTATCCTGAGTGCGAATATTGGTGTGTGGACTTCATTGAAGATTTTGTCTTTAAAAAGTATGTTCCTCCCGAGGAGGTGTCGGCGATATTGTTTGAACCCATACAGGGGGAGGGGGGCTACATTGTTCCTCCCCTCGGGTATTTCGAGCGTCTTAAGAAGTTAGCAGACAAGTATAACATTCTTCTGGTAGACGATGAGGTCCAATCTGGCATGGGAAGGACAGGACGCTGGTTCGCAATCGAGCATTGGGGTATAGAACCAGATGTAACCTGCATCGCCAAAGCCTTGGCCTCGGGGTTACCTTTGGGTGCCACCGTTGCCAAAGCGGATGTCATGGACTGGGAGCCCGGATCCCACGCTAGCACATTTGGTGGAAACCCTCTATCATGCGCAGCTGCCCTCGCCGTGATTAAGATCATAGAAGAAGAAAAGCTTCTTGAAAACGCTACTAAGCAGGGCGATTATATCTTGAAAAGATTGAGAGAGATGCAGGGAAAACACGCTCTCATCGGAGACGTACGTGGAAAGGGACTGATGATAGGTATGGAAATCGTTGGTGGTGAAAGCAGAAAGGAGCATGGTGTGAGAGAGGCTAAAGAAATCGTGGTCAGGAGCTTTAAAAAGGGAGTAGCCCTTTTGCCCTGCGGCTCCTCTACGGTTCGGATTTTTCCACCCCTAACGATTACCCGAGAACTCATAGACAAGGGTTTAGAAATAATCGAGGACGCCATCGGGGAAGTTGAAAAGGAAGTCCCTATTTAGTCTCCATATCTAAACATTTATCTTGTTTTACGCGTACTCGGAGGCCATCTCATCGCTCCCATAGATCTTCTCTTATGCTTCTGCTCGCAACGATCACAAAAACCAAGAAGACTATAACAAACAGGGCTATTATGAGAAACATTATCATAAACAGCCAGTCAAGCTCTATTTCGAATGGGCTTCCAAAGAATGAAACAAGCGGGCCGAAGAGGACCAATATGAACCATGGTCTCCCAGTTTTCCACATCGTGTACGCTGCAACTATGTCCAGAATACCGAAGGCAATTCCTATGAGGCCGAACATATAACTCAAGAGGGACGAGTCTGGTGTCATCATCACCATCACTCCATGAACCATGCTCAGCAAGCCAAAAGCAGTTACGCCTATAGTGGCCGCAACGAGCCATAGAGGACTCTTCGTCTCTCTCATTTTCCACGCTGACCCTGTTTTTTAGACTTCACGCCCGGCTTAGACAAAATCTTAACTCTAGTAATAGCTCCAGACGAAAGCTCTGGCCTTCCGTCCAAGCCTTCTTTTACGTAAGCGGCATAGACCCTTATCCTTGTTCCCTCTCGAAGGTCTCTGATGGTTTCAGCCAAGTCTCTCCAAAGCGACGCTTTAACCTGACCAGTTTCATCTCTTAATGTAAAAGACGCAACGTTAATTGCTTGGCCTCTTAACGTTGTTACAGACTTGACCGTGGGGCTTTCAGAAATTGTTCCCTCGACAGTCACAACTCCCAAACCAAGGATAAGTTGGTCAATCGGCGTTTTCTCCTCTTTGACTGGGGGTAAGAAGGCTTTCTCTGGTATACTTGGGTTTACGGTCATTATACCCCATTTCCCCAGATTTAGGCTAACACCCATAGCTCCCTCACGAGTGTAGGCCCCTTCAACCAGAACCACGTCTCCTACTGAAAGCCCTCTCGCCGCCTCTGCCTGCTCGTTCCAAGCCACAAGTCTAACTGAGCCGCTGCCGTCGTTCAGGATTACATCTACAACCTGACCCGTCTCGCCTGAGGGGCGCTCAAACTCTCTGACTGGACCTATTTGCACAACCTTGGATAGAACGTCAACGTCTGGCATGCCTGGCTTCAATTCGCTGATCTTCGTAGTCGAAAGCAGCGGAGCCTTGAGTTCAACTGGGACCTCAGGTGAGGCTGTGATTTCAGATTGCTTGCCAGCGTGAACCTCTATCCCTCCTCCTATGCCTTGCTTCACCCGAGCCGCCGTAACCTTTAGGAACCATCCTCTTTTTGCTTTCATAGCCGCATCAACCTTGTCACCCCAAAGAACAAGACACGCTCTTCCGGTTTCATCAACTACTCTAACCCGCATAACCTGCCCTTCATCGCCGCTGGATCTTCTAAATGTGGTTATTGGTGAAAGCTTTGACAAGACACCAACAAGATTCACGTACTTGTCTTCCTCGCTTAGCTCGCCGATTTTTTTAAAGAAGCTTTTCGTCTCTGGGTAGTCGCTGGGATCAACTGCAGGCGGAGAGATGATAACCCTTCCATTCTTGCCGATGTTAAGCTCTAGCTCGTTGTCTAATCCTCTGCGAACGTATCCGTGCAAAAATCTTACAACCTGGTTTGTGGACAGCTTGTTCTGAGAGACAGCAACCGTTCTTTCATCCCATAAGACGACGCGCATTAACCCAGATTTGTCTGCGATGAGAAGACTGGAGACTTTGCCCTCAGACCCGTCTGACCGGGTGAAAGACCTGACTGGATGAACTGACAGAACCCGACCTGTGAGTGACACGTTATCTAGGTTGGCAACTAGGTCTTTGATCATTATTCCAGTCTTAGGTTCTTCCACATCAGACAGCTTGATCCCAAGCTCTGTGGCTACAATGTGCGCGGCTCCTTCATCAGTTAATAGCCCTCCAGCACCCTTCTTCTTACTCTGAATCATTCTCTCAACGTCTTCACGCGTAAGATCTGGGCGCGATGAGAGAATCAGATCCAAGATTTTGCTGATCGACCACATTTCCTTGCTCAGTCCCAACCTTTTTAGAAGACAACACTTTTTAATATAAGCTGTGTTGTAAAATAGTACTGAGTGTCTTAAAATGGCGAAAAAGTTTCTCTCTAGAGAGAAGATGATCGGAAAACAAGTAATCGACTCTAAAGGAATGATTGTCGGAAACGTGAGAGATGTATCCGTCAACTTGGAAGAGAAGGAGATAGCTCTTTTAGTCGCGGCAAGGACAGGCGCCGAGGTCGATGTCCCGAGCGACGATGTGCTTCAGGTCGGCGACGTAATACTTCTAAGCAAAGAGATCAAGCTGCCGCCACCCCCAGAGGGTGCTCCTCCTGTTTTGCCCACCGCCCCTAATAAGTGTGCGAAATGCGGACATCTAAACGCGCCGGACTCAAGGTTCTGCATCAAATGCGGCACAGAACTAAAGTAAAATCCATGTTCGATACTCTCTAAACATCAGGTCATTGCAAATAGTCTCAACACAGCACGCGACTGGAAGGCGCATAAGCGACGCTCAAAAACAGAAGGTCAGGTGCGGTAAGCTGGTTCCTACATGTACTCCATAAGCTTAACCTGCTTTGCCCTCTTTTCGAAGATGAGGTCTATCTCGTCCTGAATAAGGTCTATTCTTTGTTGAAAGTAGTCCCGGACTCCATACTTCTTGATCACTTGGTTAGATAACTCCAAGTATTTTTCAATTCCTCCCCTATGAACCGTAAAAGTTATTTCTCCACCACAGTTCGGGCATTTCCCGGAGAGAGGCACCCTTCTGTTTTTCATGTTACATTTTTTGCATCGGAATTTTTGTCCTGTAAAAGCCCTCAGATTTCCTATTATATCTCGGATGAGGTGTGTTGTTAGGATTCTCTCAACTTCCTCTTTTACG
>Ga0315310_10002242_pt1 | contig 12106 bp, 15 predicted proteins | sample TDP5_MG_FD_203630 | JGI IMG/M metagenome (GOLD analysis project Ga0315310, IMG submission 203630) | Freshwater sediment microbial communities from Lake Towuti, South Sulawesi, Indonesia - TDP5 | ecosystem: Environmental > Aquatic > Freshwater > Lake > Sediment | place: Indonesia: South Sulawesi... | reverse complement strand
CCTTCCAGAGCAACCTATCCACATTGTTGCCTCATCAGCCTCTAACCAAAATTTTAAGTTTACAGATTATTCTTCAGGTAAAGTTCTCTGTTTTACGCGTTCCCTCTCTTGGAGATCCTTCCTGATTATCTCCCTCAAGTAGTCATTCACATCCATATAATAGCCTTCTTTAACGATCTTCTCGATCTCCTCCAGAATTGTTTTGGGAACGCGGGCTGCGACAGAAACACTCTCAACCCCGATTTTCCTTTTAGGCATCTCCAAGCCCCATAGGTACTTATGTATAATAAAGATTTGACGTATATATATATCTAGCGATGTTATGTATACAAGCTGTTACATTTTGATGACACAAGTCTTAAATAATCCGAAAGCAACCGTTTTACCACGAATCTAAGGAGAAGAAAAAATGCAGAAGAAGGTATCAATACTTCTAGCAGCGCTAATAACACTCTCAATGCTAGCAGTCTGTGTTCCAGTAAGAGGTTCAATTGGAAACATACTCATCGAAACCACTACACCGCCAAGTGGACTTTATACAAGGAAACTGGGGCAAAACGTGAGCCTACACTTTGGTGGGGTGATGTGGTCTGGTGGAACGGTTGATCTTTACCTAAGCCCAGATGGTTACGCATCTCTGAACCTAACTACTGACATATTCTATGGTCGACGCTTTAGTATAGCTAAACTCAAGGGATCTTGGGACAACGTGACATATGCCCCCTATTCCGTGGGCAACAATTGGATTATCGGGCCGATAGGTTATGATTACGTTGCGGGTAAGATGTTGGACGTTCCGGGAGGAGACTACTATGTCAAAGCCTTCGATGGTGCAACGGCCGCCGTTGCAGTGACAGATAACTACATCAAGATCAACGCTACTTTCAAGGTTGTCCCTAATTTTGGGCCAGGACAAGTAGAGATAAAACTTGAAGGATATGCCCTACCGCCAAACGACTATGCAAACTTCAGCTATGATACCACAAAAATCAAGGATCTTGTCCAAGCCAATTCGAAAGGCCGCGTAACATACCCTATGCGTGCTCCAGACTTGAAGGCTCCTGGTATAGCGAGTCCGGGGAATCTGACTGAGGCTTACGATACTATTAACTTTAAGATGGTGGTGAACAGTACTGGACAGACAGAGACATTCGGCTTTAAAGAGTATCGGAGAGGTTTGGTACAACTCAAAGGTAAAACTAGCATAACGAACCCAAATGGTTACTTGTTCGGAAACGGATCGGACTTCTATACACCGGGCAGTGGTTTGAGCAGAGTAGACGTCGAGGTTCTAGGATCTTTGATCATTGTTGGAAAATGGTTCTGCCCAGCTAGCGCAACAAAAATCCTGTGGGACAAAACGACAGAGATAGGCGTAGTAACAGCCAACTCGACACATGGATGGTTCAATACCACAGTCACAGTTCCAATAACGTCAAAAGGAAGACATAACGTAACCCTTAGTGATGGAAAGTGCATCTTCTGGTTTGAGGTCAATGTGATACCGACGCTTAAGCTTGTTCCAGACGAGGGACCTGTCGGAACAGTTGTAACCGCCTATGGGTACGGATTCGTAGCTAGCACAAGCACAAAGACCTACAATGTTACCCTGTGGTGGGACTACGTTAATGCCTGTAAGCTAGAGGCCTATAACATAACTAAAACTAAAGTTGGTACGAACGGGCAATTCACGACTACGTTCACCGTTCCGCACACGGTAGGAGGAGCGCACACCGTGAACGGGACTGAAGATGATACAGCGAAAACAGGTGCTGAGGACACATTCACCGTCAAAGCATCGCTCGTAATGGCGCCAACATCATTCTACAACAACGGGACCGTTGTAACCATGAACGCAACAGGCTTAGCGTATAAGCAAGCCTACGACCTGAATCTGGACAACCACAAAGACTTCTTAGTTGCGGGTGACTGCGTCGGAGACTTCTCGATGAAGTTCGTCGCTGCCGCCGGCTTCGACGCTGGAGTACATGTCGCAGTAATGTACAAGACTAACGGGACAGGCTTCAACCCAGCATATGAAGGACATGTGTTGTTCACTGTCAATTCAGTGGAACGAGACGTGCTCGTTGACAAGTTAGACGAAGCCCTAGAGAACCTAGATGAGATCAAGGAGTCATTAGGCGATTTAACCGACCTAGTCGAAGGTGAAAGCGCTCACCTAGACAGCGTCAAGGCCGCCCTCCTAGCCGCCATAGAGACCGCCAGGGGCGACGTGAGCACCCTAGCCCAACAGTTGGCAGACATCGAAACCCTCGCAACAACCGCGGCCCAGCAGGCCTCGTCTGCTGCGGCATCTTCATCAACCGCCGCCACAAACGCCTCAGACGCAAAGACAGCTGCCCAAGGAGCTCAAGCAACAACCTCAGGCATCTCAATAGCCGTATACGGAGCCGTCATACTATCACTGATAGCCGCGCTAGCATCCATCGTCGCCGTCATCACGCTGCAGAGAAAGGTAGCAGGATAAAAGAACCAAAAACCCATCCCAACCCCCTTTTTTATTTATCTCTCAGGACGACTGAGATCAATCCCTACAGGAGAAAACATAAATATTGACTTGTATAAAAAAAAGGTGCTGAGCGGGAGGGGTCGGAAAACTTTTGAACCTTTCCTTCATTAAGTCAGTACGGCCTTTCTCGCTTAGCAACCAATAATCGGGAGCCTAATGGAAGATCGATCTATCCTTCGAGTATCAACTATTCTAATTACTATACCACTTGGAGGCTCAGCGTCATGCTATTGGTTTGAGTTAGGGATGTTCCCGAATCGTAGTGACCTGCCAGTTTGATGGTCCATTCTTCGCTTTGAGGAATGTTAACTGACACGTTCTGTGTGACGACATTACCAGAGTCATTAAGCTCCAAGACTAATGCCTCTGTTCCACACGGCGAGACGAGATATATTTTTAGTGAGCTGAGCTCGTTTCCGAAGTTTTCAGAACTGACAGAAAAACGCACGCTATGGTCCGAATCATCTGTGTTTGTCATGTTGACGAGCTGTGTGATTGTGATGTCTGATTCAACTGCCAACGGTATGCAAGTGAACGTTACTTGGGTGCCGTTTGTAGATACCGTTCCCCCGCATTTTTCGGTGTCCTCACCACTCGTAAATACCACCGGGCTAACTTGAAACATCAAATCGGCTGATTTTTGATAATAAACCGTTGCGTTTGCACCAGCGGTCAATAAGGATGATAGTATCAGAAGCAGAAAGATGGGTCTTATCTTCCTATGTGTCATTGTGGAACAATTCAACAATTTTTCACCGTTAGTGATTTTTCACTTCACTTTCTTAAATCCCTTGTGAGAGGGAAGTCCATATTCGGTATACACATTATAAAATCACCCCTTCGCAAAACTTATAAGTAGAAGTGACAACATTGACACAAGAAGGGATATATGATGGGTGAGAAGAAGTACCCGGAGGACAAGCCTCCAAAACACGCTACTATAAGAATCCCCAAGGAGATGTCAGACGCTGTGGAAGAGTTTCTGAAGACCGACTACGCAAAGAGGATGGGCTACCTATACAAGGTCGACGTGATAACAGCCGCGACACGGGAGCTCTTAGAGAAGTACGGCTTCTACGAGAAAGAGGGAGAAGCATGAATGGAGACAGGAAAACCATCTAGAGAAGAGTTAATCAAATACTGGACTTTGCACCGGTATTTAGATTACTGCCACAAGCAATGTAAAAAAGAGCCTAACTGTTGGACTAACGATCGAGAATATCTGTTCAGACCAGAAATAATGTTGAAGGCTTGTCCCTACAAGAATATGAGAAAGGCAATAGTTTTGCTGAACGACATATCTAAAAACTATGGTCCTTTAGCCTTTACTCTAACAGGAGAAAATCGTGATGAGATAATGAGAATTGTGGAAGAAAAGATGAAGGAAAAGGTTATCAGAATATGATGAGCGCACAGTTTCTTTAAGAGAGGGACAGAATGCCTAAGAAATATAATCTTAGCAAGGTCGACAAGTCTAAGGTCTTCGATGAAATGTATTTTAAAGGGAAGAAAAAGAGCTACGAGAGGGGAGGCTATAACTTCAGGGAACAGTATGCCGTAGCTATCCCGCTGGCGAAAACTTTTTACGAGATGGGTGTTAGAAAAGCCCTTGACGTTGGCTGTGCAACTGGTTCCTTAGTCAAGGCTTTTATCGATATAGGAATTGATGCCTACGGTGTCGATGTAAGTGAGTGGGCGTTTAAGAATAGTCCAGTCGCCGATAGACTAATGTGGTTGGATATAGACGAGGATGAGACCCTGTTTCAAGATGAAACCTTCGATCTAGTCACTATGAAATTTGTTATTGAACACCTGCATCACCCTGAGAAGGCCTTAAAAGAGATCTTCAGGGTACTGAAGCCTGAAGGATACATATATATTGAAACAGATAAACCGATTGGAGACCGTTCTAGACAAGTGGGGCACATTAACGTTAGATCCAAGAAGTCGTGGCTGAACCTGTTGAAGGGCATGAACTTTGAAGCGTCAAGGATCCCGTACTTACGTTTTACGATGCTTCATTTGTATAAGCAGGCTTGTAGCGATTATGGACCTCTGGCCAAAAAATTGTTACTGCATAAGATGGGTCTTCTTGGAAGGCTCTTCCGGTGGATTTTCAGAATCGTTGGATATCCATTTGAAGAATCGACACATCTACTCTTGCTTAAAGTAAAATATAACAAGTGGTAAAATGATAGGGTATAATATTCATGATGTGATGAGAGTTCAAAGTAATGTGGATATCCATCTGCCAAACATCTTTAAGGTATGCCAAGTCATTAACCCCGACCTGATTGTGCATATAGGCGATTTTGAACTCGAGGTTGTCAAAAAAGGAGATAACATATACTACTATGAACATAGACTGGGTCCCCTGAAGTCGAAGTTTATGATTTCCAATCTCTTTGGCAAGGCTGAAATCTATTACGAAAGTCCCAGATACCGAATGCAACCGCGAATCAAAAGGTCCATAATTGACCTAATCCATACGGTCATAGCTTGGAAGCTTCTCAAAGCGGGTTACGCGTTTATTTATGCGGCTTGCCTCGAAAGAGGAGGGAACGGAATCCTTATAGTCGCGCCCTCAGGCGTAGGTAAAACGCTTACTTCGATATCTTTGGTCAAGAACTATGGATTTAGCTATCTCTCAGATGACACCGTGATTATCGGCAGAGACGGCATTGCTTATTGCTACCCTATGGCTATGAAGATCGCTCCACGCCATCTAGAAACGTTCAAGATTGATGTGAAGTTTGGAGAAAAGGTTGAGATGTCTCTTAGGAGGGGTCTCCGAAGGCTTCCTTTTCTCGATGGTTTTATCTCCGACTTCCACATGGACATCTACAGAGTATTAGGCGATGTGAACGTGAAAAGCAAAGTCAAAATAGAAAAAATCTTTTTGCTTGAGAAAGGCGATGATGAAATCAGAGAAGTTGACGGTAAGACTATACTTAACAAGATATTAAATTATAACTTTTATTCCATTTGGTCATGGTCGAATATATTCCCGCTCTTCCTGTATACGTATTATAATCCTGAGATGTGCTTGGGAGACCTCCTAGAGACCAGAGACGAAATCATCAAGCATTTTGTTGATAGTTCACGATGCTTCATGGTGAAAGGCCGAAACGAAAATTACGATAGGTGGATAATGAATGAGTTTAGTTAAAGAATGATGCCTAGTTGAAGGTGTTGGTCATCCACTCCTATATGCCTATCCTGAGCGGCGGAGAACGTGTCTGCCTCCAGGTCATAAGAGCCCTAGTTGGAGGAGAAGCACGATGTCACCTTGGTAAGCGAACCAGTTAAACCTGATGAACCGGGAATATGGTGGTAAGAGATGGAAAAAACAGTGAGTATAGTGACTTGTGCACACAATGAACAGGAGTATATCGAGGACTGTTTAAGGTCCGTTATGGATCAGACCCTAAAACCAAGCCAAGTCATAGTGGTCTTAGACCGATGTACAGATGATACTCCAACTATCGTAAGGAAATATCCCGTTCAAGTCATCGAAAAAGTCATCAGAGAATGGGAGAACAGCTACGCAGAGAACCTAGAGATAGCGAGGCAGAAGGCTGAAGGAGAATACTACGCAATTGTAGATGCTGACGTGGAGCTTGATAAAGACTACTTTGAAAAAACCACGGCGAGATTCAATAGTGGGATAGTTGGTGTGAGTGGAAGAATGGTCACAGCGTCTTCAGGGTTGTTGGGCAAATTCATGCGTCTTTGGGAAAAAACCTATTACTTCTCTCCTTTCAAGACGCATCTCCCTGCGGGATGCGCATTAGTCATAAAGAAGAAATTCTTAGATGAGATCGGCGGTTTTAAAGATGTACCCGCCCCTGATACATATCTGCATCAAAAAGCCTTGCAACATGGATTGGGATTCATATTCATTAATAATACAAAAGTGCATCACTGTAGGAAGATAACTCTCCGAAGAGTAATCTATACTCAGATAGAGTACGGCAAACGGAGAAGGAGACTTGGCATATCATTTCGGAAAACATTGCTACACACAATCTTTCGCTTGCGCCCCTTCGTGTTATACGGATGGTTTAAGGGAGAGGGAGCTAAAGAAAATTGCCAATAATTTATCGACAAGTAGCAATGAGCTATATTTAAGCGGTTAGAGAGACCTTAATGAGTTCATTTGGATCAAAAACGGGTAACAAACGATGAAGCATTTGAAAGTGTTCGTCATTCACCCATATATGAGTGTTTTAGGGGGCGGGGAACGTGTCTGCCTACATATCGTCAAATCCCTTGTTGAGGAAGGGCATCAAGTTACCTTGGTAAGTGAACCGGTTGAACCCGTTGAGTTAGAAGAGTCCTTAGGTTTAAGCATATTGAGGAATGTGAAGCAGGTTCCTTACGACACATTTAAACTGAAGATTAAGAGATTCTCCGTGTACCAAAGGGTTCTCCACCATAATTTAGTGAAGAACAGGTTGAAGAATAAAATGCCCCAAGCTGATTTGGAAATCTTGACTCAGGATGTTGCTTTCTTATGTGATGTTGGTAAGAAGAAGGTTGCGTATGTGCATTATCCAGAATACCTTGTGCATCTCGAAGGGGCAACCCCAAAGTCGAAGTGGTTTTGGAAAGGTTATTATGCGCCCTTACTCCGCCATTGGCGTCGTCAAATTGGCAAGGTCGACTTTTTCCTTTGCAATAGTAGGTACACAAGACGAGCGATAAGGGAGAAATGGGGTAAAGAAGCTGAGGTGGTCTATCCACCAGTCGATGTTGAGAAGATTAAGCCAGCACCCAAAGAGGAATTCGTTGTCACTATTGGAAGATTCGTGAAAGAGAAAAACTACGAGATGATAGTCAATACAGCTAAGCTCATGCCTGAGGTCAGATTTGTGATAATGGGTAGAAAGCAAGACGAGGGGTATTACGAGATGCTTAGGCAGTGGAAGCCGAGCAACGTTACACTACTTACAGACCTACCGCAGATAGAGCTTTTCACGATACTGGCTAGAGCTAAAGTATACCTCCACACAATGATCGGCGAACACTTCGGTATAAGCATAGTTGAGGCTATGGCAGCAGGTTGCATACCTATAGTACACAACAGTGGTGGGACAAAAGAGGCGATCGGAGACTTCGGACACATCTACAATGATGCCAAGGAATGCAGCGACTCTATACGTCAAGCACTACGTAAAGATGTTGATGCATCAAAGATCGCTGAATACGCAAAGAGGTTCAGCGCCGAGAACTTTAGGAGAAAAACAAAGGAAAAAATGAGAGAATGGATTTCTCTGAGCAACACGGGTGGCAGAATGTGAATAAAGCTACTTTCCATAATACATTGAGATGTATATTATATCTAATGTTTTTCGCCCCCTACGTTGCAATAAGGTTAACGCTTAGGTTGCTGCTTGGCAAAAATAAAAGAGACCTGATGCAGAAGTCTTTACCTGTACTTATAAGGTTCAAATCCTTTGTGGACACCGTGAAATTTTGCCTTCCGATATCTCTGACTAATCATTCTTTCTCCCTTTTCTCAAAGAAAGAGGCAAATCTCCTCTGTCTGACTAAGGACAGTCCATTCATTAGTGATATGTGGAGGGAGATATGGGAATTAAATACGTATGAGAGAAAATTCAAGATAGAAGAAGGTTCCGTCGTGATCGATGTTGGAGCCCACATCGGTATTTTTTCTATCAAAGCGGCAAGGGAATCTGGCAAGAAGGGACGCGTTATCGCGATAGAACCTCATCCCACTACGTATACCTTGTTAATGGCAAACTTAAAGCGTAATAGATGTGAAAACATCATACCTTTCAGGATGGCTGCATCGAACTTCAAAGGTGAAGCTGAGCTCTATTTGTATCATCATTCAGGTGGTCACTCACTCGTATTCAAGCGGAATAGTGGCGTTATCAAGGTTTCAGTTGACAAATTAGACAATATCGTCAAGAAATTTAACCCAGAACATATAGACCTGATAAAAGTGGATGTGGAAGGAGCAGGACTACTTGTCCTTAAGGGAGCGAAAGAGATTCTGGAAAAGTTCAAACCCAACCTATCCATAGCGGTTTATCACGCATCAGCAGAACGCGAAGGAATAATTGAGTTTCTTTCCTCTAGAGGATACAGTTGCTTGCAGATCAACTCTTCATATATCTACGCTTGTCCTCAAAGCTATGCGGGGACGAAAATGTGAATTATAGACCCTGCGTAAAAGCTTCGGCCATATCCATATTGAAAGCACTAGCAACAAGAAAAGAAACGATGGCAATAATCTAATCATATTCCTCATCGATCTAGGCCTAATTGCCTTATTCGTAAGTATATAAAATGCCTTGGTAAATTCTTCCACCTTCTTTTCCTCGAGAAATTCGAGGGATTTTTTGTAATTCTCTGTACTTATAAGCATCTTTTCCTCTGAAGGAAGGAGAATAAGATATTTAGTTTTCGATGCTATATCCTTCGGCTTCGTCGTTGAAACGAACCGTTTATCAAGTATCTCGCATACGCCTGTCCTATCTGTAACTATGACTGGAAGACCGTAGTGCATAGCTTCTATTACAGCGACAGGAAACGCTTGAAACCTACCGGCGTGAACATATACTCCGCATCTTTTATAGATGGAAGATATCTCTTCAACAAACCCTGTCAAAATCACGTCTTTGCTTGAGTATTCCTTTGGATAACCATGTCCCACGAGGAATAGCTTTGTATCTTCAAACCGTTCGTCTTTCTTTAAGGTTCTGAAGGCGTTAACTAAGAGATCTATCCCTTGTTTCTCATGGTAATAACCAACTGTCAAAATATTCTCTGAAGATGCATTGTATATTGGTTGCTCATATTCTTTCTGGATGAAGGGGTGAACAATTAATTCAGGTATACCGATATTCAACTGAACGAGGCGAGATACTGATATTACACCGTCGACCCTTGCTAACGCGTGGAACCAAAAGAAAAAATGACCTATCGCTCTTCCTTGAATTACTCTTTTCCTCCAAACAAGGATGGTTTCATCTGCATTAAGGTAAATTATCTTTGTTTTGGGGTTTATTGCCTTATAGTTTGCAGCCCTTATTAATGGAGCGCCTCCCTCCACTATAATTATATCTGCCTTTCCTATCTTATCGCGTCTAAAGTGGCAGAAGTCAGCGTTACTGACCTTGGCCCATTTTTCATGACATTTGTGAGGACCTTGATAGAGAAACACTATCCTCATATTGTTAACTCCTTACAAACTCGCCCCACCATCCTTCTTGTAGAAATCGAACAGCCACGACTAATGCGTTACTTGAGAAGTACATCAAGTCGACCTTGTATAGGTAGCCCATCCTCCTGGCGTAGTCGGCTTTTAGAGACTCTTCTACGGCGTTGGACATCTCCTTAGGAATCCCCATGGTGGTGTGATTTAAAGGCTTGTCCTCCAAGTACTTCCTCTTACTCATCGAGGATATCCCTTCTTGTGTCAATGTTGTCACTTTTGCTTATAAGGTTTACGAAGCCTTCTATGCTGATGAAGGGATTATTCTGTTTTGTCTATGAACCGTTCAGTAAACCTTAGCTCAAGAGACCGATGCGACTATAGATTAAAAACGGTTTTGATGTATAGACCTCGTCTTCATAACTAATTTATCAAGCCTCCACGACAAAATCATGCAAAAGGAGGTAAAACATGAAAAACCTGCATAGAAACAAGAAAGCACTCAGCCCAGTTATAGCAACAGTCATACTAGTGTCTGTCACTATAGTCGTGGCCGTCGCCGTTTCCTATTGGATGGGAGGCATCGCAGGTCTCTACACAAGATTCGAAAAAGTAGAGATAACAAGTTGCTACGCAGTAAAAGGCGCCCTAAACTATACTGTGACCATCGAACTGAAGAACTCTGGATCAGCAGACGCGACAATAACCTACGTTTTGATAAACGGGAAACCTGTAAGCGAATATGGAACTGGAAACATAACAGTCTACACAGGCAGGAATCCGGAGACATATCTTCCGTTAACACTTCCGCTAGGTAAATCAGCAAAAATATACATTGAGATCAAGAATTCCCCTGATGGATACCTCTTTGAATCGGGTACCACTCTCGACCTGAAGTTCCATAGTGCCGCAGGCAAAGACTATCCACAGATGCTATCGTTGCCTTAAGGACACGGGCACCATCCCTCTATTTTTTTTCGAGTTGATATTATGAGGATCCTCATGGACAAGAAAGGTCTCAGCCCTGTTATAGCCAGCATACTTCTCTGCGCAGCAACCCTTACCGTGGGAATAGCCGCTTGGTCCTTCACTTTCACTGCGACCGTTAACCTTGAGAAGAGCTATTCCAAGGGAGTTCGGGAACAGATAGAAGTCATCAGCGAGAGGTTCACAGTGGAGCATGTAAGCTACGACAAAGTTGCCACGACCCTTCATGTCTGGCTCTACAACTTCGGCAAGGTCGACATCGAAGTGGACATTTACGTCGAGGGGGATGCGAAGGGGCAGAACGCCACGGCCACGCCCATCGCCTACGGTGAATTGGTGAGGGTTGATGTTCCGCTTACCGCCGGAGAAGGCGTGCTGTCCATCATTGAGCTGGCCATTAAGGTAATGAGTAGGAGGCAGAACTTTGTCTACGCGACATACGTTGTTCCGTAGCAGAGCCGGGATGTCGACGATCCTTGGCATGCTGATATTTATAGGCATGCTCTTCACCTGCGTGATACCCCTCTTCCTCTACGTCAACCAGGTGAACACCTTTTACAATAGGAAAGTGACGGAGATGACGCAGTTCGACCAAGATAGGGAAAAGGAGCAAATAGACGTTTACGCTTATCCCCTAAGCCAATCCTCTAACGAAGTTAACGTCTATATCAAGAACAGGTCTCCCCTCTCAGTGAAGATAGTGAGAGTTTGGATCAACGACGATAAGTTTGATCGATCGATCGAGATCCCAGCCATGGGAGAGGGCACAATTGAATCCATCATAATACAACTAGAAACCAAACCCTTCTACATCAAGGTAATGACCGCCAGAGGAAACACCTTCTCTTCCTACACAAACCCCCTCTACTATACAGAAAACGGTTGGAGTGGCGGCATGGGTTTCGTGATTCAGGTCGTGATCCTGGCTAACCCTGAGGCCACACGTTTCTTTAAAGTCAAGGTTACTGGCCCCTCATCATTCACTTACGAAACTCAAGTTGTGAAGAGACCACATGAAAGTAGTTGCTTAGCGGTAGTAACTGTTACCTTAGTGGGCTGGTACTACGTTACGGTCAATGAAGGGCTTATCTCTATCCCAGTCACGCCTGAGAGCGTTTATGTCGATTTTAGCGAGCCTTCTCACTGGGTTTACGCGAATGCAGTGAAGTGATTGAATTTCAAGGGGAGATGGACCTTGGTGGGGCTAAACACTCAAGGGGAGGCTAAGCTGTGACCACTATTTTTCACGTTCCTTCGCCGCGCTGGCGGGATAAAGTAAAACCGTCCATCCTTTTTTACGGTCTCTGCGCCCTTCTTGACGAGGTTTCCACCTTCTCCATCCTAGCCCTAGGTGGAGAGGAACTGAACCCTAGACTCTCGCTCACACTGGGGATGAACCCTGT
>Ga0315310_10002241_pt1 | contig 12107 bp, 15 predicted proteins | sample TDP5_MG_FD_203630 | JGI IMG/M metagenome (GOLD analysis project Ga0315310, IMG submission 203630) | Freshwater sediment microbial communities from Lake Towuti, South Sulawesi, Indonesia - TDP5 | ecosystem: Environmental > Aquatic > Freshwater > Lake > Sediment | place: Indonesia: South Sulawesi... | reverse complement strand
ATTACACCAGGCGAATATATTCGGGCAGCAAAGGGAGGTCTGGGAGCAGCAAAAACACCAGCCAATTATGCCGCCACCCTCCTTCCAGCTGAAGAGGCGAAAAAGAAGGGTTTTACTCAGGTTCTATGGCTGGATGGAATAAAAAGGAAGTATGTTGAGGAAGTTGGAACGATGAATCTCTTCTTCTTTATCGGCGATAAATTGATCACTCCTCCTTTGGAAGGTACCATTCTCCCTGGAGTCACACGGGATTCCGTGATTCATCTGGCAAAAGATTGGAAGATAAAAATCCTCGAACGGAAATTATCTATCGACGAAGTCTTCAAAACTTCAAAAGAGGGGAAATTAAAGGAGGCATTTGGGAGTGGGACAGCAGCAGTCATCTCTCCTGTGGGTGAGATTCATCATAACAAGAAGCGAATCATCGTCAATAAGGGGAAAATTGGGCCTCTCTCTCAGAAACTCTACGAGGAGATCACAGGAATACATTACGGAGAGAAGGCGGATAAATATGGGTGGTGTTATCTCATTTAGGAAGAATAGCTGATGGCGGCTTGGCAGAGCTGGCGGGCCTTTTTATATTTTATTTAGGTTTCAAATAGTTACTTAATAGATCGATGGAGTGAAGATTGTCTTTCTTTATCACATTTGAGGGTGTAGAGGGAAGCGGAAAGACCACTCAGATAGAGCGTCTGAAAAGATATCTCACCGAGAAAGGGATACCCTGCAAATTGACCAGGGAACCAGGAGGATGTCCCATTGGAGAGAAGGTCCGAAAGATCCTATTGGACCCAAAGCATCGAGAGATGGTCCCCTTGAGTGAAACACTTCTCTATGAAGCAGCAAGGGCACAACATGTGAAAGAGGTGATCAAGCCTCTTCTGAGAAAAGGTTTCGTTGTCCTATGCGACCGTTTCAACGATGCCACGATTGCTTATCAAGGCCATGGCCGTGGGGTAGACCTAAAGCTGGTAGAAAGGCTCAATCGCCTCGCCTCTCAGCGCATCAAACCAAATATCACTTTCCTTTTGGATTGCCCCTCGGGTGTTGGATTAACGAGAGCACTTCAAAGAAATCAGAGACTGAAAAAAGAGAAAGAGGAACGTTTTGAGAGGGAGAAGATTCAATTCCACCGTCGGGTAAGAAGAGGATACCACCTCATTGCAAAGAAGGAGCCCCATCGGGTGAAGGTCATCGACACCCGGGAGGGTGAAGAGAAGGTGTTTGAGAAGATTCGTCAAATCGTCGACGAGTTAATAGTTGGGAGTTCAGAGTTCGCAGTTTAAATCCGAATTCCACAATTGAACGAGCTATGTCTTTCAAAGATATTTTAGGACACGAAAAGCCCATTGAATTCCTTAAACGGGCGATCAAACAGGATAAGGTGAGTCATAGTTACCTCTTCTTAGGAAACGAAGGGATCGGAAAAAAATGGGTGGCCGTCCAATTTGCTAAGACTCTCAACTGTCTCGAGGGATCGGCTAAAGAAGGGGATGCCTGTGATCGCTGTGTCTCTTGCAGAAAGATCGACCGTCATCTTCATCCCGATGTTTTGGTCATCGAACCAGAAGGCCAAACCCTGAAGGTTGACCAGGTGAGACAGATGCAGAGGGATCTCGCTTACCGACCCTATGAAGGTCAACGCCGTGTCTGCATCCTGACCGCTGCTGATCGGATGGCTCCGAATATGTCGAATACCCTCCTTAAAACTTTGGAAGAACCCCCCCTGCATACAGTGATCATCTTGTTAGCCAATAACCCCAGGATGTTACTGCCCACGATTCTCTCCCGTTGCCAGCCGATTCGTTTCCATTCCTTGCCCATCCCTTTGGTCTCGAATTGGTTGATGGAACACAGGGGTTTCAATGAAGAGGAGGCTCATCTCCTTGCCTCTCTTTCAGAAGGAAGTCCTGGGAAAGCCTTGGAGATCCGAGAGGAAATAGACCAGATTCCAAGAGCTGAACTCTTGATGGACTTCGTTGGATTGAAATCGTTCCCATTTGAAAAGAAAGAGGGCTGGGCCGAATCACTCTCCTCCAATCGAGAAAGTGTTATTTTGATTCTTGAAGTGGCCAAGACCCTGCTGAGGGATCTGGTCATGATGAAGACATTGAAGCATGGTTCAAAATTGATCCATTCTGATCTTTCAAAAGAGATGGAGGCCATCGCTCCAAATTGGAACCTCCCCTCCCTTTTGAGCCGGTTGGAGGCTCTCCATAACACCATCCTCGCGATCAGGGAGAATGCCAATATGGCATTGGCATTGGAGGCGATGATGCTCTCCTGGGCCGAAGGATAGATAAGATGATTCGAATGGTCTTTGTCCGACTGGCTAATGGAAAGGTAGACGAGTTCGATGCCGTTGATCTCGCCCTCGATACGGGTGAGAGCGTCATCGTCGAAACGGAAAAGGGGTTGGTCTTGGGAAAGGCCCTCTCCACGCCTCGCGAGAAGGAGAGGCGCTTCTTTCTGAAATCTCCGAGAAAGGTGATCCGGAAGGCCACTCCAGAAGATCTGGAGCAATTCGAGAAAAACCAACAGTTGGAGAAGGATGCCTTCCAGTTCTGCCTTCAAAGAATTAAGGAGAGGTATCTAAACATGAAGCTGGTGAAGACGGAGGTTCTCTTAGACCGCTCCAAAGCTCTCTTCTACTTCACCTCTGAAAAGAGGGTTGATTTTCGGGAATTGGTCAGGGATCTGGCTGCAGAATTCAGGATGCGTATCGAGATGCGGCAGATCGGGGTAAGGGATGAAGCCAAGATGATCTCTGGCATTGGAAGTTGCGGAAAGGAACTCTGCTGCGCTAAGTTTATGAACCGATTCGAACTCGTCTCCGTTAAGATGGCCAAGGAGCAGAACTTGGCCCTCAATCCAGCAAAGATCTCAGGCATCTGTGGTCGTTTGATGTGTTGTCTCGCCTATGAGTTTCCAACCTACGTGGAGTTAAAGAGAGATCTACCCAAGGTGGGCAAGCACATCGTCACCCGTGCGGGCAAAGGAAAGATCATCCGCCAGAATGTGCTTAGTCGAACTGTGACCGTGGAACTGGAGGAAGGGGGAGAGATCACGATTGATGCATCCGAGATCTGACAAGAGCTTTTATATCACCACCCCAATCTACTATGTCAACGATGTTCCTCATATCGGTCATGCCTACACGACCGTCGCTGCCGATGTCCTTGCCCGTTTCAAGCGATTGGAGGGCTACCAAGTTTTTTTCCTGACTGGCACGGATGAACATGGTCAAAAGGTGGAAAGGGCTGCTCAGGAGCGAGGGGTGGATCCAAAGGCTCACTGCGATGAAATGGTCAAGCGCTTCCAATCCCTCTGGAAAAGGCTCTCCATCTCCAATAACGACTTTATCCGTACGACCGAGGATCGCCATAAAAAGGTGGTCCAGAAAATCCTCCAAGATCTCTACGATCGAGGAGAAATTTATCAGGACAATTATGAAGGTTGGTACTGCGTGCCTGACGAGCGATTCTGGACGGAAAAGGACCTGACCGATGGGAAATGCCCAGATTGCCTACGTCCGGTCATTGCGATCTCTGAGAAGAACTACTTCTTTCGCATGAGCAAGTACCAATCCTGGCTGGTCCAACAGATTGAACGAAATGAACGATTCATCCTCCCTCCATCGAGAAGAAATGAGATCTTGGGATTTCTCCGGAGCCCTTTGGAAGACCTCTGTATCTCAAGACCAAAGAAGCGTCTGAGCTGGGGAATTGAAATTCCTTTCGATCCTGAGTACGTCACCTATGTCTGGTTCGACGCCTTGATCAATTATGTCAGTGGCATTGGATACGGTTTGCAAGGAAACCAGTTCTCTGACTTCTGGCCCGAGGCAGTCCACCTTATCGGCAAGGATATCCTGACAACCCATACGGTCTATTGGCCGACCATGCTCAAGGGAGCGGGTTTGACACCCCCTAAGACGGTCTTCGCCCATGGATGGTGGACGGTCGAGGGCAAGAAGATGTCCAAATCCCTTCAGAATGTGGTGGAGCCCAATCGATTGATCGACACCTATGGCGTGGACGGAGTGAGGTATTTTCTCATGCGGGAGGTGCCCTTTGGAAGCGACGGTGACTTTTCCCATGCAGCCATGATCCATCGGATCAACAGCGATCTGGCAAACGATCTGGGCAATCTCTTCAGCCGAACGCTCAGCATGGTCATCAAATATTTCGATGGCCTTATCCCCAACCCTTCTATTGAACAGGAAGTGGATCAGGGACTCCAGGAAGTTTCTGAAAAAGTCTTTCCGCAATTATTGAAACAGATGGACGATCTGGCTTTTAACAAGGCTTTGTCATCAATCTGGGAGATCATTAATGCGACCAACAAATATGTTGATGAGACTGCACCTTGGTCTCTTGCCAAAGAGGCGAAAGACCGACCTCGCTTAGCCACCGTCGTCTATGAAGCCCTGGAGGCCCTTCGAATCATTGCCCTTCTCCTCGCTGCCTTCATACCTTCAACCTCTGAAAAGATGTGGTCACAGCTTGGAATAGAAGAAAGCCTTTGGCAACAAAATCTAAAGGAGAACGGAAAGTGGGGAGGGCTGAAACCAGCAAGAAGGGTGACCAAGCCGACCCCCCTCTTCCCAAGACTTGATCCTTCAAAAATTTCGCAAGGCGCATAGCGCCCAGCGCAGGGCGCAAAAAATTTTGACGCTATGCTCTATGCTCTCTGCGCTATGCATATCTAAATGATGAAAAAGCCCCAGCCCATCCATTCCATCTTGGAGAAGACCTTAAAGACTCTGGAGATCGACGTCCCATTGAAGAGCTATTCGATTTGGGCCGCTTGGAAGGAGATCGTAGGCGAGTCTGTAGCCCTTCAGACTCAGCCTCGCGCGATCCGAAATCGGATCCTCTTTGTCGATGTTTCCCATCCGACCTGGATGCAACAGCTTCAATTCCTTAAAAGCACACTCTTAGACAAGATAAACGTCTTTTTAGGCGAGCCACTCATTCAAGACATTCGATTCAAACTTGGAAAGATCTCTCCACCCATCTCAACCCCTTCAAAAACCCATTTATTGGAAGACGAAAAAATTGACAAAACGACCTTGAATCAAATCGAAAGTATTGTTCAAAAGATTGAAGATAAGGAGGTGAGAAATGCGCTCCGGGAACTATTAATCAAAAGCTCAAGATTAAAGCAATGCCGAAAGAAGTTAGAATAAGTATGCTGAGCCCCTTTGAGGAGGGACATTGGGAAGGTGCAGAAATTGAACCTCCTGCAGAGGCGGAGATAATCTTTAATTGAATAGTAGGGTGTTTGAATGAAAAATTTTAATCGTGGCTTTACTATTTTGGAATTATCAATCGTTGTTATAATCATTGGGATTTTAGCTGCGTTTGCGATTCCTTATTACCAAGGGTATATCGTTAGAGCAAGACTGGTTGAGGTCGAATATGCAATGACACAGGTAAGAAGTGCTGTTTCTTCATACCGCCAAGAAAATGAATATTCTTGGCCGCATTGTCCAACGATAAATGAAATTAGATATAGCTTGGGAATTGCATTGCAGGCTGTCACAAGGATCTCTTCATTATCCATTGATGGTGCAACGGGTGTCATTACTGCAAGAGTCAATAATGTCCATCCTATGGTGAATGGGAAAACGATTACATTGACGCCGACACCGTCACCGGCGGGCGATGGTTCATTCAGTTGGACTTGGGGGTGGTCTGAAGATTTTCCTTTACAGTATAGACCAAAATCCCACAAATAGATTCGTCTGACCAATTGGAATATAAACTCAAACAGGGAAAACGCGAACTATTAAATTAAAAAATATGTGAGTATGCGAGGTACGAAGATGATGAATCTAATGATCAGATTTTTTAAAAGAAGAAAATTTATTATCTATAGAAAATTGCAATTAACACTTATGATCATTTCACTCAGTTATGTGATCCTCTTCTGTGCGGTTATGGGGACGTATCTCTTTATTCCATTGATGATGGAACTGGATAAATCAGTGAGAGGTTCAGACAGAGCATTAGTCGCGGCAGAACGGATCCTGTACTTACATGAGAAGTTTTGGCCTGCATTATTATTGTCCCTTTTTGCTATAGGTTGCCACTCCATATGCATTTCTCACAAAATGGCAGGGCCTCTGTACCGCTTTAACCTTATCCTTAAGGGAATCAAAGAGGGTTTTGTGCCGGCCCCGATACGGGTTCGAAAGGATGACTACCTCTATGGTGAAATGGAAAATATCAATCAGATGCTTGAACAGCTGAGGAACAAGTTGACTGAACTTCAGGAAGGACTGGTGCACCTGAATAGATCCATGGTAAAATATAAAAATGCGCTCTATCATTCTTCAATGAATGAGTTGATCAAAAAAATAGATGACATCGCTGACCAGGGCAAAAGACTCGAAGAAAAGCTGGGCTATTTTAAGGTGATGTCATAATACAGCCTAACCCCTCGTTGCAATGAAGTTGTCCCACTGGCTCCTAAATCCGATCACATCGCACTTACTTTTAATCAATCATCCTTGAACCCACGAACCCTCGAATTCCTGCCTCCTACCAGGCTCGAACCCTCCCTTTGAGCTCTTATAGGTAAAGGTGATCTGGAGGAGGTCCCCCAGCACTGTAAATACCCTGATTCTTCTAAATCCCACCCTTTCTAACACTTTTCTCTGTTCGAAAAAGAAAAAGTTAAGGTTCTCCCTCTCAAAAAGTTTGAAAAATAGGAGGAGAAGCGTTTTCCTCATTCCTGATATTTGGGGATTGAATTCCGCAATCACCAGTCTGCCTCTCTCTTTTAGGGCAAGGTAGCATTGCTCTAAAACCCCGCTTCGCTCTGACTCAGGAAGTTCATGTAGAGCGAAGGAAGTGAAAATTCCATCAAAGTAGTTACGATATCCCCAAGCCTCAGTTACATCCTTTTGCAGAAAAATCACATTCCCCAAACTCCCATACCGTTTTCTTGCTACCTCCACCATATTCTTGGAGATATCCACTCCGATAACTTCTCCTTCTTTTCCAATGGCCTCCGCTATCCATGAAACCACCCTCCCTGTCCCCGAGCAGAGATCCAGAATCTTCTCTCCTTTCTTTGGAGCAAGGATGGTTACACCTTTTCTAAGAAAGTTAGCATAAAGTCCAAAAGTGAGAAGATCGAGAAGAATATCGTAATAAGGAGCAATCTTTTCAAAGAAATCGATACGATGGTGAGTCAATGTCAAATGTCAGAATCCCTGCCTACCGGCAGGCAGGCAAAGTTCAAATTAAGCACAAAATCCAAATGTTTTAAAAAGAGCGCTTTGACATTAAGTCATTTGACATTCATTTAGCATTTGTGAACTTTGATATTTGGAATGGCGTTTCTAACTTTTAGCCTTTTTGAAGTGTGACCTTTGCTTGGTCTTTTACTTTTCGAAAGAGTTTAGGATCTCCTGAGACCTTTCCGATCACATTGACGGCGCTGGCGGCCCGAATCTCATCGCCCCGACTCGCTGGGGTGGGGCCGAAGAAGATGCAGAAGGCGTGCCCTGGTGGCCAATATCCTAATTCCCCGGCTGAGACGACGTCTCTTGCTCCCTCCTCCAGTCCGGCCTTAACCGGAATGCTGAAGTAGATCTCCTCACCCCAGAGATTCCCTTTCGCTTCGATGGGTAGACCCTCCCAGATTAACTGAGCTGTCTTTGAATCGTTCAGCTCGGCTTCGACCTTTAGGTCACTGACGAGGATTCTGATCTTCTTTCCCATCTTCTTCTCCTCCGGTCTCAAGGGGGTCAAATTCATTATATAGAACCTCTTGTTCTCCTTCTGTCGATAGGTTGTTCGGAAAAAAGAGAATCTCCCGATCAATTCTCGCTGTTTCCCCTTTCAAGGAAAGAAACTTATGGGTCTGTGTTCTTAATAGTAAGAAACCGAGGGCTACCAGCACGTAATTTGAGAGTTCTCTTGCCATAATATGGAGGAAACGGGCTTTGAGGCCAAGAAAGAGGTATGCCTCTACAAAATGTCTTACACTGTTTAGCAGAAGGGCTAAGGCGATGAGGTATAAAAACTGTTTGGTCTTTGTAGTGTTCTGGGCTAAGGAAAGGAGGCATTGATCATAGGCCTTTTTAAAATTCTTCCAACTGTTCGAGAGGTTCTTGAGAAGCTCCCGGTATATCTTCTCGTCATTTCCATAAATTTTCAAACGAACCTGTTTGTCCCCTCGAAACAGAAGGTAACGCTTTAATAACTCCTCCCGTTCCGACAAGAGGATTTGGTTCTTTTTGAGCCCTCGGTAAAGAGCGAGGCCGAGACCCATGAGAAGGACGAGAGGAATTCCCTCATTGATCAACTTCATCCACATTGCTTCACTCATTTTAAGCCACTCACCCTGTTAGACCTCCCTCACCCTTCCCGTTCGGCTGAGGTCACGACGAAGCCCTCTTCCCTCAAGCCTGCCTGCCGGTAGGCAGGGGAGAGGGATGTGGTGAGGGGACAGGGCTCACAATCGATTCATCAAGCTGGCCATATAGCCCGCGCCAAATCCGTTATCAATGTTGACTACGGCGACCCCAGAGGCACAGGAGTTCAACATGGCGAGAAGCGCAGCGATCCCACCAAAACTGGTTCCGTATCCAATGCTCGTTGGGACCGCAATCACCGGCCGGTCCACCAATCCGCCTACGACGCTGGGCAGCGCTCCTTCCATTCCAGCCACCACAATCAGAACACGGGCCTCCTCTATTCTCTTTCTTTCGGAAAGGAGGCGGTGAATCCCTGATACACCCACATCAAAAAGTGTCTCAACGCGATTCCCCATGAACTGGGCTGTGACGGCAGCCTCCTCGGCTACAGGGATATCTGTTGTCCCAGCCGTGATGACGAGGATGGTCCCTTTTCCCTCGGATTTCACCGAATGGCTGAGGTAGGTGAGGACTTTACACCGAGGATAGTACTGACTCTTTGGAAAAATTTTTTGAATGGCTTTAGCTTTTCCTTCATCGAGGCGAGTGAGGAGGATATTCTGGCCCTTTCTCTTCATCTCTTTCATGATCGAAAGAATCTGCTCAGAGGTCTTCCCTTCTGCCCAGATCACCTCTGGAAAGCCTTTCCGAAGGCTTCGATGATGGTCAATCTTGACATCGCCCAGGTCTTCGAAGGGAAGCGACTTCAATCGAGCTATCGCCTCCCCAATCGATGTCCTCCCGGATCTCACTCTTTTAAGAAGATCTTCAAGCTTCCTCAAATCCATCTTTACATCAGCACCATAGGAAGAGGTCTTAATTCTCGACGAATTGGATCAAGGATCAAACCAGAAGCTTCTAATGTTGTAGCACCTAATAGAAAGACTCCCCTGTCACCAAAGACAACAGGTGCTGCTCTGACTTTTCCTTGGTATTCGAAGTAAGCGTTTCCAATGGGTCTTTTAATCATTTCTCCATTGGGAAGAATGAATTCCTGAGAAGAAGTCGGCTTTATTCCAAGACCTTTTAACACATTCTGAGGCACAACAGAATAGACTGCTCCAGAGTCGACCAGGAATTCGCACTCTTTTTTCTTTTTGGGATGCTCAGGGTTAATCACTTTTACCTTTAAAAATGTAATGGCCATATGACCTCTTTAATTTTAATTCTATTCAGTCTCCTGATGAAAAGTCAAGAAAAACTCAATCAGAACCTCCCCTATTTTCTTGACAAAGGATGATGAAAAGGATAGGAAAAATGATAAAAAAGTAAACTTGGGGGAAGTCAGATGAACCGAACAGGGATTGTCAGGGATGGTCGGTATCTGGAGCATGTGATGGAACCTGGTCATCCAGAGAGCCCGGAACGACTGAGGGCCATCTATCAGATGTTGGAAGAGGAAGAGATGAAGGGTCAGGTTGAACCAGTGAAACCACGGGCGGTCACTCGAGAGGAGCTTGAGATGATCCACACTCCTGACTACATCGATCTGGTTGCGTCCACATCGGGCAAGCGATACTTCCGACTTGACGGAGATACCTCCACCTGCGCCAAATCATATGAAGCTGCGCTCTTCGCGGCTGGAGGTCTTCTCGAATTGGTCAGGGCTATCATGGAGGGAAAACTCGATAACGGATTTGCTCTGGTCAGACCGCCTGGCCATCATGCAGAAAGAGACAGGGCCATGGGTTTCTGCCTCTTCAATAATGTGGCCATCGGTGCCAAATATGCCATTCAGAACTTCTCTCTCCAGAGGATTCTCATCGTGGATTGGGATGTCCATCACGGGAATGGCACACAGAACTCTTTCTACGAAGATCCAAAGATCCTCTACTTTTCGACTCATCGTTTTGGCTTCTTCTATCCGGGAACAGGGGCAGCGACCGAGGTAGGCAAAGGGAGTGGAAAGGGATTTACTGTGAACGTTCCTCTCTCGACCAGATGCGGCGATGCTGATTATGGAAATATCTTTGAAAAGATCCTGAAGCCGATCGCCTTAGAATATCAGCCCCAGTTGGTCTTGGTCTCAGCAGGGTTCGATATCCACTATGATGATCCCTTAGGTGGCATGGAAGTGACAGAGCAAGGATTTGCAAGGATGACGCAGATCCTGATGGAGATTGCAAGTGCCACCGCTCAAGGAAAGCTCGCTATCACTCTTGAGGGTGGCTATGATGTCGGTGGGCAAAGCCGATCCGTAAAGGCCGTGCTGAAAGAGCTTGCTCAGCTCTCATCCCCTGACAAGAGCGATCTTTTGGAGAAAGAAAAGGCAGGCGCTTCCCGAACCGAACGATTCATCCTTCAATTGAAGGAGATTCAGAAACAATACTGGAAGAGCCTTTAGCGGCCTTCTGTATTCACCATCTCCTTCAGTTCTTTTCCGACTTTGAAGAAAGGAAGTTTCTTGGGAGGGACATCGACCACCTCTCCCGTCTTGGGGTTTCGTCCCTTATATCCCCCATAATTTCTCACCACAAAGCTTCCGAATCCTCTGATCTCAATTCGGTCCCCCTTTCCCAGACTTTCCTTCATCCCGTCGAAAAGGGTGTCTACGATGACTTTGGCGACTTTCTGAGTCACATTTGTCTTCTCTGAGACCATTGTAATGAGTTGAGCCTTATTCATACTTCCTCCCTTCCATTTCCTCACAGCATCCCTCTCCCCCGCGCCTGCCTGCCCTGCACCAGAACGGTACAGGGCCTGCCGGTAGGCAGGGGTGAGGGGTTAAAGTAGATGGCTTCGAATATATTGCACTGCATTTCTAAAAAAAGCAACCCCCATTCCTTCCTCGGGTAATTCCTCTCGGGTCCAGCGGGGATGATTGGTCCGATGAAGAAAGGCCTCCGGATGAGGCATCATCCCCAGGAGCCTCCCTGTTTCATCACAGATTCCAGCCACGGCATCGATTGACCCATTTGGGTTGAGAGGGTAATCCATGGCGGGCTTCTCATAAGCTTCGTCCGAATATTGAAGCGCGATCAACTCCCTTTTCTTCAGCTCGCTCTGCGTCGCTTCGTCTTTGGGTATGAACTTTCCCTCACCATGACGGACAGTGAGATAGACCCCTTTCATCCCTTTTGTGAAAAGGCAGGGGGAGTTCGGATTGATTTTGAGATAGACCCATCGATCCTCAAACCTTCCCGAGTCATTAAAGGTAAGGGTCGTCTCCTGAGTCCTATGATCCCCTTTTAGATTCGGGATGAGGCCTAACTTGACCATCAATTGGAAACCGTTACAGACTCCTAAGATCAGTTTTCCCAACTCGATAAAACGAAGAATCTGATCATAAAGCCGTTCCGACCCTCCTGAGATTCTTGCATACTTGATTCGGTTCGCTCCGGCCTTAGCCGCACCCAGGTCATCGCCATCCAAAAAGCCACCCGGCAAATTCAGGAAATGGTAGTCATCGAGTCGTTTCTCTCCGTGGATCAACTCGTTGATGTGTACGATGTCAACAACCTCCGACCCCGCAAGACGGCATGCGTGGGCCATCTCCACTTCACAATTAGTGCCATAACCTGTGATGACGATCGAACGAACCTCTTTTGCTCTCAACTTAAATCACCAAGAACCAATTACCAATCATCAAAATTCTTGAGTTATTAGGTCAATAAGTCATTAGTACTACTACGTTAGGTTAAAAATGAAAAACCAATATTTTCAAGTGCTTTTG
>Ga0315310_10002240_pt1 | contig 12108 bp, 13 predicted proteins | sample TDP5_MG_FD_203630 | JGI IMG/M metagenome (GOLD analysis project Ga0315310, IMG submission 203630) | Freshwater sediment microbial communities from Lake Towuti, South Sulawesi, Indonesia - TDP5 | ecosystem: Environmental > Aquatic > Freshwater > Lake > Sediment | place: Indonesia: South Sulawesi... | reverse complement strand
CGGCGCTAACTCATTGACCTGCAATGTGTTATAGGAATCACCGGCCTGCGCGGAGTAATCTTAACTTATATTGCTGCCATGCCGGTTATAATTCTAATCACAAGAAAACAAAGAAGTTATAAAATTCCCCGCCAAGCTGCTTTTCCTCTTGACACCACCTGAGCCCCCTTCTAGACTGGCGGCGGCAAATTGGGTTGGCTCAATCGCGCACTGGGCCATACCTACTTTCCCCGGAAGCTCCCCAGGATGGGGAGCTTTTGGTTTTTAGGGCGATTGCCGCGCGGTGCGGTTTGACAGTGGGTAAGCTTCGGTGTTTACTTAGCAGCAGCCGGTGTAGCTCAGCGGTAGAGCAGCCGATTCGTAATCGGCAGGTCAAGGGTTCGAATCCCTTCGCCGGCTCCAACGCTTACGCCTCAGCGCGGAAAGGGAAACATCAGCCAGCCCAGGGCGATGGCAATTAGCAGAAATGCCAGCAGCGACCAAAGAAAGTACTTGGCGCGCTCACTCAGCCGCTTCTTGCTCAGGAAGGCAAACACGAGCGAGGTAAAGAAGGCAAACAGGGCCATAGCCTGGAAATGCGTAAGCACCAGCGCGTCAGCCATTACCTGAAGCATTGCTCAATCCTTCTTGCCCACTGCGATATCGTAGGCGTCCAGTGCCGTGAGCAGATTTAGCAAGCCGGCGGCCAAGAAGAAGGCAGTACCGTAGTCACCGAGCGCCCGCGACAAATCTCCACGGCCCAAGCCGAGCAGCTTGGCCCCGAAAAACAGCAATCCGGCGCACAGCTCGGCCAGGAAACCCAGCAGGTGAAATAAATGTCCCGGCTCCCAGCTAAACAGCCGGCCGTCCATGGCCAGTCCCAGCCACGCCATGGCCACGATGGAGAAGAAGAAGACCACGGCCCGGTCTACTTTGCGCAACAGCAGGTGGCCCAGCCCCGGTACCAGCCAGCCAGCGGCACCCACCGCATAGGGCTTCCAGGCTGGCCCGGGTTGGCGCTGGCTGCCAGTGGCTTTTGGCTCTCCTTCGCTCATCCTATCTAGCTGAGAATACGCACAATCTCGTTCTGTATGCGCCCGGTTACTCGGGCGTCTTTCTCCTCGACATAGACATTCACTTCCGAGCGCACGCCGAACTCTGGCAAATAGATACCCGGCTCGATGGAGAAGCAGGTTCCGGGAAGCACTTCGCGTTCGTCGTGCGTCTCAAGATTGTCCATATTGGCTCCGGTGGAGTGTACCTGTTCGCCGATGGAATGTCCGGTACGATGCGGGAAGTAGCCGGCGTAGCCAGCGGCGCGAATGACGTCGCGGGCGACGTTGTCCACCTCGAAGCCGCGGATGGCGCGCCCGGTGCGCCGCGCCTGCTGGACAAATTCTATGGCCTTATCGCGCGCTTGCCGGACGATGCCAAACACTTGCTGGGCTAGCGCTGGGAGCTCGGCACCGACGTAGCCCACCCAGGTTATATCATAGTAAACGGCGTGCGCTTGCTTCGGCTTAGCCCAGAGGTCAAGTAGCACCCAGTCGCCCGCACGGATTTCGCGGCGAGCCAGTGGTCGGGGCTGGTAGTGCGGGTTGGCGCTATTTTCATTGACCGCCACGATGGGCGGGTCTTCAGTCACGAGCTCATGTAAGTCAAACTGCACTAGTATCCATTGCTGTAGGTCATACTCAGTCAAGCGCTGTTGCGCGCTCACGCGGTCGCGGATGTAGTGGAAAGCGCGTTGCATAATATCGTCAATGCGCCTAGCTGCCACCAGGTGACTTTCAAGCTGCTCCGGCGTCCAGCGCGCTTGAAAGAGTTGCACTAAGTCGGCTGAGCTAACCACTTCCTTGCCTAGACTGCGCACTAACTCCACCGTGCCAGCGTCCACCAGCGAAACATAGGGGATAGCGTTCAACGCCGAGTATTGCATGGCCACCTTTTTCGCCTGGCTGAGCAACTTCCTGAGCAGCGTCTGCTGCTCCTCCCAACTGGCGTATTCGTGCTTTTCCCCCGGCAGAGGATCAAGTCGCGCAGACTCAATGCGGTGCACTAGCTTCTGAGGTATCCCCTGTGCGGGAATGAAGTAGTACCAACGGCGGGTAACCAGCCCCGGCTCCAGCTCTAACCCCAGCACCTCGTAGGCGATAGGGTCACGCTGACGGAAGTCGTAGAAGAGCCAGCCGTCCATCCCCCGGCGTTGCAACTCAGCTTGGATTGCGCTTAGATCGAATTTCACCGTCAGCTCACCTTCTGCATTTCCCCCGTGACAAACGGCTGCCACTGCTCGGTGCGCGGTGCCGCCGTCAGCAGGCTGATAACTACGAGCAAGAACAGCGAGACGATGAGCGCGGGAATTACTGCATCTACCTGCTTGGCAAAGGCCACGAACTGGCTAGCTTGCGGGCCGTAGTCAGCCAGCAGATTCCAGCCGATGCTGATGGTGGTGCCAGCCAGAATCGAAGCCAGTGCCCCGGCGCTGTTCGCGCGGCGCCAGAAGAAGGCAGCCAGCACCACCGGCGTAACCGCCGCGCCATAGACCGTATAAGCATAAAGCGCCATACGTAAGATGGATTCCGTGTGCGCGGCCAAGGTCAAGGCTACCAAGCCCAAGGCCACTACAATTACTCGCGAGAGCGCCAAGATGTGCCGCTCGCTTGCTCTGGGGTTGATAAACCGGTGATAGACGTCGTGAATCACATTTGCCGCGGGTGAAAACAAGTAATTATTGCCCGTGGAGATGACCTTGGCAAAGATGCCGCCCAGCAGCAATGCCCCAAGCAGCGCCGGCAAGCCGTGCCGGGCACTCACTGGGATGATGTCGCGGGGGATAGCGTAGATAAAGATGGCGCTGCCAGCCACGGCTAGAAACACAATCACCGTCTCTAGTAGCAGCGTGCCGACGATCCATCCGCCCACGGCAACCTTAGCGTCGCGTTCCGAGCGCGCGGAGAAAAATTTTTGGTACATGGCCTGGTTGCCCAAAATCAAAAACAGCACGGGCAGGAAAAAGTTCAGCGCTTGATACCAGCGTAGCGGCCCTAGCACGGTGAAATGGTTCTCCGGCAACGTGGCACGAATTTGTCCCCAGCCGCCGCCATAGCCGACGAGCAACGGCAGCGCAGTGCAAGCAGTTATCGTCACGAGCAAGCCAATCACCAGGTCGAGATAGGCTACCGAGGCCATGCCTGCTAGCGCGGTAAAGGTGATGACAAAAGCAGCGATGATGTACATGCCTTGAGCTTGTGAGATGCTGTCGGGAAAGATGAGGTGGAGGATGTCGCCGCCGCCGCGGAATTGATAACTGGTGATACCGGTGTAGGCGATGACGATGGCCAGGGTGCCGAAAAGGCGCGCAAAGCGACTGTAGCGCACTTCTAGGAGGTCAGGGACAGTGTATTGCGCAAAGCGGCGTGCTCGGCCGGCAATTAGCGCAATCACAGCCAATCCTGCCCAGCCGCCTGCTGGCTGCCAGAGTGCTGCCAGGCCGTTGCGGAAGGCGTTCTCAGCACCGGCAAACAAGCTGCCAGCACCAATCCACGATGACAGCAGCGTGAAGACCAGTACCGGCCAGCCCAGCCCGCGCCCGGCGACCATAAAGTCGGCTTTGGTACGTACTTTGCGGCTCTGCCAGATGCCCACGAGCAGCAGCGTGGCCAAGATTACGACCAGCACAACAATGTAGAGTGTCGTTTCCGGCACAGAAAAACCACCCCTTTGGCCTGCTTGCGACGGGCGGGTATCCTAACCCAAGCTGGTGGCACTTTCAAATACTGTGTGCACCTGCCTGCGGCAGGCAGGCCTGCCTGCCGCAGGCAGGCTTAGAGCTTCAGGGTCACGGTGCCGGGGCAGGTCGTGCGCCGAACAGTGCGGTGCCTAGGCGGATCATAGTGGCACCTTCCTCGATGGCAACTTCAAAATCGTGACTCATCCCCATCGAAAGTTCTCGCATGGTCACGCCGGGAATTTCACGCTCGGCAATCTTTTGCGCCAGGTGTCGCAGTCGCCGGAAGAAAGGTCGCACCTGTTCCGGGTCGGCAAAGTACGGTGGCAAGACCATCAAGCCGCGCAACTCCAGATGCGCAAGTGCGGCTACGCCCTCTACCAGCCGCGCGAGCTCGTGCTCTTCGACGCCGAATTTGCTCTCCTCGTCGCCTAGATGCACTTGAATGAGCACCGGCAGACGCTTGCCGGCTTCGGCTGCGGCGCGGTCGAGTCGCTGGGCTAAATGCAAACTATCGAGGGATTGCACCCAATCGAACCATTCCACTGCCCGCTTGGCTTTATTGCTCTGGAGATGGCCGACCATATGCCAGGTGGCATCTGGGAGAGTGAGCTGGGGGCGCTTTTCGGCAAACTCCTGGAGGCGGTTTTCGCCGAAGTGGCGTACCCCGCAGCGGTAAGCTTCAACAATACGGCCCGGGTCAACCGTTTTGGTTACGGCCACAAGCGTGACTTGGTCGCTGCGGCCAGCGCGTGCTAGCGCAGCTTGTATGCGCGCTTTGACCTGCACGAGGTTAGCGGCAATGGAGGAAACTTCAGGCATCGCCGAGCTTCTAGCCTGCCGCAGGCAGACTGTTAATGTAGAAAACGATTGTAACACTTTCGCCTGGTGGTGCGTCCAAGTGGGTGAACTAGGCTTCTGCGACTCTGTGCTATACTCAGGCCCGCCTGCCGCCAGCAGGCCGCGCTTATGCCAAAAGTAGAACACGAACGTCGCGGCCAGCCACGTGTCAAACCTAAGAAGCCGGTTTTTGTTGAGTATCCCGACTATCGGCCACGCATCCGTGACATCAGCTTGAGTGGTGCCTTCATCGAAGATCAGCGCCCGATAGCGCGTGGGCGCGTGCTCAAGTTGGAGATTGTCATCAGCAAGGAGCCGCCCATTAAGGCCAAGGCTATGGTGCGGCGGGTGGAACCCGAGGTAGGGATGGGTGTGGAATTTATCGAAATGAGCGCTGCTGACCGTGGCCGCTTACGTGATTTCATCGGGGTAACGGCCAAGATCGAACACCTGGAAGCCTTCTAACCTGCCTGCGGCAGGCAGGGACGAATGGTATTCCCCGCAAGGATGCAGCTCTGATGGCAGTGGCTCGCGTGCGCCGGGGCAGGTTTTTCACCTTCGAAGGGATTGACGGCTGCGGCAAGACCACGCAGCTTAACCTCTTCGCCGACTATCTTCGCCGACGCAAGCTCCCGGTCGTTATCACGCGCGAGCCCGGCGGTACACCGCTAGGAGAGGCAGTGCGAAAAATTCTGCTCCGTGGCAAGAGCCATAGCATAGACCCGCACACGGAACTCCTGCTGATGTTTGCCTCGCGGGCGCAGAACGTTGCCCAGGTCATCGCTCCGGCGCTGGCGCAGGGAAAGAACGTGCTCTGCGACCGCTTCACCGACGCCTCATTGGCTTACCAAGGCTATGGTCGCGGGCTTGACCGGCGCTTCATTGGCGCACTCCACCGCTTTGCCTGCCGCAGCCTCAAGCCTGACCTTACGTTTGTACTCGACATCGCCCCGCACACCAGCCTCCAGCGCGCCCGCAGACGCTTGCGAGAGAGTTGCCGCGACGAAGGCCGCTTTGAGCAGGAAACTCTGGCCTTCCATGCGCGTGTGCGCCGCGGTTACCTAGAATTAGCTCGGCGCGAGCCGAGGCGTATTCGCCGACTCAACGGCGAAGACACCATCGAGAACATCCACCAGAAAATTGTGGCCCTGGCGCGGCCTTGGCTGCGCCCATACGGGCGGGGGTCTCCCCGCCTGAGGAAGAGAAGTTAGGCGATGGGCTGGGCAGAGTTCGTAGGCAATCCGAGGTTGGTGGAAGTGCTCCGGCGGCTGCTGGCGGCTGAGCGTCTCCCGCACGCGCTGCTCTTCGCTGGCCAGCAAGGCGTAGGTAAATTCACCCTGGCCACTTATTTTGCGCGGGCAGCACTGTGCCCTGTGGCTAGGAACGATTTTTGCGGCCAGTGCGTAAGCTGCCGCACTCTGCTTGCACTGGAAAATCTGCCAGCACTTATGGCCGCAGCTCGCCAGGCTCGCGGTAGTGCCAATCCGGAAGAAGTCCCGCTTGTCCTGCAACCACATGCGGATGCCTGTGTCATCGTCCCTGACCCTACCTACATTCGCGTCAGCCAGATGCGCTACGTGCGTCGGCTCGCTTACACCGAGCCAGCCGCCGGGCGTCGGCGGGTGGTTATCTTTGACGACGCCGAACGCCTGCGCCCTGACTATGCCAGCACGCTGCTCAAGGTGCTGGAAGAGCCGCCGGAGCATACCCATTTCATTCTCGTCGCCCATGCTCCGTACGAGTTGCCCGACACCATCCGCTCACGCTGTGTGCCGTTGCACTTCGCTCCCCTTCCGAGCGCGTGCCTCGAGGCTTACCTGGCCCAGCACCGCCCCAAACTGCCTCCAAAAGACCGCCAGCTCTTAGCTGCCGTTGCTGCTGGCAGCTTGGGCACGGCTCTGAGCCTTGACCTCGAGCGCTACCGGCAGGGACGTCTGCACGCCTTGAGTCTGCTGCAAGCTGCCGTCTCTGGCAGCGCATTCGACCCCGCAGCTCTTTTTTCCGCCACCGGGGCGCTAGCGGGCCGTGGGCAGCAGCTCACCAAGGGAAGCGAGCCCGGAGAGGCACGCCTAGAGTTTGAATTTTCCTTGCAGATCTTGTATAATTTGATTAGTGATGTTACCTATTTGAAGGCTCGAGCTTCTGAGGTCGGCTTACGTAACCCCGACCTGCATAACCGCCTTGAGCGCCTTAGCCGCGAAGTAAGTTGGCAATGGCTAACCGTGGCGGTGGGCGAGCTTGACAGTATCCAGCGTGGGCTGCGCCGAAACATCAATCGGCAGCTGGCGCTGGACGCCCTCGCTCTGGCCTCGGCGTTGCAGCGCACCACGGAAGAAACATCTGAGCCTGTGGCTGCATCTGAATAGGTAAGCGAGTAAGGTAGTCCCCGCCCGAGGGATGTGTCCCGACCGCCGCGAGGGCTTGCAGTCGCGCCAAAAAAAGTTTTGTCCGGAGGGCATCCACAGGCGAGTGGCAGCCAAGTACGAATCCCCGAACTCGGGAAGGAGTGAAGCAGCGTGAATCGCCGATTGATTCGTCCTAACTTAGCGGAAGTCCGGGAGCAGCTTGGTGGTGGTCCCGGTCAGCGGCGCAAGCCGGTTCCCCCTGAGCAAACCCACGCGGAAAACTTTTACTACCTCAAGCAGATGCAAGCAAAAACACCGATGGTAGTCGTCTTGCACGACGGCGAAGTCATTCGCGGCATCATCGAGTGGTACGACAAAAACTGCATCAAAATCACTCGCACCAGCGCACCAAATCTTTTGCTCTACAAGTCGAGCATCAAGTACCTCTACAAAGACACCGACGCCGCCGACGCTACCCGCAACGAAGAACCTGAACTGGAGACCGCTACCGTGACCAACGACCGCAAGTAACCCGCCCACCCCGGCCAACCATAAGCCCAGCCACGCCCCCGCCGCCACCTAGTCTTTCCCCACACGCGCAAACACCACAACCTTGCCCACCCTTCTGCCCCCGAAGCCCCTAAAACTGCATTAGCCGTTGGAACGCGCGAGAATGACGTAATTATGGCGGCGGATGGTGTAACTACGGCGGCGCATGGCGTAACTATGGCGGCAGATGCTCACATCAAAGCAAGCCACCTGCCGACGCCCCAGAGCAGCCCCCGCCGCCCCTAGGCCAACGAATTACCGCTAACTGATTGATTTGCCCCCAATTGCGCAGACGACTGCGAAGCCGGAGTGGACATCCTTGATGCCGGGGCGGCCTTCGGGATCGAGACCTAGATCGGAGTATTCCACCACCCAGGTGTCTGCCGAGCCGGTGATGTCTTTGGGCAGTTGCGGCAGATAGCCCAAGGACACCAGTTCTTGCAGCGAGGCTGGAGGGCGCTTCTGGTCAAGGGTGAATCGTTCAATGGTAGCCCGTAGCATGAAGAGATTTTCCTGGAACACAGTTTCTCGGGCGCGCCGCACAGACTCGCGATACCGGGGAATTGACATAGATGCCAGGATGCCGATGATGGCAATCACCAGCATCATCTCCATCAGGGTGAAACCGCGGTTGCCCTTCATAGGCACCTTCTGGGCGTCAGGTTAGGCTGAGGGGGCAATAAACCAGCCCACACGAGTGAAGTCGTACCTAAACCCCACGTGCTTGAGCCCAAATCGCCAATCACGTTCTTTGTCGGCCCGCGCTGCCTGCCCTGAGCCAAGCCGAAGGGAGCGAACGTAGTGAGTCGAATGGGCCTGCCCTGAGCGAGTAGCGTGAGTCGAATGGATGAACTTGTAGTTCTAGTTCTATGGACAGGTGTTGTTATAAGTGCCCCCGACGCCGAAGAGCTTGCCCTCACCTTATCCAAGGTGATAGTCAGCGCAGTGCCGAGGTAGCGTTATTGCATTATTTACTGTTTGCGTAAGATTTCTTTTCGAACGCTTCTGTAGATTACGTATAAGAAAAGAGAAACTCCCAGACCTCCTAGCAACCACAACCAAGGAAAGAGCATATCCCGCATAAGAAAATATGCAACGCAAATCCCATTGATGTAGATCAAGATTCGGGCAAGTTGGATGCGGGCAGTCCGAACAGAAGATTTCCTTCCCTCTCCTAGAAGGTTCAATATGACCTCAAGTACAGACACCCCTGCCCCATACGCCAAGTAAACAGAAGTAACCTGCGCTAATGGAACCTTAAATATCCGTACAGGGAACAAATAAAAGAAGACCAGCCCCGTACCTAGAACAAGGGGTAATCCCCACTTCAGATAAGAGATGAAAGCTCGCTTCAAATGTGAGGAAGAATTCGATTTTGTTTCAGTTCCCATTGCAAATTCGGCAAGGAGATAAGCAACACTTCTTTCTTGCGTGAATTTGACGAACCTTACTTATGCTGATTTCGAACCTTTTTCTGTCTGCCTTGATTTAAAAGACCTCACTCTTCATCGTCTAACACTTTTTCCTGTTTCTTCTTCTTTTCTTTCTTCCGCTTCTCTTCGTCTTCCCGTCTCTTTTTTCCGCTTCCAAAAAGGTAATTATTGCGGTTACTTTAGCCCTTTGTTCAGGTGCTAAGAGACGCGCCGCTGGAGATGCAAGTAGATTACGAAGTTCGGAAACAGTGAAGCCAATCTCCACAGTTGGAAGTTTGCCCAGCTCTTTCGGCTGGAGTAACTGTTCAATACGCAGTAGAACAACCTTGGCTAGGGAGCGGGCCTGCTCGCGCAAAGACCATGCTTGCTGAAAAAGTTCTCCCGAAAGGGCGAACTCTTCCCCGCCAAAGATAACACCTGACCCTCCACTTATCGCTCCTACGACTCCCAAGCGGCCGGCGATCTCTCCTACTTCAAAGGCAGCGAATTTGAAACCAATTCCTGCTGCACGCAAGCCCCCGTATAGTGATACGGCCCCCATACCAAAACCTGCCGCTCCCATGAACAACAGCGCCTGTCTGATCGCAACTGTCTGGTGAAGGTGAACTGAAAGAAGAACCGCTGCTTCAATAAGATCTGTTGGTGCTTCTCCGTCCGGATCAATATAACGCAGTGGATTGTTAAGTGCGTAACTGTACTGGTTCCAAGTTTGGGGATCGGGGGACCTCACACCGGCTCTCGATGGGTCGCAACTTAGAAACCTTCCAATAGGATTTGAATAATAGCGGGCACCGAAGTAATCCAGGGCAGATTCGGGGTCACGTTCTTTGCCGGTGAATTTGTAGTTATCGGGGCAGGCATTGAGGTAAACCCGCTCGCCGCCAAAGGGGTAGTAGTCAGCGTCGTAGTACTTACCTCCATCTGGGCGCGTGATTATCCGCGTGCTGCCTAAGTGGTCGCGGAAGTAGTAGCGCACCCAAGCCGGGCCTTTGTCATGACTAGCCAGCAGTTGCCCGTTCACATAGAAATACTCTTTCTGCCAGCTGCCGTTGACCATTTCGGCTAGCACTTCGCCCCCCAGCCCGTACCAGTATAGCGTGAGGAAAACCGCGCGGGTTTCATTGCTTCCTCGCTGAGTCGGATGGCACAATTCTACCGCGAAACGCACTCCCCTGACCCGGATAGGCAGGAGATGCACCAGCCTATCTACCGTAGGCAGGCCTGCCTGCGGGCGGCAGGCTTTCAGTAAGCCGTGAAGCCGGCGTCCAAGGGAATGACCGCGCCGGTCATCCAGGAGGATTCATCTGAGGCCAGATAGAGCGCCAGCCGGGCTACGTCCTCCGGCTGGCCGATGCGCCCCAGCGGCAACTGCTCAATGCGTCGCCGGCGCTCTGCTTCCGGGTCGTCTGACAACTGAAAAACCTGCGCGGCCACCGCTGTATCCACGATTCCAGGGCAAATGCAATTGACGCGAATATTTTCCCGCCCGTGGTCCACCGCCATCGCCTTAGTCAGCAGCGCTACGCCACCTTTCGCGGCGGCATAGGCCACGCGACGCTTCATCCCTACCAGACCAAGAATCGAGCCAATATTGATTATCGAGCCGCCGCCACCGCGCCGCATCACCGGCACTGCCGCCTTCGACAGCAAAAACACACCCTTCAAATTCACCGCCAGCACTCGCTCCCAAGCGGCTTCGCTCGTCTCCTCGACGCTCCCCGCGAGCCACAGCCCAGCGCTGTTGACCAGCACGTGTAGCCCACCAAAACGCTCCTGCGTGAATCCCACTAGCCGCTCAACCTGCGCCGCTATCGTCACGTCGCACACCTGCGCGGCACAGCGCCCGCCAGCCGCCGCGATAGCTTGCTGCACTTCAGCGAGCAAGTGCGCCCGCCGCCCAGCAATTACTACCGCTGCCCCCTCACGCGCAAAAACCTCGGCGCACGCTCGACCAATGCCCGTGCCGCCGCCAGTTACAAGCGCTACTTTGTCTTTCAAGTGCACGAAATATTCTCCACTTTGACTAAGACAGGCAGAGCAGTCTAGCACGCACCGGCAGCTAAGTCCCTGCCTACCGCAGGCAGGTAGGAAGCTAGCCCGTTGGTAGTGGCCCAATTTCGTTTAACCCAGCGGCTCCCGCCGCTGGGCCCCGTGGCAGGAGCCACGGGGTTGAACCCTCCAGGCTTGAACCTTTCAGGGCGAAGCCCCGAGGCTCAAGCTGGACACATGGCGGAACAACCTTCCCGCAAGCTAGGACACTACCAGCGGGTTGTCGTGCGGCAAAGGCTCTGCTAGAGTGGCAGCGATGAAAATCGGCATCACCTGCTATCCCACTTACGGCGGCAGTGGCGTGGTGGCCACTGAGCTGGGCACCGAACTAGCCGCTCGCGGCTACGAAGTCCACTTCATCACCTACGCCCTGCCGATTCGCCTGGCGGAGATGCCCGCCGACCCCGAAGTCGCCCGCCGCATCTTCTTCCACGAAGTCGAAGTCAGCCACTACCCGCTGTTCGACTACCCGCCGTACGAGCTGGCTCTGGCGACGCACATGGCCGAAGTCGCTTCCCACTACCAGCTCGACTTGCTCCACGTGCACTACGCGATTCCGCACTCCGTCAGCGCCTTGTTAGCCCAGCAGATGCTCCAACCGCACCGGCTGCCTTTCGTCACCACCTTGCACGGCACCGACATCACTCTGGTGGGCCAAGACCGCTCCTACCTGCCTATCACCCGCTTTGCTATCGAGCAGAGCGACGGCGTGACCGCTGTCTCGGAATACCTGCGCCAGGTGACCGAGCGCGAGTTCAACCTGCGTAAGCCTATTGAAGTCATCGGCAACTTCGTCAACTGCGACCTTTACCGCCGCGCCCCCAACCCCGCCTTACGCGCCCAGTACGCTCGCGAAGACGAACCCATCATCGCCCACCTGTCCAACTTCCGCCCGGTCAAACGCCTGCCAGACATCATCGAAATCTTTGCCCGCATCCGCCGGCAACTCCCCGCCAAGCTCTTGCTCATCGGCGACGGCCCCGAACGCGCTAACGCCGAGAGGCTGGTACGCGAAAAAGGCCTCAGCAACGACGTGCACTTCCTTGGCAAGCAAAACCTGGTCCATGAAAAGCTCGCTATCGCGGACTTATTCCTGCTGCCTAGTGAGCTGGAATCATTCGGGCTGGCGGCACTGGAAGCGATGGCTTGCGAGGTGCCGGTGATCGCCACACGCGTCGGCGGC
>Ga0315310_10002239_pt1 | contig 12110 bp, 10 predicted proteins | sample TDP5_MG_FD_203630 | JGI IMG/M metagenome (GOLD analysis project Ga0315310, IMG submission 203630) | Freshwater sediment microbial communities from Lake Towuti, South Sulawesi, Indonesia - TDP5 | ecosystem: Environmental > Aquatic > Freshwater > Lake > Sediment | place: Indonesia: South Sulawesi... | reverse complement strand
TCTATCTCTTTCATGACCTCCTCCACGGTCATTTCTTTTCCAACAATCACAAGAGCATCTGTCGGGCATATCTGAGAACATTTGCCGCAGAGATTACATTGTCTCCTATCTATGGATACTTCCTCAGCAACGAGTGAAATTGCCTCTTTTGGACAACTCTTCACACATTCGCCGCATCCACTACACCTCTTCCTCTTAAACATTAATTCAGGGCTTAACACCTGACCTTCCGGGTTGTGGCACCACCAACAGCGCAGAGGACAGCCCTTAAGAAATACAGTGGTGCGGATTCCCGGTCCATCATCAATGGCGTACCTCTTGGTGTCAAAAATATTGCCCTTTCTTATGGTCAAGCCCACCGAGCCGGATTCTCATTTAGCTCTAGCTAAAAATGATGCATAAAAACCTACCCGTTGTCTTTAAAAGGAAAGTTTGAACGAGAGTCTGAAGCTGTCCTAGGCTGCCAACAAACTATGGCTCCCTTAGGCTTGAGGTTTAGATTGTTTGTTAACGAGGTTGGATGACGCCCAGAGTGCTTGCCAAAAACAGCAAGTAAATGAACAGAAATATGGCGCCTTCTCTCCAACTCAGCCTTCCCATCGAAAGAAAATACCAAAAGAACAGATTGGTGATGAGAGAAAAGATGACAAGATTCTGGAAAACAAGCATGTTCATGGTTAAAGGTGAGCCGAATAACACAGGAACAAACAATGTGATTCCAAGAATCAAAGTTATGTTCACGAAACTGCTCCCGATTATATCACCGAGGGCTAATGCTGAATGACCCTTGAGAAAGAACCTCAAATCCAATGTGAGCTCTGGCAGACTTGTCCCGAATGCGATTATTGTGGCACCTACTAGCGTTCTAGGCACCCCTGCAGATTCTGCTAAGGCAACGGCAGACTCCACTAGAAAATAAGCACTTAGAACCACGCCAATAACTCCTAAAAAAGTGAACATAACATATCGTTTCAGCTTCTTTTTCTCATCCTCAGAAACACTTGTTCCCTCCTCAGACGGGATTCTTATTTTCGACAACTGATACGTGTAGAAGACAAAAATTATTATCAAAATTAAGCCCACAAGCCAGCTGGCTTCTACAATGTAAAGCAACGACAAAGGAATTATGGAAGACACGAAGAGACCGAAATGAAGGCTACCAAGTTCTTCTTTTGCAAACGAAGGAATCACATTAACCTTACGTGGACGCCTGAAACCAATGATTAAAGCAGCAAAACCCACTATTAGGCTAATGTTCACTATATTTGAACCTAAAACGTTCCCAACAGAAACTGCCGCCTCTCCAGTAAAAGCCGCGATGAAAGCCACACTCAACTCAGGCAAGGACGTGGAAAAAGCCAGCAAACCAAAGCCCACTGCGGTCTTTCCAAGCTGGGAAATATCAGAAACTTTAATCGCATTCGTTATCGTTAGGCGGCTTGCCTGATCCAAGATTATCAACGAGATTAGAATAATCAGTAGGCTCACTATTATCTCCATGTGCGTTCCCGCAAAATCACTTTAAGAAAAGTAACAAGCAAAATAAACTTATTGCCCCGCTGGGAAAGAAACTCCAAAATCCTTTTAGTGAAGGCTTCTCTTGTATCATTGAATTCGGAGAAACACTGATAACACATGCAATCAAAAAGCCCAACAGCCTTTGACTTGCTTGTGAAGCCGATTCGACGCTTGATTGAGCAGCGAGGCTTTTCCTCGCCGACTGAGCCGCAGGAGAAGACCATACCTAAGATTCTTGAGGGCAAAAACGTTCTCTTAATCTCGCCCACTGCCACGGGCAAGACTGAGGCTGCTGTTCTGCCGGTCCTCAACATGCTTGTTACCACTGCTGAGCATCCGCCGGGAATCAAAATATTGTATATTACTCCTCTACGCGCCTTAAACCGAGACCTGCTTGAGCGCCTCGAGTGGTGGTGCAACAACCTCGATGTGAAATTGGCAGCTAGACACGGGGACACAGAAACAGTGGAGAGAACACGCCAATCGCGCAGTCCACCAGACATCTTGATCACCACTCCGGAAACATTGCAAGCCATCATCCCAGGCTGGGTGCTGAGCCAACACCTGCAACAGGTGCGATGGGTCATCGTTGACGAAGTGCATGAGATGGCTGACAGCAAACGTGGCAGTCAAATGGCGTTGGCGCTTGAACGACTCAGATGGATAACTGGCAAGGAATTCCAGTTAATCGGGCTGTCAGCCACAATCGGCAGCCCAGATAAGGTTGCACAGTTCTTGGTGGGTAATGGCCGTAGTATCGAAATTGTTAGGGTGCCAGTTGCAAGACAGATGAAGTTGAAGATTCTGTTCCCGCAGCCAAAGCCTGAAGACATGGAATTAGCTTCAACCCTGTTCACTCATCCAGAAGTAGCAGCTCGGCTACGCATTATACGCCAATACATTGAAAAACAGAAGTCGGTGCTCCTGTTCACAAACACCCGAGCAATTTCTGAAGTTTTGGCCAGTCGCTTTAAGATTTGGGACGTAAACTTCCCAGTTTCAATTCATCACGGTTCATTGGCTAAGCCGTCTCGCATAGCTGCGGAGAGAGGCTTGAAAGAAGGCGCCTTAAAAGGCTTGGTTGCCACCAGCTCGTTGGAATTGGGCATCGATGTGGGACGCATCGACCTAGTAATCCAATACATGAGCCCACGGCAGGTTACAAGGCTTATTCAGCGTGTGGGAAGAAGCGGGCACCGAATTGGGCGAATTGCAAACGGCATTATAATTACCATGGATTCAGACGACACGTTAGAGGCTATGGTTATCGCTCGCATGGCGTACAAGGAATTGTTGGAGCCAGTGGACATCCCCTATAAACCGTACGATGCACTAGCCCACCAGATCATCGGCTTACTCATGAAGAAGAAACGCTGGTACTTTTACGAAATATTCGACATGTTCAAAAATGCCTATCCCTACTCCGACCTAACCACCGATGACATACAGAAAGTGTTAACATACATGCATTCACGGTTCCCCCGCCTAGCATGGGTTTCTTTCGAAGACCAGTTAGCCCTCAAACCGCGTCGAACAAAAGCCTTGTATGAGTATTATTTTGAAAATCTGTCGATGATTCCAGATGAAAAGCAATACTTGGTCGTAGACGAGTCCTCAGACGCTGCTATAGGTGTGTTAGACGAAGCCTTCGTGGCGGAATACGGCAAGCCTGGCGTCAAATTCATAATTAGGGGCAGCCCATGGAAGATCAGTCATGTTTACGGCGACAAAATCTATGTGAAATCAGTGGACGATCCAACAGGCGCTATACCCAGCTGGATTGGAGAAGAGATTCCAGTTCCGTTTGAGGTGGCTCAAGAAGTCGGTTTGATTAGGGGTCTTGTGGAACAAAAAATCAGAAGGGGGACAAAACCAGAAGAAGTAGCGGCTCAATTGGCTAAGAAGTATCCAGCCGATATGGACACAGTTTCAAGAGGGCTCAGAGAAACCCTTGAACACGTGGAGCGCGGTGTTTTGGTTCCCACAGACAAGAGAATAGTTGTTGAGGACTGGGAAGAGTTCGTAATAATCCACGCCAACTTCGGTTCTCTGACGAATCGAGCGTTTGCCCAGTTGCTTGGTCATGTCTTGTCTGAACAGACCGGCTACTCTGTGGCGGTTCAACACGATCCCTACCGCATTTTTATCCAGACCATGGGCACAGCCAACGCAGACATGATACTGGGCTTGTTTAACGATTTGAAACAGATGCCAAGCAGCACGATACGAGACTTGCTAACTGCGGCAACGGTTAAAACTGGTTTATTCAAGCGGAGAATGATTCATGTGGCAAGACGGTTCGGCGCCCTCAAGAAATGGGTTGACTTCAGCACGGTCAGCTTGCGCAGTCTTATGAAGAGTTTTGAGGGCTCAGTCATCTATGAGGAGGCATTGAAAGAGGTTTTCACAAAAGACTTGGACCTACAACGCCTGTTGCAAGTTCTTAACGACATCCAAGCAAACAAGATTGAAGCTCTGAAACTCGAAACCACAGGCAACATCACGCCAGTTGCTCGTGTCGGCATTGAACGAGTCAGCATGAAAACAGACCTAATCCCGAGCGAGCGAATGAAACTCATCCTTATAGAGTCGGCTAAGGCTCGACTGCTCAACGAGGTACGCACCTTCGTTTGCACTCAAAACTGGGACTTCACCGAAATGATTCGCCTAAACGACTTGCCCGACAAACCAACCTGCCCAAAATGTGGATCAACCACCTTAGGCGTATTCAGCCGAGAAGAAGAGCAGATTCGCTCGTTGGTGGAGAAGAAGGGAGAAAAACTCACAAAGACCGAGCAGAAGTGGCTGGAGCAGGCCAAGGAAACCGCTGAGCTCATGAGGGAATACGGAAAGGCAGCCGCAGTTGCCTTAGCAGGACGGCGAGTGAGAACCTCAGACGCATTACAAGTTCTCCGAAAAGAACACGCTCTGTCAGACCGCCTTTTTGAACTGGTCATCGAAGCCGAACGCGACGCATTAAAACGGCGGTTCGGTTAGCACGAGCCATAGAAATGAATCAGTAGTCGTTACCAACGATTCCAAAACTATAAAAGAGGCTAAGCAAGACTAGCTCTTGCTCAACAGGGACTAGTGGAGAAAGTGTCATTGGAGTTAAGTCGCCAGCAGCTGCGCGATCAGGCGCTCAGCCGATTCAAACACATTAAGACATGCATTTTGGCCAGGGAACTCTGCCTTCTCGTGCGCACAAACCGTGTGGCATTCAATCTGAAAGACGCCTCAGAATGCTGCCAGTTCATATCGACACTTTGTAGTGAAGCGGGTTGTAGTGAGCAGAGTCAGCTGTGTGCAAAGGCATCTGAAGCCGTGTTGAATAGTGAAGAGAAATACTTGGACCTGTGCCAGCAGAGCTGCATGAAATGCGGCGAGTCTCGCAGACCCGTTCAGAAGAAACCTTCAAACAACTACGTTGCATAATCTAATGTAGAAGCGGTTTCTACGCCGAAATCCTAGCTTATCTTGTTTTAGATTCAGAAAAGAAAATATACATGAAGTAGAAACAAATAGGGCAACGACTTGTAGAGCAAAGTGAAAGGAGGGCAATGAAACTTGTTTATAGCGCCTTTTGTTGCAACGCCTCTGCCAGTGGTCAAACAGATGCTCACTCTAGCTGAGCTTAAACCTGGCGACATCATCTATGACCTAGGCTGCGGCGACGGCAGAGTCGTTATCATGGCAGCACAGGACTTCGGCGCTCGAGCAGTGGGGGTCGAAATGCGAGAGGACTTGGCTAAACAAGCGATGGGGAAAGTTTCTGAACTCGGTCTGGAAGGACGAGTCAAGATCGTCCAGGGAGACATGTTCAAAGTCGACCTATCGCAGGCAGATGTCGTGACGCTTTACCTGACAACCAGCGCCAACGACAAGGTCAAGCCTAAACTGGAGACGGAACTAAGACTGGGCACAAGAGTGGTTTCACATGACTATGAAATATTAGGCTGGCGACCTATCAAAATAGACAATTTCTGCGAAAACCCAAGGCTCGGCTACCCGTCTCACACAATCTACGTTTATCGCAGATGACTTTCTCAGTCCTGTAGTTTCGGCTACGCCTTCGTGGCCACTATTCGTTGGGTTGACGAACAATCGTTTCTTCTCACCTAGCTGCTTGTTTCACTTCTGGTGTCGCCGCAGCGGTCCCAGTTTGGTCAGCTTTTCCTAAACCCTCCACTGGAACCACCTGTTTTCTCGAAAACAGCAGGTCCGGTGGAGGATAAAGCGTGCCCATAAGAGAAGCAAGTACATAAATCGAGGTAAAAACATGCTGATACACACGGTGAAAAACAAGAGGAATCTTGCTCTCGGGGTCCACCTTCAACAACCTATCGATAAGTGCATCCTTACCAGTTAAGGTTGCAACGCCCTCAATCTCGTATTTAACAACATTAGGCTTGGTTCGAACGGTCAAACCAAACAAAACAGCAACCTTGCCACTTCGACGCTCTTTTTCCTCCAACTTTGCGCTAACGTCAAACCTAACAGCCGTTGAGCCCGCATTCTCGTCCAGTCTCTCCCCTGTCAAACGGGTAATTTCCACCAAGACTGAAACGTCTACCCAATTCATCTCGGACTCAATCGCTGATAAGCCTCCCTAGCAGAAACTAAGCTACCTTTTCACCATCCTGCAAAACAAACGCTAAAACCCAAAAAGTGAAGTCGTTTTGTGTGTAGCAGGGTTCTACATACACGTATGCTCTTATCCGAATTGTTGTTTAATAGTAGGGCAACGTAAGACTTAAGTTTTAATATACCATTACATTAGACAATGAAGGGCGCTCAACATGCCTTCTTCGACTGCAACCACCAAGGAAAAGGAAAAAGAAGAAGCAGCCGCTCTGGGATTCGGTTTCCAAGGACAGAAGAAACAGAAGGAAAAAGTCCAGTTTAATGAAACGCAAATCAGCACAAGAATCAATGAAACAAAACTGTACTTCTCCATCCGCACTCCAGAGCAAAAGTCCCCACTATATGAAAAATATGGAGCCAGCAGATACAATTTACACCCAGACTACGTCTTCCCAGAATCGCTCCAAAGCCTAATTCCAAGAAACACTCCAGAATTCGTTGATCGAGGCGAAAAATATGTGGAGCGCATCATACGAGCCTTGTACTTTTTCAAACAATGCGCTCTAATCGGCCCGAGCGGAACTGGAAAAACCCACATTGTTTACATGGTTGCAGAAATCGGCGGACTTCCCATGTACGAAATCAACTGTGGACTTCAAACTTCAACATACGACCTATTCGGAAGATACATCGGTCTTGGCAAAGAAAACTGGATTGATGGCCAAATAATCATGTGGTGCAGGAACGGCGGAATCCTCTATCTAGACGAAGCAAACATGATGAAACAAGACATCGCAACGCGGTTGAATCCCCTCTTGGACACTCGAGGACACATAGTGCTCACAGAAAAAGACAACGAAATAGTCCACCGCCACCAATACGGATACCTAATAATCTCAATGAACCCCTTCTCAAGCGAGTTCGCAGGCACAAAACCATTAAACGCAGCTTTTAGACGACGGATGGCAGTGTGGATCAACTTTGACTATTTAAGTGTGGGCGAAAAAATTTGCGCTGACGAAGTAACGCTCGTTCAGAAGCGTAGCGGCGTCGACGAGAATACCTCTCTTAAGGTGGTGAAGGTTGGTGCAGAACTCCGACGACAATACAAAAACGGAGACCTGCCCTATGGACCCTCGCCTGGAGACCTAATCAATTGGGCTACATTAGTTTCCGACGGCAGCACTGCTCAGAAAGCCGCAGAGGAAACCATCATCGGCACAACAAGCGACGACGTTGAAATACAAGACATGGTTCGAAGAGTCGTTCAAGCTGTTTTTGGCAGCAGATAGAGCAGGGCGTCTTGCGTTTGGATCTTCTCGAATACGCATGGCTAACTTCTTTCCAAATAACAAAGAAAAACCATGACGAAGTCAAAATTCTCCTACGAGATGATGTCAAGTTCCCTGTACTTGGAAAAGATAAGCGTGGTCACGTCATATGCTTGGCAAAACCAAAGAGAAGAGACGATGGACTAGTTAGTTATCTCGGCTTGCTTTTCGACCTAGACAATGAGATACATAAAAGGTTTCTCTGGCAAACATTCAAGGCATCTGTTTTCCACTTGAGCATGCACGTTGCAGCGTCAAACTTTGAAGCTTATGCTGAATGGTCAAGAGACAAGAACATAGATTCAGCTACATACATTGCAGGTATGATCGAAGATGCAACAGTAAGAGCCTACTTAAAGACGCTTTGGACACCATTCATAAACGACGTTGCCCTGGCAAACACCCTATCCTATCTCAAGATGAAGCCGGTCCATCTAATTTCCAACCCAACACTTTGCCTCATGACCTCAGTGATTTCCCATTTTTCCATGGGAACAATTAAGGGACAAGCCTCAGGCAAACTGAAAACCGACGCAAACGAGATAGTTTCCTCTCTAAACAACATTGAAGGCGTAATGCAAAAAGAAATCCTCAAAATGGCGAAGACGGAACAAAAAGAGGACTTTCCGCAAAGTTCTTGGGATTTGTCCCTTAATTACAAAATTGCGCTCGCTGACTCTATGTATCCAATATTGCAGGGATATGGAAAAACTTCAGAAGTGCCGTCTCTCCTCTATGCCGAGCATCATGAAGATAATTCCATCTTTTATGGAAAGGAAGTCCCGTCAGAAAAAGAGGTTAAAAACAATTTAGATAGCGCTCTAAACCTGCTTAAAGCCACCATTAATGAAGATGAAATCCAAAATAACTTAATTGAAAAATCGCTTGACAGCGAAGTTACCCAAATTTTTTCTGCATGGGAAGCAAAAGAGGCTGGCCAAAAGAAGATTTTAGAAAGCTATAGACTTTTGGCAGGGGACACGCGCTTTCGTTCTTTTGAGTTCCCCAGAGAAGACTTCTCAGAGTATCTTCACGGTAAAAATATTCTTTCAAGTCCAATAAGACGCGTTCTCGAAAAACTCCGCCTCTATAAAAATCAAACAGGCGAGGATTTCAAACACGAAGCTGGACTCCTTGACATGCAAGAAGCAATTCAGGTTATAGCCAGCAAAAGCCAACGAACAGACGTTTTTGTGCGTGATGAACTCCAAACAAGAGAAGATGCTTGGGCAATAATTATAGACACAAGCCACAGCCTAGAATTCTTTACAGGCGAGGTTCGGGGCATAGCCTTGTGCTTAAGCGAAGTTGCGAAAGACCTGTTCTCAAATCAGAACGCTTGGAGCGAGTTCGCTTTTGGCGACAAGTTTTACATAATCAAGGATTTTTCGGAAAATTACACCAACCGAATACGTGCGAGAATTGGCGGGTTAGAGCATGGTGGCATGAGTTACATACCTGATGCATTGCTATTGGCTGCAGAAGCCTTGAAACGCCGGACTGAAGAGATTAGACTTTTAGTGGTTGTTTCTGATTTCTTTCCCTCAGGTTACATTGATGCCGAGGACACGCTGCTCCGTTGTGTTAAGAAGATTGAAAAGTCAGGAATGGGAGTTATAGGAATAGGCGTCAAGAGCAGAGCTGTCAGAAATTACTTTCGAATAAACTGCATTGTAAGCAATCCTTATGAACTTATGAAAAAGTTTGTCCAGGCTTTCTTTGAGTTCAGTTCAACCGCCTAGCATATTGCTACGGATAAACTTCTTTTAACATTGAAAAGTCGGCGATAAACTTGAATTTTTCTGAGAATTCTTTATCCCTTTTATGACGAAGAACTATTTTCTCCGGCACACCATCGTGAAAATAGGCTATGTAGATTATGTCTTTCCCAAGAGCTGATTTTTCCAGATTCTCTACTGTGCTTTTAACCTTGTTAAGTTGTTCTATCTTTCTGTCTATTTCTTCGATGGCATCAAAGAGTATTTCCGCTTCTCCCTGCTCGCTCGCGCTCACCATAACGCCTTTGTAAGAAACCCACTCGGTAGACGACACCGCCTTCCTTGTCCTCTCGCCCTTGCTTTCTTTTTCATACTCTCTTTTTGTTTTTCCTTTCGCAGATCTTTGAGATGCTGATAATATCTTAAACCATTCCTCATCGCCGTGCGTTGCTTCCATGTCTCTGAGAAAGGACCCCAGCCACTGACTGTACTCATCGTCAACAGCCTTATACTGATCGATCTCTTTCTCAATGCTTTCCCGTAAATCGCGCAGAGAATAGAAACTGCGGATTTCCGTTGCCAAACTCTCCAGCAATATTAAGTGCTCTCCTTGTTTCCTTGTTGATCACCTGACTCGTTCTTTTGAGCCTGCAGAGCTTTCTTTACTCCATCATTGATTGGATTGCCATCTTCAGCCTTTTTTGAACTACTTGCAAAAACGTTTCGAATATTCCTAAGCTCCTGGTTTATCCTGTCAAAGAGGCTAATTCTTAAACTGATTCTTTTTCTGTATGAAGTGAATGATTTGGTTAGTTCAGGGACAACGAATGAAACTAGGTTGAATATGACAGGCGGAGGAAAGTCTTCTAATGCTTTAGATTTCACCTCATTCTGGTCGTTTATTAAAATCAGATGTGCTTCGTCGTTCAGAATTATCCGTTGAATTTTCTCCGTTTGAGGTAGAACATTTGCAGGTATGTTAAAAGAAAGAGTCAGCTGCTTCAAAACCAGCTTAAGGAGAACACACAGTTCCTTGATGAGTTTCTCTTCCTGCCAAAGAAACTCACTCAATTGCAAAGTTTCTTCGCTTAGAATTTTGAGAGACTCCTGAATTTGGTCGTCTGAAGATGGAGAAAGAAGAGGTGTAGCTTCTCCTGTAGTCGTTTTCTGGGAGCCCTCACTACTTTTTTCTGCAACTTCAGCTTTTTCCAATAACCTAACCCTCAAGAGACTTGTCTGTGACTTGTTTCGTTGCTTACAAGAGATGGCGAGAACATAAGAGAGTTTGTATATAGCCTTATGCTACATACTAGGCGGTTTTCTCAAAGTTTGACTGCCGATATGAATTTTGAATTCAGAAGTATAAAATATATAGATGGTAGAAATTCGCTTTCAACGTGAGTCGGAATTAGATTCAAAAGCAAGAATGTTGACGCTTATGGAAACCCTGGCAAAAACCCCTGAAACCGTTGTTAAGCTGTATGATGAGAAGGCAGGACTATACAAGTTTGTAATGAAAGATAAGGGTCCACTGAAATCTCTGGAGACAATTGAAAGCACACTTCAGAAACTTGGACTTTCCAAAAACGAGATTAGGGTTTACATTTACCTTGCGAGGTCAGGGATGCTTAAGGCCAGTGAGGTTTCTGAGGTTATTTCCCTGCACAGAACCGAAACATACAGAATTCTGCGAGATCTCGAAAAGATGGGTTTGGTGTCCTCTGTTTTCGAGAAACCGCTAAAATTTGTAGCCACCCCCTTCGAAAAGACGTTGGATCTTCTAATAAAGGGCAAGAAACTTAGGTTGGAGCTTCTTGAAAGGAAGAAGAAAGACCTTATTGACCTGTGGCTTTCTCTTCCACAGCCGGCGGTTGAATTTGTAAAAAGAGAGGTTTTTCAAATATTGGAAGGCGATGACCAAATCAATTTGAAAGCTGAAGAAATCTTGGGAAAAACTAATGCTGAAGTTTGGGTGTTCGTGTCAGATTCTGACATTTCCCGTTTTTACCATTCTGGCCTCCTGGACCAATTAGAAAGAATAGCCAAGAAGGATTTGTCAGTACGGCTTTTGACTAACGATTCACCAAAGAGTTGTTTTTTCGTTAAAAAATTGAAGTTGAACGGTGTTAAATGCTTATCAATATGCCCCGACGGTCTTCCAAGCTTCATCATAGTGGACGAGCAGGAACTTCTTTTCTTAATTAAAAGAAATGGCGAGCAATACGAGGACTTGGAAGAGAAAAGAGAGAAACTGGCGGCTCTTTGGACAAATTACGAGGCATTTATCAAAGCTTTGGGAGCTCTCTTTACGGAATTGTGGTCGCCGGGAGTGACACTTGAGAGTTAGAGTTGCATCTGGATAATTTTTTGCAGTTGGAGTGAAGTCGGGCTCTGAATTTTTGATTAAAATTTTTCGAATGTGTAGTAGTCTACTACAGACGAATCCTATTACTTAACTTCACCCTATCTTTCTATAAACGCGCTGTTTTGAGGCGAAATACTGCATGAAACAGTTCGTAAGAAATAGGAAGGGACTGAGCACAGTTGTTACTACACTGATCATTCTAGTCGTAGCTGTTTTGCTAGCCACAGTTGTAACGTTTTATGCTATCAACGTTGTCAGTACTAGAGTCCAGGAGGAAAGTGTGAAGATTTACAAACAACATCTTTGGCACAATGGCACGACTTATGCGGAGGCCGCATTCCTAATAATCAATAGTGGCGGTCGCGACTTCGTCATCGACAAGATTTGTGTTCGAGGTCAAGAAAGCCCGTGGGCGACGGTGTACTACAATAAAACTACGAATTCTATCTCACCCGACCTGTACTACCTTGATCCAAACCCGAATGGCACGCTCTTGGGAAAAAGTGTCACTTTGAGTCTAAAGAATTATACTTTTGTTCAAGCTACCGACGACTTGATCCTGAGATCTGGTTGGAGCATGATTGTCTACATAAC
>Ga0315310_10002238_pt1 | contig 12113 bp, 13 predicted proteins | sample TDP5_MG_FD_203630 | JGI IMG/M metagenome (GOLD analysis project Ga0315310, IMG submission 203630) | Freshwater sediment microbial communities from Lake Towuti, South Sulawesi, Indonesia - TDP5 | ecosystem: Environmental > Aquatic > Freshwater > Lake > Sediment | place: Indonesia: South Sulawesi... | reverse complement strand
CAAGGATTGGAGTATGATCCCCTGAAGCCTCCTCGCTGGAGCTTGATGACGAAATCGAATGATGCCATGATAGTTCTCGGGGAAGTTTTCGTATATGCCAAGCAATCTCGGAACCCTCGTTAGGCTGCAGGCATCATCTTCGACGTTCAATCTTCCTTGTTCTCTCGAGGTTTTCGAGGAGTGCTGACAAAGCCTCGTTGAGCCTCAATAATTGTTCAACATCTTTCTCTTCACGTATTCTCTCGTTGACTTCCTTTATCTTGGTTAGAAGTGTCGATTCGAGACCTCCGAAAAGCATTTGCGCCGCCGGTTCGTAGGCTTCTTCTCCTTCCTTCACGATCACTACCCTTTTCCGGCATTTGGCGCACCAGAGTTCGCCACTCCTTAACTTGAAGATTGGCGAAGAACATACCGGGCAGACGTGATCCGTTAATGTGGCGCCGCTTTTGAGAAGATCAGCCATCGACCGAATATCTTCATTCCTCCCAGACAACTCCAGCGCCTCAAGGATTTTTCTGTGCCATTTTACAGCGAAACAATTGTTTAAAGAATGATTTATGCTTATCTAAGAATTATAAGGATCCTGCCTATGCTTAATCACCGGCTAAGCCTCTCGGCAAGCTTCATCTTGTATCTTTTGACGGCTTCTATGGCTTCCCTTATCTCGTTTGTCTTGGATATTATCTGAACCTTTGAGGCTTCGATCAGCATCTGATAGCCGCATCTGAAACACACAGCTGTCTTGTGGTCGCTCCTTGAATACCTGACTGACCCACATTTGGGACAAAGAAAGACGAGGTAATTCCAGGTTTGCCTCTTCAGATCGAGAACCCCTAAGTAGAGTTGCTGCCGTGATTTTGGCGCCTTCTCCAATTCGATTTCTCGCTTTATCGCGGCGATTCCATTGAATGATAAATAACCTATTTAAATGTTGGTGCGTAATCGTGATTGAACAATCTTAATCTTAACGGTTGGTCCCCATCGGACACGTTTGGGCAGAGGTCAAGCTGATAAACCCACTTAGCAAGGTCAATGTCTAGGAGGAAGCCCTCCCAGATACGGGTCGACATACACAGTTTTTCCTCGGAGAACTCATGGGAAACTCAGCCTCAAAGTGATGGGTGAAAATGATCTCGAAACTGCAAAGGGTTTAACCCCCTATTGGTTTCGAAGCGGTGTCTTGAGGCTTTATGACCATACCGCCTCCATATCGAGGAAATATCGTTCAGACGTCAATCATTGGTTACTCTTGGGTAGCGCCTTCCTCGATTTGTTTCTCTACTTCTTCCCACTTGGCAATGGGCAAGTTCATTTCTGCTATGGCCTTTACTGGTTCGCTCTTTAACCGCAGCGGCTTCAGCACAATCTCTTCTTTACGGAGTTCTATGAGTAGGGTTTGTTCTCCAGTCATCTGGAGAGATCGTCTTATCTCTCTCGGAATTACCACTCTACCAGATTTATCCATTTCAATTATCTTGGCCATTCGAGTCATCTATGCACATTTACAGTATTATCCGCAAACATAAGAATTTCCATAAAGCACGTTTAATCCGCGAGGAGCCATCTTTCTGCGCCTCTATCAAAGCTCCCCCATAGGTGAACGACATCAGCTATTGGAGGTTCTGAGTCCATATCAACGAGTAAACTATTTTATCTGACTTTGAACCTTATCTGGTGCATGTTTCGGGGCTCACTATGAAGGTACTACCTCTCAATTCTGACACGGAAATGCTATTCTGGGACTACGTCAACAAAGATATCCCCAATTTCTACTTCTTCATCCTTGACATGAGATGTGATAGAGCGTCCACCAAGATATGGCTAGCTCTAAGCAATGAGAAGCGTATCCAAGGAATGATGCTTGTGTATAAACAGAGCATAGTGCAGTTGAGAGGAAGCGTTGATGCGGCAGCAGTCCTACTTGACGATCTTGACTTCGAGAGAATAACAGAGATAGAAGGACTAGATGAACATAAAGCTCCTATTCTTTCTAGGTTCAGAAGCGCAAGGAAAGCATTTGAGATAATTCTGATGACATTGAGAAAAGGAGAGGAGAATCCGCAAATGAGACATCCCATAGCTAGGTTGTCCACCGAGGACGCCGAAGATATAGCAGCTTTAATGAGGCGAGAAAACCCCGAGTGGTGGGCAGAAACCACAGCAGAGCGGATAGCCAAGAGGATGAATGAACGGCTCTGGCTAGGAACTAGAATCCACGGGAAACTTGTTTCAGTCGGAGGTGCGACGATTGATGATTGGGGAAGCAACATAGGGACGGTAGTCACTCACGAAAGTTATAGGAATAGGGGCTACGCAACATCCATAGTCTCCGCTTTGGTCGAACAGATTCTGCAGAGGTCAAACCTCGCTTTGATTCATGTTGAAAGTGGCAACCAACCGGCATTTAGAGTTTACACAAAAGTTGGCTTCAGACCCTACAGGAGATATTTCGTGGCTAGAGCAAGGAAATCGTAGCAAGAGAAAGGAATGGCACGTTGTATCTGGCTAACTGATGAAGACGAGGATGCCCCGGCTTTAACAACTTTGAAGAGAAGGAATATAAGATTCCTGCGGATAGTGATCGTTGCTGGGGACCTCAATAGTACCGCATATTGAAGCCCTTATCTTGACTTTAACCCATGCTGGACGTGAATGGAATGAGAACCTTGGACATAATATCGCTAGGAGAGCCTATGGTGGAGTTCTGTGCAACATCAGCGGGTTCACTGAAGGAAATAAGTCTCTTTGAGAGAGGCTGGGGAGGAGACACTTCAAACATGACAGTTTCGGCTGCGAGGTTAAACAAATCCTGCGGTTACATCTGTCGTCTTGGTGATGACGAGTTTGGAAAAAGCTTTCTGGAGATGTGGCGTAGAGAGAATGTTGATGCGTCGCGCGTCATCGTTGAGGAAGGTTCCTTCACCGGAGTTTACTTTGTTTCACTGGTTAATGGCGGCAAACACGATTTCACATACTATCGAAAGGATTCCGCGGCTAGCCACCTCTCACCAGAAGATCTTGACCCCGACTATATCAAGCAGTCTAAGATCTTCCATTCAAGCGGGATATCCCAAGCGATAAGTGAGTCGTGCAAGGAGGCTGTCTTCAAGGCTGCAGAGATAGCTAAAGGCGCGGGCAAGATGTTCTCTTTTGATCCGAACATAAGGTTGAAGCTTTGGCCAATCAACACGGCGCGCTCCGTGATATCCTATACCCTAGAGATGACAGATATAGCCATGCCCAGCACAGAAGATGCGAAGATAATCACTGGATACTCATCGCCAGAAGAGGCGGCCAAATGCATATTGAAAAAGGGACCAAGAATAGTTGCCATAAAACTAGGAGCAGAAGGCTGCCTAGTCATGACCGAAGATGAGAAATTCAAGGTGCCTGGATTCGATGTGAGAGTGGTTGATACAACAGGGGCCGGTGACGCCTTCGACGCGGCTTTCCTGACAGCAATACTTGAGGGATTAAGCATGGAGAAGGCTGCCGAGTTTGCCAACGCTGTAGCTGCTCTAAAATCCCGAGGAAGGGGAGCTGTTATTCCCCTACCAACGAGAAGAGAGGTTGAAGAGTTCTTCAACTCCTCAGGGAAAAGATACAGATGACCTCCAGTCGCTTGCTTTCCGAGGCTAGGATGCCCGAGTTCATTCACTTTCCAAGGTCTTCCGAAAGAATATCTCGCCGATTCCTCCGTCATTTATGCCCGCGATGTATCCGCATTCCTCGAAGCCAATCTTCCTATGCCACATTTGAGGCTCAGGTTCGTTTGCCTGCGAAGAACTGTACAAAGCCTTGAATCCTCGTCTAAGCAGATGCTGTTCTAAGAACTTGATCATAGCGGTTCCCACGCCTCTTCTCCGATACTCTTCTTCGACGCCAATTACACCCAGATACGGTACCTTAAGCCACAAGTACTCTACGCGCAGGTATCCTACGGGTCTCCCATCAATCTCAGCAAGGATTACTGCTTTCTCATCTATCTTTCTTCTGATAACATCTTCGCTAAGATATCTGTAGTCCGATTTGACACAGAAATCCAGATCGTCCGGTTCGGCAAACCTAACATTCACAGACAATTTCTGTTTCATCCTTCTGCCTCCAAGTTATCCACCCCTATCAGGATTCGAGAGATATTTCTCTGCTCACTCTTAAACTGCATCCTATCTCCCGTCTGGAAGTTTGTCACGGCTCTCTACGGGCTTCAATATTTCATTCTCACGGGTGCCCCTTCTTTGCCTAAAGATTCATATCCTGCACATACAACCGCCAAGCTTCTCCGTTCCTCGTCACCCGAGGTAATCGGGTTGTCACCTGTCTTGACGCAGTTCAAGAAGTGGTTCACCTCTTCTATGAACGTATCCATCTCCTCGACCTTCACCCGAACGCATGCATCAGGTCTCTCCGATCTGCCGCCGTAGATCTCTATCTCGTTTGATAATACGGTGACTGTTCCTAGGCTTCCGTTAAGGATCGAGGGACATCCGTATGGAGAGAGAGGTCTAAACGTCTTCGTCGAGAAGCTTTCAGTGACGACTCCAACTGCGCCACTTCCGAATTTCAGTAGTGCGGCAACGGTGTCGTCACCCTCCATCTCTGGAAATACGCTTCTTGCTTGAAATAGACATATCGTTTCAACTTCTCCGGCAAGCATTCTCAAGGCGTCAACGTCGTAGATGCCGCCGGACATCCATATTCCTCCAGCAGCCTTCTTCTTATCGAGTAACCATTGACGTTCTCTGAGAGAATCGTGCATCTCATGGTCCCTAAATATCCGCGCAAGGAACATCTCGCCAATATAATTCTTCTCGATCAATTCCTTGAGTTTGAGGTTTACTGAGTGGAACCTTACGTTCTCGGCTATCATCAACGTGACGCCATCTTTCCTTGCTGCTTTTATCATGGCATCTGCTTCGTCAAGACTGCCCGCCATTGGCTTCTCGCACAATACGTGCTTACCTGCCTCAGCCGCCTCAACAGCGACTTCGGAATGAAGATAGATTGGTAGACAGATGCTTACTGCATCCACACGAGGATCTCTAAGTATCCTCTCATAACCTCTGTGCCACTCTGAAAAACTCCATCTTCTCGCCAGCTCTCTCGCTTTACCTTCATCCACATCGGCTACAGCAAGCAGACGCACATCTCCAAGCGTGGAATAAGCTCTGGCGTGTTGATTCCCAGCCCACCCACAACCAATGACTCCTACATTTAACACGTCACTCATAAGCGATCAATCCTCATCCTAGTCCTTATGCGATGGATTCGTATTAAATAGTGCTTGATCTCTACTTAGATGCTGGATAGGAGGCGCATGGGAGACGCCTACACAACCTGTTAAGCGCCGTGGAGAATTCGAGATCCACCACGACAAATTCGAGTCCGTAATATCGGGAGAAAGTAAAGTTGAGAAAATCGCGACTGGCTTCGAATTCACTGAGGGTCCAGTTTGGGTGGCCGAACAAGGCTTTCTGCTTTTCAGCGACATACCAGCGAACCGGATCTTGAAGTGGTCGACAAACGAAGGAATAACACTGTTCCGTGAACCGAGCGGTAACTCAAACGGTCTAACACAGGATAGGGAAGGCCGTTTGCTTATCTGCGAACATGGGAACAGGCTGCTTTCAAGAATCGAGAAAGATGGAACCTACACAATCTTGGCTGATAGATTCGAGGGCAAACGTCTCAACAGCCCCAATGATGTCATTGTGAAAAACGATGGGACGATCTGCTTCACCGACCCACCTTACGGCATCAAGCCCGAACAGCAGGAGTTGCCTTTCCAAGGCGTTTTCCGTCTCGATCCGGACGACAGAAGGCTGACTTTGCTGGTGAAAGATTTCCTCCGCCCAAACGGGTTGGCTTTCTCACCTGACGAGGATGTTCTCTACATAACAGACTCTTCTGAGAGAAGGCACGTCCGTGCATTTGACGTTAACCCAGATGGGACGTTAGGCAACAGTCGCATCTTCGCCGAGATACGCTCTGAGGAACCGGGCAACCCGGACGGAATGAAGGTGGATATTGAGGGAAACCTATACGTTTCAGCAGCAGGTGGAATATGGGTCTACTCTGCACAAGGCGAAGGATTAGGTATAATCAAGACCGCTGAGATTCCGGCTAACTGTGCTTGGGGAGATGCAGATTGGAGAAGCCTCTTTATCACTGCGAGGACCTCCGTCTACTGCGTAAGGTTGACGGTTCCCGGCGTCAAGGTACCTTCGTAAGGACAGAAGATTTAATTCGGGATAGATCGTGCAAATTGGGCTTCCTCTGCCATGTTTAGACAGTCATGGATCGTCATTGCGAGGTCTCTTGATCAATCCTTTCTTATTCTCATAGATCGACTAGGAGTATTCCGACTTTGCCAAGTGGGAAGCTGCCTAGAACAGTACCATCGCTCGATACAGCCATGGCCCCGCCGAAGCCTCCGCCAAGTAGATTCCCGTCTGCAAAGTAGTTGGTCATAAGGGTCGTACTTCCAGTGAGCTTTACTCGCTGGATATAGATCGGTCTCTCCTCTCTATCCCACCGCTCTTGGTCGCATGACCCGTCGTCGAAGCATCTAGCGAATGGGACGAGCAGCCAGTCAGGTCGGAGGTCTTGTACACGCCGGATTAGTTCGTCGTCGAAAAGGTCGCCGCAGATCAGGAACGCGAAGATGCCAAGAGAGGTCGTCACCGAGGAAAACTCTGTGCCCTGTCTGTATACATGTGGGTCTGCCGTTCTGCCGTGCCACTGATCTGTGATTCGCCGATGCTTTAGCGCGAGCTTGCCATCTGGTGAAAGTAGCACAGCGGAGTCGTAAAGTCTGTCTCCGTCGCGTTCCAGAATGCCAGTTGCCAACCAGATGTTCCGTTCGCGAGCCAGCCCAGCCAATAGGTCCGTCACTGGGCCAGGGACCATCTCTCCAAGCGGCAGATCGTGGCAAGGATCGTCATTGTTGATCAGCCCGGTCGTAGCAGCTTCAGGAAAAAGGACTAGATCAGCGCCAGCATCCGCCGACTCATTCGTCATCTTCAAGATTAGAGCCAGATTCGCATCTATGTCAGGAAGAACACGATTCACGACGAGGGCTGCCTTCATCCTGCTCTCAGTACATCTCCCAGATATTTCGCTCTTGATGCCTTCGGCAACATTGGAGACGAAATCTTCTTCCGTCTCACAGAACGGCATTCTGTTCTTTGGGACTAACATCGGCATTCAGATTCGACCGGTTGATTCGGCATGTTCCCTAAACGGAAGGTATTTCTCAAGTTCAGTCTTCGAGGGGCTCCCTCTTGTTTCATGCCGTGTTGCCTTTATTGCTCCAGCCAAGTTGGCTCTCTCTAAAGCCTCCTTGTCATCGAAACCCTCTGCTTTCGAAGCTGTCAAGACTCCTAAGAAGGCGTCTCCGCACCCAACAGTGTTCACAACCTTCATGCCTAGACTTTTCAGATCTATAACTCTGACCTTGATTACGCGGTTCGGTCCGATCATCATGCAGCCTCTTTCGCCCAGCTTAGCCACAAGGATTAAGTAGGGGTTGACCGTTGACACGGCGTCCCATGCGACTATTGGATCACTCTCGCCAGTCAGGTTTCTTATCTCAACTTCATTGATGACGAGGTAGTCAATGTTTCTCAAAACGTTCTTCAAACGATCAATGCCAAGGGTGCTTCTAACACCTGCATCCCAAACAACCGTCTTTTCCTCTTCTTTTCCGATTGAAACTGCTTCCTGGATGGTCTCCAAAGGAGGATCAATCACGACTATTATCGAGGCACTCTGTAGTAAACCGTGAATTTCGCGGATGTGCAGATCGCCAGAGGCAAGTCTTAGGTTCGCACCAAAGAACGTGTTGATCACGTTCTTCCCACGTTCATTGATGAGTATGTAAGCTTGCCCAGACTCCTCGTTCTCAAGGACCCTTATCCCCGCTGTTACCACACCTTCTTCTTTGAGAATCTTGATCTGAGCCCCCGCGATCTCGTCTCTCCCTAGGCATCCAATCAGGGACGCGCGTCCAGAACCTAGAATTCTCGCGGCAGCGACGGCTACATTGGCGGCTTTTCCACCTGGAACCCTTGTGATCCTCTCAACTGCAACTTCCTCTCCAACTTCTGGGAATCTTCTAACGAATAGGTTTATGTCCCAGTTAATCGCGCCTAAAACTGCGACTTCGGTCAAACGGTACACCCTGTTTGATGAAAAAGGGCATCATCATGATTTATTAGATTTTTGGTTGCGGAAATCGAGGATTCTGGAATCGATGCTCGGCAGTGAGGCTTGACCTTTAGTAGCGTTCTTTGCTGTTGATGAGCAAAGAATTAAATATCTGGTTTTCGCCACCGTTATGGAGGGAACGCTTTTGAAGGTCTGCATATCGCTAGACATGGAAGGCATATCGGGAATAACGCAATCTTCACAGACTGAGAAGACATCTCCAGACTACCCGCACGGACAGGAGCTTCTTACGATGGACGTGAACGCCGTGGTGGAAGGAGCGCTCGAAGGTGGCGCCACCTACATTGAGGTACATGACACTCACCGAAGTTGGTACCGAAATGTTCTGATAGAGAAGCTTCACCCTAAGGCAAACTTGGTTCAGGGGTTCCCGATCACGCTCTTCGAAGGTATTAGTCAAAAGTTCGACGCCCTATTCCTAGTGGGGATGCATCAGGGCATTGGGATGCCGGGTTTCCTAAGCCACACCTTCGTTGCGAAGGATTTGACGGACATCCGAGTGAACGGCGAGACGGTGACTGAGATGGAGCTGACAGCTGGTCCCTTCGGCGAATTAGGCACTCCAGTGGCACTCGCCACTGGCGACGATCTAACATGCCAATACGCTGAGAAGGTCTTCGGAGCCGTTGAAACTGTCCCTGTTAAGAAGGTGATCCATCGCTTCGCTGTCAACTGTTTACCTCTTGAGGAGGCTCACAGGCTCTTGAAGGAGGGGTCAAAACGAGCTCTTGGCCGCCTTGAAGAGTTTAGACCTTACTCGCCTAAGCCGCCTTTTACGTTGGAGATAGACTGTGCCAGCACCTTCACCGCTAAGTTCTTCGCCAAGCTCTCCTGTCTACAGTATGATGGCGGCAGAACCGTCAAATATGAGACTGACAGTTACATGGATGTCTATAACATGTCAACCGCCTTACTATACCTATTGATGGCTATAGGGCACCCTTCTTTCTGATCCTTCAGCTGAATATCTTGCGTATCACATTACTCCAATGAGTAGAAACCTCTCTGACCATTGGATCTGAGGTCTTCCAAGAACCGTTTTTCAAGGAAAAAGATAAATAATGCTTCTGCCAAAGTTAACGGGACGGTGGATGTGATGCCCTGCCAATTTACCTAACTCGAAATCTTGCTGAACCTTCACTGAGCTTGGGGACCGTCAGAGCATCCAAAGATTTTCTAGCAGCACTGAGATGTCTATCAGGTCAAATTCGGTTACTCTTGTCTGGAGGACTAAGAATTGTCTGAACTGCGCCAAAACGAGCAAAAAACATTGATCGCCTTGAAGGATAGCGGCGGAAAGAAATCGGTTGACAAGATTGTTGAGTGTACCGGTTTAGCCCACGCAGCAGTCATGCGTGCAGCCCTGTTACTGAGCGAAAAGAACCTAGTGAGAATCTATGAGAGGAAGAGGATGAGGTTCTCCCTGAACGAAGAGGGAAAACAATACGAAAGAGATGGATTACCTGAGAGACGCCTAGTCAACGCATTAATCAAGCTAGGCGGAGAAGCATTTTTCGACGACGTAGTCAAAAAATCATCATTGGATGAAAAGACCTCAGTCATAGCACAAGGCTGGATGAACCGCAAAGGATGGGCCATGATGAAGACAGGACGCATACTGAAACTTTTGAGAGAGCCCACTCAAGGTATCGATGAAAGGCTTTTGTCAACATTAGGTGAGAGGGATTCGTTGTATGTGGAGGAATTGGACCAAGAGCTACGGGAGGCTTTCTCCGTTCTGAAGGGACGTAAGATTTTGGAAGTTAAGGATGAAAAAACGAGAGAACTAGAACTCACGGAGGAGGGATGGAAACTAGCCGAGAGGGGGATAGGGCTGATTGAAGAGGTCAGTCAACTCTCCCCGGAGATGATTCGAACCGAGAAGTGGCGAAACATAAGGCTTAGACGATTCGATGTGGAGGCTCCTGGTCCGACGGTTTACCCGGGGAAGATTCACCCAGTTCAGCAGATCATTCAAAGAATTAGGGAGATCTTCCTCGAGATGGGTTTCACGGAGATTCGGGGGCCAATCGTTGAGACTGCATTCTGGAATTTCGACGCCTTGTTCCAGCCTCAGGATCATCCGGCTAGGGAGATGATGGATACCTTCTACCTTGCCCATCCAGATCGAGGGGAACTACCGGAAGAAGAGGTTGTTAATCGAGTTGCCAAGACTCATGAGAACGGTTGGAGAACGGGTTCGAAGGGTTGGGGATACAAATGGGCTCATGAAGAGGCTAGGAAACTCGTATTAAGGACGCATACGACAGCTACTACCATAAGGTATCTTTCTGAACACAAAGACCCTCCAATTAAAGTCTTCTCTGTGGACAGAGTTTACAGAAATGAAAAGATCGACTACAAGCATCTAGCTGAGTTCCATCAGGTCGAAGGCATAGTTATGGCTAAAGATGCAACACTACGGGACCTTATGGGAACGTTAACGGAGTTCTACTCGAAGCTCGGTCTGGAGAAAGTTCAGTTCTGGCCATGCTATTTCCCGTATACAGAGCCGTCTGCGCAGTCAACGGTATACGTCCCTGAACTGAAAGCCTGGTTTGAACTATGTGGAATGGGAATGTTCCGACCTGAGGTCCTCCGCCCTTTGGGCATAAAATATCCCGTCTTGGCTTGGGGAGGCGGACTGGAAAGGCTCATAATGTTAAAGCTGTCAGTCGATGACGTGCGCTTCCTATACAGGAACGATTTAGGATGGATCAGGAGGAGCCCAGTATGCCAGTGATTACACTAGACCATGATCGTTTCTGCAGACTAGTAGGGAGAAAACTCGAAGTGGACGACATGGCCCAGTCGCTACCGTGGCTTGGTCTAGACATAGAAGAAGTAGGTCCAAATTATGTCAAAGTTGAGTACAACCCAAACAGGATGGACTTCTCCAGTCAAGCTGGCATCGCACGCGCCTTTTGCGGGCTCAAGGAATGGGAAACGGGCGTACCCAGATACGAGGCTCATCTTGGAAGCATAGTCCTAGCTGTTGATTCAACTGTGTCAAAGGTTAGACCTTACGTTTTGAGCGCTGTTATGCGGGACATGAAGATGGATGATGACGCCGTCACAGAGCTTATGGAGATGCAGGAGGACCTCCACTGGGGCATTGGGAGAGATCGGAGAAAAGCTTCGATCGGTGTGCACAATCTGGACGCTGTCGAGCCACCTTTTACATATAAGGCTGTTCTGCCCGATGCGATATCTTTTGTGCCATTATCCAAGGAGGAAAAGATGATCCTAGGTGAGGTTCTTGAGAAGCATGATAAAGGGGCAGCGTATCGTCATCTTGTTGACTGGGCTCCCCTATATCCTGTCATCGTCGATAGAAACGGAGATGTCTTATCATTCCCACCCGTCATAAATGGTGAGTTGACAAGGGTAACGAGCTCAACCACAAACCTGTTCATCGACGTCACTGGACCTGACTTAAGCTCGGTTAGCAGAAGCCTGAACATTCTTACTACGGCGCTGAAGGATATGGGCGGAACTGTAGAAAGCGTCCGCGTTAGATATCCCGACAAGACTCTTGTTACGCCCGATCTCTCAGTTCAGAAGATGCGTTTGAATGTCAGATATGCCAATGGATTGCTGGGGTTGAAGTTAACAGAGGAAGAAGTAGTCAGGTGCCTCAGGAAGTGCAGGTTAGATGCGAAACCGTTAAATCGAAACGTTTTGGAGCTCTCTATCCCACCTTACAGGGTTGACATATTACATGAGGTTGATCTGGTTGAGGAGGTAGCTATCGGCCATGGCTACTATAGACTGGAGCCGACCTTGTCCAAAGCAGTAACGACTGGAAAAAGCCATAGAGCCAGCGAAGTGTGCAGTTATGTTCGTCAGATAATGGTTGGATTAGGCTTCAGCGAGATGATGAA
>Ga0315310_10002237_pt1 | contig 12117 bp, 5 predicted proteins | sample TDP5_MG_FD_203630 | JGI IMG/M metagenome (GOLD analysis project Ga0315310, IMG submission 203630) | Freshwater sediment microbial communities from Lake Towuti, South Sulawesi, Indonesia - TDP5 | ecosystem: Environmental > Aquatic > Freshwater > Lake > Sediment | place: Indonesia: South Sulawesi... | reverse complement strand
TATCGAGCCGCCCCAACCGGCTTTGTTAATGCAGTGGTTTTCCCATGGGGCGCGGTGAGGAGTTCCCCGGCTCGAGGCCTGCATGTAAATATCGATGCAGAGCCACCCATCGTTCGGATCACCCGCCGAGTTACCAAAGTTGTAAGTCCACCTTGTGCCATTTGTCCCAGGTCCAGGCATAAGTCCTAACCCCCCCGTATTATCCAGCAAAATTTCCCCGGGTTCGTAAACATTGTCGCTATCATTATCGACCCAGGCCCTCGTGTACAGGACCATGAAGTTCTCGTCAGCCCTGTTGTTGTCCTCCCAGACAATCGTGACGCCATAATACCCATTCACACCCGGCTCATTCCACACCAGCCTAGTGCGGAGGACGAAAGTACCTCCCTGGACGACCTCGATCACTTGACCACTGTAATTGGTGCCCACAAAACCTACAGCGGAAGCTGGCAGGGCTATGAATACCGCCGAGAGCGCCACGGCTAAAACTAATGCTAACGGTAGACCTCGACTCAATCCACCGGTCCTCACACTTAACCTCCTTCTAACCACTAATCCTTTTTATTAGTTAATTTAATTTTCCCCACGTGACATTTGTGTACGCGTGCGGCAGGTATACATGTAGAAATAATTGATCGTAGCCGATGGAAGGGTAAAATCTGCAAAACTTTATGTCGAGTTTTAAGTGACCTTTAAAAATTCTAATATTGTAAGTAGAGCGACCTCAATTCTGGATGTTAACTTAGACCCGCAGCACGATTTTCTTCCCCACCTCCTTTCTACGCCTAAGCCATAAGACCAATAACACAACTGCTGCAGCCACTCCAAGCGCCAAAATGGCGATGAGGATAAAGGGCGAATTTGGCGGGGGCTGCGGGGGAGGCAACTCGGCTGAGGTATCTATCCACACCTTACAGATCAGCTCTGGCTCCAGGACCTCACCGATTTCGGCCCGCCTCCTCACTGAGATCCAAGCCTCCCATTTCTGGCTCGTCAGGTTCTCCTGGCGGGGGATATTCAGCCAGATATCTACCACGCCAGAAGAGTTCTCTTCGATCTCGATTTCCTGCCCACCTCCAGGAGCCATGGGGATGACCCAGCTAGGCTCCGGAATTGCCTCATATTGGAGTGGGAGGTTCTCGAGGTCCTTGGGGTTCTCGAGGTTCTCGGGCGTAAGCGCCCTGAGGATAAAGGTGCGCTTGATGTTGTCTCCATTGTGCACGACGAGCTTTTTCTCTATGAGGTAGGGCTCGACCCAGGGAGGGGCATTCTCCACAGTGAAATCACCCGATATGCTGAACGTATCCTGGGATTGAGCGGACGTCAGGGTTGCAAATATCATGCCAAGCGATAGGGAGACTACGGTTAGGACCTCAGCCCGCATTTCGTCCCCCGGCCTAGGAGATCACACGTCCCCTGACTCTCCCCTTCGCCTCCCCCCTATACCTGATCCAAACGGCCAGCGCCAACACCACTACGGATATCCCTACGCTCAAGGCGATGATCGCGGCGACCGGCAACTCGGACGGCTGGGACGGTGGGGGAGGCAACTCGGCTGAGGTCTCTATCTTGGCAGGACAGGTCATCTCGACCTCTAGGACCTCTCCAACTTCAGCCTGCCTCTTCACCACGATCAACGCCTCCCATTTCCGGCTAGTCAGGTTCTCCTGGTAGGGGATATTTAGGTAGATATCGACCAAACCCCAAGAATTTTCCTCGATCTCTATTACCTGCCCATTCCCAGGCACAATGGGGACGATCCAGCTGTTATCTGGAATTGCCTCATAACCAGGTGTGAGGTTATCAGGGGCCTCCACCCAGAGGACGAAGGTTCGCTTGATATTGTCGAGATTATTTATCCTAAGTTTCACCTCCTCCACGAGATACAGCCCGCCCGAGGGTGGCGCGCCCTCCACCCTAAAACTCCTTGGCTGTATGCTGAATTCCCCCCCCTCTTGGGCTAGTGCCAAGGGTACCGATGAAATTGCTATGAGCAGCGATAGGGTGACCGCAGCGAGGATCATGGCCCCCATCGTTTTCTCAATATTTCTGCCGCACATTCAGTAGTCCTCCAAAAATAATGCGTCAGTAATACTATATAAAAACCGTGGAAATTGAGGTACGCATTGGTTGCCGACTGCTCGGAGTCGCGTCGGCGCATTTTTGGCCGTGTGGGATAGCCAGGTAGAGGGTCACATAAGGGGATTTTACCCACGAGAAGGTGGAGGGGTGGCGATGAAATTCATCCGGTTTAGCGTTTACAGGGTGGGCCTCGGAAGACGAATCTAGTCAAGCTAAGTCTTAGGGCACCGTATCCCTAGCTCGTGAGATCTGGTTAGCGAGGGAGCCAGTGTACGAATTGAGAACAGCGAGTAACCACAAGGGTAAAAATATAACAATGCTGTTACATTACAGTGGTGTTATATTTCTGGACTTCAAATTCGGTGGCCCGATCGGTTACTTTATACACCTTTCGTTTACTTCTTTTCATCATCCTTAGGGTGACTATCGTCCACATCCTTGCTGGCACGTACGGGATTTTAGGACGGGCGTTGAAACATAAGCAAAAGGTCGACAGCAAACAACATTAGTTCTACCCCTTGAACTAATTTTAACATGTGACATTTAATCACTCAGAGATTAAGTTGTGCGATGGCGTATTTAGCGTCACGGCCCCAGATTGATTGGTCCCATCAGAAGATTAAAAAAGAACATTAGTAAAATTTAAATTTGTTTAGTAACGCTAATGTTTTCAATGATGATTGAGGCGTTTTTTCCAAATTCAACTTACTTAAATGACAAAAATGTTTAAATATGTCATATACATATTACAAAATATGCAAAAAAGCCGAATAATAGAAGTCCTTAGCAAGTGGAACTTCTGGAGCAGGGATATGGACATCGGGGTGCCTAGGAGGGGCTACATCGAGGAGCTTTTGAAGTTCATCAAAACGGATAAGGTCATCTCCGTGGTAGGGGTCAGGAGATCAGGCAAGTCCACGTTAATAAGGCAGCTGGCGAAGACGCTGATGGATGGGGGCATCGATAAAAATAACATTTTAATCGTTAACTTCGAGGAGCCGGAGTTCGAGGGGGCGGACGTCCGCTTTCTGCAGCAAATATACGAGGCCTACCTCGAGCTCATGAAGCCCCCCGGAAAACCCTTCTTGTTCTTGGATGAGGTCCAGAACGTCAGGGGGTGGGAGAGGTTCGTGAGGAGCTTGAACGAACGCAAGGAGGCGTTCTTGACGATCTCGGGTTCCTCCTCGAAGCTCCTGAGCGAAGAGCTCGCGAGCATCCTGACGGGTAGGCAAATATACATCGAGGTCTTTCCCCTGAGCTTCAAGGAGTTCCTCAGCTTCGAGGGGCTGGAGATCAAAGAGATGAAGGATGCCCTGCTGGGCTCCACGAGGGTGAAAAGCCTCTTTAGGGAGTACATGGAAAGCGGGGGTTTTCCTGAGGTTGTCCTGAACAAGGACCCTGACTTCAGGGCGAGGACCCTCAGGAGCTACTACGAGGATGTGGTTGGCAGGGATGTCGTCCAGAGGTTCAAGGTGAGAAAGCCGGACAAGCTTAGGGCACTCGCCAAGTTCTATCTGACGAATGTAGCCTCCCCGATAAGCTTCAATCGAATCTCGAAGTTCATACGCATGCCCACGGAAACCGTGAGGCGATTCTCATCCTATCTCGAAACCGCGAACCTCATCTTTTACATCAAGCGATTTTCCTGGTCGGTGAAGGAACAAGAGAATAGCCCGAGGAAGGTCTACTCCGTCGATGTGGGGCTTTCGAACGCCGTAGGTTTCAGGTTTCTTGAAAACCTAGGGAAGATCGCGGAAAATTTGGCGGCGGCGGAGTTGAGAAGGAGGCAGGCAAAAAATCCAAATCTGGAGGTGTTCTACTGGAGGGACTACAGGGGAAGGGAAGTGGATTTTCTGATCAAGGAGGGTCCCAAGGTGAAGGAGTTGATTCAGGTGTGCTGGGACGTGAGCGACTACGAAACCAAGGAAAGGGAAATCGAGGCCCTGAGGAAAGCGATGGAGGAATTCGGCTTAAGGGAGGCCGCGATACTTACGGAGGATTTCGAAGGAGAGGAAGATGTGAACGGCGGAAAGGTCACCTACAAACCCCTGTGGAGGTGGGGGTTAGAAGAATTTTGATGCTAAGCTGCACGTGAGGCACATCGAAACAGCTGGAACAGGCGAGGCGATCTCCCCAAAGTACTTTTCACATCTTTCTAGGATTTGCTCCCGGACGAAGGTCTACCTCAAGGACGTTTTTAACATAGGAGGAATTATTCGGTAAAGCGGTAGTATAATTGGAATTAGAATAATTCATGTTAGACAAAAATATCATCAATGCAATGTTCCTATCATCGTATTTTAAAAACATGGCGTTACGTGACGTTATTAGAGTCACCGAAAGTGATCGGCGGGCCTCATCCCCTCCTAAAGGAAGGGGGACTTCCCGCCGCAAAAGTTAAAAACATCCTAAAAGTTCAACTGAAATCGACACTGACAACAGATTTTTTTCAAACCCAATTGAGTTAAAGTCCACCTACGTTACTTAAAAAATAAAAGTTTGGGGGGCGCTCGCGACGCCCTCCCTCGAACTCACTTAGGTTCGCCTTCGGATTTGCCTAACTCGCCCTTAACGTGACTACCGTCCACATCCTTGCTGGCACAGTTATGACACCTGGCGCCTGTAGCGTCAGTGTGAAGCTCGCTTCTTGGGTGGGCACTAGCAAAGCGAATAACACTTTTGGTATCGTGGATAGGTTAGTGCCATCGAACCACATCGCGTAAGTGTCGACGCCTATGCTGTCTGCAAGGGTCCACTTCGCGGTGGGCTCGCCTGGTGCGCTCTTTGCATCGGAACCAGTTATGGTCACTTGCACGTCTACGTTACCGGTGTTCCTGACGGTGAAAGCCGGCGAAGGTCCTGCAATTTCCGTCTCATCGAGTACGCCGATGTCCCAGGATGTAGGCCACATCTGGATCGCTTTGACCTCGGCATCGACGGTCACCTTCAACCAGGCTTCGGGTATCCTGGCCCCTGGCACCAGCACGTGCGCTTCGACCCAATCGATATCCTCGCACATTGGGTCGTCCAAGTTAACTGCCCTGACATCGATGAGGTTCGTGACACTTGTCTTCAGATCCATCGGTACCTCGAATTCTACCCAAGCCTGTCCGATCGAGCACGCGGGCACAAAGACGATCGGTGGTTCTAGTACGTAAGACCACTCCGGGTATATCCTGTTGACATCTGAGACGAACTGGCTGATAGACAATGCATAATAGCTGTCGACGTTGCCTAGGTTCTTGATCCTTATCCACCACTTCAGCTTGCTCCCTGGCGTGCCGGTCTGGTCCTGGGTCAGTATGTCCACCTTGACGCACCTAGCAATCGCCACGTGGACAGTTGCGTTGTCCTCGGCGCTCACGTTGACTGGGTCCCAAAGCGTGCCTGATGCAAGTTGCCCATCTGCCCTGACGTGAATCGTGTACGTAGTGCAGCCAATCGCGTTCTCCGGAACCGTGACGCTAAGCTCGGCGAAGTCCCACTTACCTGCGGCGATGGCCAGCTCGGGCGGCATTATCTCAAGTGTCGGCCCGGCCGGATCAGACCAAGCGCTCAGCTCGTACTTGTCGGCTAGTATACCATTGTTGTAGACAACCACCTTGAAGGACAGTGGGTCGTACCTCTTGCCGCACCACTCCTTGTCGATTATCAATATGGCCTCCTGGTGGTCGCCTCCCGTCTGGTTCTCGATGACCAATACGACTTCCCTGAGCAAGTTCGTGGTAACCCAGGCCTTGTTCTCGTCGGTCTTCAATGGGTTTCCTCCTGATGTCACCGTTACTCTTATTTCGTTGGTTACGCCCGGCAATTCATAGCCCGGTATGGGTATCGTAAGCGTGGCGTTTACAGTGTTGTTAGGTAGGACATTCAAGAAGACGCTAGGAGCCACTGATACACCAGGCCAGCCCAAGGTGTTGCCTGTTATGCTTAGCGTTAAGTTGTCGGTAGCTGCGCCCTTGTTCAGGGCGACGACGGCAGCCGTAACCGTTGTGTTTAGGTCACCATTCTGACTCTCAGGCGTGATCGATACCAATTCGACGTCAAATGCTGCGGTCGCGTGTGCGAGTGCGTTCGCGCTGTCCGTTGCCTGCACGCCACCGGTGTTTTCGGTGCCGGTTGCGGTCACTGTAATGGTGTCCCAGGTGCATAATGGCGTGTTGTCGAGTATGTTCTCGGTCACGATGACTGTGCTGTCCGAAGCCCCTGCGGCGAGGTAGAGCTTGGTCTTGTTCAGCGATCTGACAAAGTTAACATTGTTGGTGCCAGCGACGCTGATGTTGTAGTTGTCCCAGCCAGTGCCCGTGTTCGTGATGGTCACGGTGTAGGTGAGCGTTGCAGGCGGAATCTGGGACTGGGGGCTTGGCAAGATCGATACTACGTCGACGCTCCAGGTGGGCGTTGCGATCAATGAGCATGGCTCATATTCGTTGAGGTTTTCGGATCCGGTCTCACCTCTGTAAGCGCCTCCGATTGCCGAGTCGGGTAGAACTCTGACTCGGAATTGGGTCCCCCAATATTGGATGTTGTCCGGCGTGTAATAGGCGTAGTTGTCCTTGTCGTCGATGATGCTGTCGCTCTGGAAGCGCCAGTTGAACCCTAGCTTAGTCAGTACCTTGTTGCTGATGTGGTACATGTTGTACCTTCCCGTCGTGCTGTAGTCGCCACCGTCCAGGACTATCAGTCCTCCGCCGTTATCGACGAATTCCTTTATGATCGCGACCTCACTGTCCAATAACGTGCTCGGATCGCCACCATTCCCAACGGTTCCGTTGTCAAGATTTGCCAGTATCAAGATGTCACGGCCTACTAGCTTGCTTGCCGCCCACGAGTTCGTGATAGGTGTGGTGTTGTCGTTATCGACGGTGTATCCCAGTGCCGGTAAGTATACTTTGACGAGATTATCGTTTGCTGGGAATTTTCCAAAGGAAGAAACGTTGTGTCCCCAGTACCATAGGACGTTATCCGCTCCGGGGACCATCCACTGCATCGCAGCGTGATAAAGGGTGTCCATGTACCTGCCATCTGGCCACGACGCGGCACTCTTCCAGCGGTCGTAAGCGTTACTGGTTACGGTACCAGCCGCGAATACGGCGCCGCTACCCATCCTCTGAGCTGCAGCGATAATTGCGTTTTCTCCCTTGGTGTACAGGTGGTATGGCGGTGGACCCGTCATGTCTAGTGCCTGGCTGTTTTCTTTGCCCCTGACCACGACCCCTCCAGGCCACGCGTTCACCTTTATCGTCGTCACCATTGGGACATAGGTGGCGGTCGTGGCTTCGGCATAGTCTATCGCGCCGTAACCAAAGTCGTTGATCGGGTGGTTGTCCCATGCCCGATGAGGAACTCCCCGGCTCCCGGCCAGCATGTAAATTTCGATGTCGACGTACCCATTATTTTCATTGCCCGCCGTGTTGGCTACACTGAATGTATACCCTGTGCCATTTACCCCAGCTCCGATCGTCAAGGTCGTCGAATTCTCTATCTCAGCAACTCCGCCATCGGGAAGGTTATCGTTATCGTTGTCGAAGAATGCCCTCGTGTACAGGACTGTGAAGTTGTCATAAGCGTGATTGTTATCCTCCCAGTAAATTGTGACGCCGTAGTACCCATTGGCCACCTCATCCCATCGTATCGTGGTGCGGAGGACGAAAGTACCTCCCTGAGTGACCTCGATAGTTGCCCCATCGTAGTTGCTGCCGATATATGCCTTAGCGGAAGCTGGTGTAGCTACGAACACCATCGACGTTGCAAAAGCTAATGCCAGCAATATGGACGCTATGCCACGACTAAAGTATTTAGTCCTCACTTTTTGCCTCCTTTTTTCTCGAGGTTTATTCCTCGGTAATAAGACATCTTTTTTATTAGGTATATAAGTTTTGCCCATATTTTCATTTGGTATATAAGTTTTACCCAAATACAGGTGCAGGATATCCTGAAAATAGGGTAATGAGGCCGCCTGGGGCCCCTTTAAGGGTCTACCCAGCCTGGATCCCTTGTGCTCGGCGCGGACGGCCACAGCGCGCGTTTGTCCCTTAACTCCTTCCAGATGGCATCCCTTTCAGCCGGTGTAGCGTATATCCACCATCTCCTTTCTTTCAATAGCTCCGCCCAGATGTCGTTCCTTATCGTGACCCAGCCCTTTATCTTGGATATCTCATTGCCCAGGTTGTCCACTAGGAGTAGCTTCGCCTTCTTCACCGCGGATTTTATACACCAGGGCCTTGTCGGGTGCGGGACGTTCTCGTTCTCCTCCACATGCCAAGGCGGGGTGAAGTTATCGATGACGACCTCATTCTCGTAGGTATTGTCATATTTGTAGAACTTCACCACGAGCTTCGAGCCCAGATATAGCCAGAGGTCCTTCTCCAATCTAACCGCGTAAAGGTTCTCCAGCCCAAATGTCGCAGCCCCCGTCCAAATCGATACGTGCGCAATGCAGCTGTCGTTGTCCCTCACCTCAGCATTCTCCACCGAGGTGGCTGTGACTGTTACGTTGTCCTCAGTGCAAGGTGTCGCGTTCTCGGGTATGGTAACCGTAAGCGTCGTAACTCGATTTTCACCCGCTGGAATCGTCAAGATGTTATCATCAAGCGCCAGTGGCCACCCTAGACTGTCCGTGTTTTCGAGCGCGTAGTTGCCCTGAACATTGCCCGTGTTCCTAACCGTGACCGTAAATGTAACCGTTTCCCCAGCCGCGGCCTCATTCTCTTCGGGAGAAATCGCCACGTCAACGCCAAGAGTCCCCACCTTTATTGTCCCCACACGTGGGTCGAAGTAGTAGGGAGGGGTTTCGACCCATTCTATCGAGGCGCCCCAACCGGGTTTATTGATCGGGTGATTATCGGTTAGAATGTGGTTAATCCCCCTGCTCGCGGCCTGCATGTAAATTTCAACGTTGAAGTACCCATCGTTGGGGTCGCCCGTCGTATTATGTATACTAAATGTCCACCTTATTCCATTGGTTCCAGGTCCGGACACGAGGTACGTCGCATTCTCCAACCAAATGGGTGAGGGGCCTGGTAGATTATCGCCGTCGTTGTCCATGAAGGCCCTCGTGTACAGAACCGTGAAGTTCTCGTCTGCGCGGTTGTTGTCCTCCCATATAATTGTGATGTTGTAATACCCGTTCACGCCCGGCTGATCATACACGAGCCGTGTCCAGAGGACGAAGATGCCTCCCGGGATGACCTTGATTATCTTACCACTATAGTTGTTGGGGGGCTCGCCAAACTGTCCCGCCACAGGAGCTGGCGTAACGACGAACATCGTCGAGAACGCTATAGCCAAAACTAACGCTAACAGCAAATCTCGACTCAAACCAACGACCCTCACATTTAGCCTCCTTTCTCCGTTTTTGATTTTGCAGGATGACTATAAAGCCATTTGCGCGGCGCCTGGGAGGTTGGAGGCTGAACGGATGGACGCAGATTGCCACATGATCTACGGGCAAAAGCGAGAAAAGGTAAGTCACGGCACCTCAACTTCCGGTATCGAGGCTTTCGCCAGCCTTGGCCACGAGCTGGCGGGTTAGCTTGGCTTGAGCGTGGCGCCTGAGCTTCTTCTCGCGGCGCTTTTTCCTATCCCTCCAGCTCGGCCTGTGCCAGTGGTATCTGCGCAAACTGATCTGCATCCCGTTTTCAACAGTGCTCCACAGCCGTATTAGTTAGTTGCGCCAAGCCCCAAGTCTTGGCTCTATACAATGGGAGATCTTAGTAACGAGAAACGAGCATTTGCGCGCCGCCAAGAGGCTAAAAGTGAGGTCGAAACCTCACCTGGAGGGGCGGCGCGCGACCGTAAGCAACTGTAAGCGCCTACGGTTGCCCCTATATATGTTTCAACACAATTTAAAGGCGCACGGTTAAAGGAAAAAAATCGATGGGCGCTCGCGGCGCCCATTCGGAACTCATGCTAAGCTTGCTACTCCGGTGTGTAGGCCCACAGCATTCTAATGTCAACAATCCCGTTGAAGAGGCCGCCCCTCTTCCATGAGGGGGCATATGGCCATTCCCTTCTGATTTCATTGAGCCTATTGAAAAGTTCTCGCCGCCGCGTTGGGTTTATGACCCTAACATTGTCCGACCCTTCGAAAGCGGTTCCCGCTACCTGCCCAGTTACAGTCACGGTGTAAATGCCAGATGAGGAAAACAGAGCATGGACTGTTGCCCTATCGAACTTTACCATAAGGTCGGGCACGCCATCCTTATCGTAATCGCCTATTGCGGTCGGCCAGTTTTCGGCTGGAACATTGCCGGTTTCAACAATGAGTCTTATGGTGCTCACGTCTATGCTCTCCACGCTGTACCCGGAGGGCAACTCGATGTAGCAGGTTACCAATTCGCCTTTACTCCTGAGATTTAGGGTATCTGGGTCGATATCGATCATGGCGGGTATGAGTATACCGATCTCCAGTGCGTGTGCTATGCAGGAAGCCCTATTTTCCACCGCTGGCTCATGCAGCAATTTAGCGATGACTGTCACGTTATCCTCGGTACAATACGCAGCATCGATGGGGATGGTAACCCTCAAATTGGTCATCATGTTTTCGCCTGGCTGGATAATGAGCCAATCGTCATCTAACTCGAGGTGCCAGCCGAGGTTGTCGATACCCTCAAGCGAGAAGTTGTCCTCGACGTTGCCTGTGTTTTTGACCGTGACGGTGTACGTCAACGTCGTCCCAAGTGCCCCGCTCCGATAGGTGGGTGAGATTGATACGTTTACGCCCCTCCTGATGATCTCGGTGACGGCGTGCGCTATGCAGCTGCTCTCGGCGCTTACCCCAGTCCCAGTCGCGATGACGCGCACGTTGTCCCTAGTGCAATTTTCCGCGCCGCTGGGTATGGCGACTGTCAGAGTTGCCGTGCCCGAGGCCCCAGCCGCGAGAGAGAGCGATGAGGGGGAAATCGTCCGACTCCACCCCGCGTTATCAGCGGTCGTCAGGGAATACGTGTCCGAGACATTACCCTTATTTTTGACCGTGACGGTATAGCTGAGCGTTGCTCCAGGAGCTCCGCTCTGGTAGCTCGGCGAGATCGAGACATCGACGCCTCGGACGACCTTCACGTGGGCAAGGCAGCTCTTGTTATCGAATACCGCCACGTTATCCTTCGAGGTCGCTTTAACCCATATGTTATCCCAAGTAGAGCCCCTCGCGTTCGCCGGTATTGTGACGTTCAGCCTCGTCGTCCTGTTCTCACCCTTCGGGACCAAGAGCCAGGTGTTATCTAGAGCCAGTGTCCAGCCAGTATTATCCCCCCTCGTGAGCTGGAAGTTTTCCCAGACATTTCCCAAGTTCTTGATGGTAACGGTGTAGGTGAGCGTTCCTCCGTTTTCGTTCTCCTGGCTGAGCGGATCGATCACCACCTGAACTCCCCTCACGATCGTCACATGGGCTATGCAGCTGTCGTTATCGCTTTTCGTGTTGTCTCCCTGAGATGTCGCCTTGACCCATATGTTGTCCTCGGTGCAACCTGTCGCATTCCCGGGTATGCGAACGCGCAGTGTGGTGGTCCTGTTTTCGCCCTGTGGGATGTTCTCGAGCCGATAATTGTCGAGCCATACGTTATCCCCCCAGCCAGCGTTGTCGCCTTTTGACAGGTTGTAATTGTCTAGACCGAGTGTTCCGGTATTCTTGACAGTCACAGTATAGTTAATGACTGCCCCTGGCAAGCCACTTTGATAACCAGGGGATACCGAAACATCGACGCCCCGGACGGTGGCCGCAAGCACCTTTATCGTCGTCACAGCTGGGACAAAGGTGGCCATCGTGGCTTCGGCATAGTCTACCGCGCCGTAACCGTAGTCATTGATCGTGTGGTTGTCCCATGCCCGATGAGGAACTCCCCGGCTCCCGGCCAGCATGTAAATTTCGATGTCGACGTACCCATTCCTCGGGTCGCCCGTCCAGTTAGCTACACTGAATGTATAACTTGTGCCATTTACCCCAGCTGCGACCGTCGTGGTCGTCGTATTCTCTATCATGGCAACTCCGGCATCCGGTTGATTATCGTTATCGTTGTCGAAGAAGGCCCTCGT
>Ga0315310_10002236_pt1 | contig 12121 bp, 9 predicted proteins | sample TDP5_MG_FD_203630 | JGI IMG/M metagenome (GOLD analysis project Ga0315310, IMG submission 203630) | Freshwater sediment microbial communities from Lake Towuti, South Sulawesi, Indonesia - TDP5 | ecosystem: Environmental > Aquatic > Freshwater > Lake > Sediment | place: Indonesia: South Sulawesi... | reverse complement strand
TCACGAATCAGGCTTATGCGGGTCGCCCCAGATACGGTAGGACTCAAATTCGAATGGAAACGCTGGCAATTGTTCCTCCTGAACTGTATGAGGAAGTTCAAATCATTATGGAGGGCAAAGCTAGGAAGCATCGGGTTAGAGAACGGAGGAAACCCCAATCCTTTATCGATGATCTCGTGTCGGAGTATGGTATAGATTGCGTTATGAGAACTCTGAAATTACTTTGGCCGCACTGTCCGAAATGTGAAACTCGCATGGTGGGCAACGGTTCCAAATTTGTCGAAGGTCTTTGGCTGCCTAATTTCAAATGCACCTCTCCCACTTGTAGATATCAAAGAACTATTCCATTGATCTCTGAGCTTGAACAGTTCCGCAAGAAGCTGCTGAGATGTCCAAGATGCGGAGCCTTGGAGAACTTGGTCAAAACAGAGGCTCTCGACAGCTCGATTGAGTATACTTGCAGACGATGCGGCACCTCTTTCCAGTTCACAGCAAAGAAAGAATTAGAGAAGATAGAAGAAAGGCCGGCAAATCAAGAAAGTGAGGACCACACCAAACCTGAACAACATCCAACTGTCAAGGATGGGACTAGATGCAATAACCTACTGAGTTGTCCAATTAAGGATCCTGGCAACGATGGAAAAAACAAAAACAAACGAAGGCCAAATAGAAGAGAAAAAGGCAGACAGCGACAACAAGCCGACAAAGGAAAGAATCAGACTTTAGTGGATTCCTGGTTAAACCAAGCATGAAGAATCATAGGGATATATTGAAAACAAGATTCTTTTCGAGTTCTCTGCATCGCGTTCTGATGGTTGCTTCCGTGATTCGACCTGCTTCAGCTACTTCTCGCTGTGTTCTTCTTTTCCCAGTAAGCAACGAGCTTATGTAAATTGCAGCACCCGCAATGCCTGCTGGATCTTTCCCAATCAAAAACTTAGAGCCATCCAAAGCTTTCACGATTTTCTCTGCAATTTCAGTAGCTTGCATGGGCAATTGAAGCTGAGCTGACAACCTTGAAGCGTGATCATCAACACCGGTCAGCTTAATCGGAACATCAAGCTGCCTTATGATCGATCGGAAACTGCGGCTGATTCTCTTCGAGCTTATTCCCGAGGCATGGGCTATGTCTTTCATTGTCAAAGCCTTTCCGCATTGCTTGCAACCTACGTATACTGCTACAGCAGTCATGACCTTCATTGATCGCCCTTTGAGAAGTTCTTTTTCGATTATTTTCTTGTATATCAAGGATGCTTTTTCAAGCGTCGTCATGGACAGAGAAAGGTCGATCGCGATTTCGGTAATGCTCTGGAGAGCCAGCGCCAGGTTCTTCTCTGTTGAATCTGCAATCTTGACGTCTTTCCACTTCCCCAAGACAAAAGCAATGTTTTCAGGAATAGACTTCTTTTTTTCAACGAGCTGCGTTGGGTTCTCCCACCAAGAGGTTGAGCGGATCTGCTCAGGTAGATTAGCCTTCCTTTTCCCATAAGGGCAGGGCTTGGCCGTTTTAGGGGAGATTACGAATCCGCAATCCATGCACACGGTGCATTCCAGTTCTTGATACTCGACCAAATTTGTGCTCTTGCAATCAGGACAATTGCGGATTCGAACTTTCTTGACCACTTCTGCTGCGGGGATCGCCATTCCTTTAGCCTCGCATAAGGTCGGAAAACTTTCCGAACATCTTCTCAATTTTTGCCTTCTTTCTGTCTCTGGGCATAGGCGGCCTTCTGGCTTCTTCTCTCTCGTATCTGAGTCTTGTCTCGTTGGCCATTATGAAAAGGCTGTCTTCAATTATCCTGTATTCTTCGACGTAGTCTTTGATGCCCGCAACAGAGTATATTCCAACGTATATTCCATCGGTCAACACGTCCCTCACGGCTGCTGCGTTCCATTTTCTGCCTCTCTTGGTGAGAACGCCTTCCTTGGTTAGCTTGAATGCCACTTGAGGCATTGACTTCGCCTTCAGATACGTCTCAAATATTCTTCGAACCAACTTGGCTTCGTCCTCTTTTACTATTAGTTTTCCATCACTTGACCGTTCGTAACCAATTGGCGGATGAGGATTCGGCCATTTGTGTTCCTTTGCCAGAGCATGAAGTCCTAGCCTAGCTCTCTCTCCGATTAACTCGCGTTCCAACTCAGCCACAGAGCCAATGGATCTTAAATTGAATCGTCCGACCGAAGTTGTCGTGTCAATGTATTCTGTTACACTGCAAAGGCCAACATTCAATTCTCGCAGGGCTCTCTCAACATTTACAAGATCTACGAGAGACCGGCAAAATCTGTCAAGCTTCCAAAAAACAATGACATCGAACTCGCCAGCTCTAGCTCTTTCGAGCACCTGCTGAAATTTGGGCCTGTCGACCGTGCCCCCGAACTCGCTTTCGTCGACGAAAACAAATCTAACCTGCCAACTTCTTTGATTGCAGTGGTTCCAGCAGCTACTTATCTGCTCTTTGATGCTGTAGTTGAACCTTTGATTTGGAGAGGATGTTCTGGCATAGATAGCTGCAAGTATCGATTTGCTTTTCTCAACAGTATTAGCAGTCATGGATTCATGCTTGATCGCCATTTTTCAGAACCTCGCATTTTTTGGTTATTGCCGCTGTGCGCGCGCCACAGTCCAGACCTCAGGAACGGACCACGTGTTCTTCTACATTTTCAATCTGTGTGACCGCGTTATGTATCCTAGCTTGTAATTCCTGTAGAGCCTGTTTCAACTGCATATCTAACTGTTTTATGTCCTCGGTTACTCCTTGGGCGGTTGTTTCGATCCGGCGTGCTTTATACTTGATTTTCTTGACCCACTCACAGTAGTTATAGGCGTCTTTGATTGCTTCGTTGATTCTCTGGTCTGCGAAGAGTTTGTGGAAGTCAATTTCCTTGTGGCAGAAGGGATGCAATGCTATTAGCGCGGATCTTATTGCGCCGTATGAGATTTTGAAGTTCTCTCGGTCAGTAATCAAAACTACGCCTTGCGCACAGTTCTCGATCAGAAAGCCATTAGTGCTTTTAGGCATCAGCTCAACGGCAAGAATTGCAAACCGTTCGCCTCTCAGCTTCATTTGATTCCTGACTTGTTGGATGAATGACCTGTCCCAGCCGCTGCTGTTTCTCTTGGACTCAACGAGGATTTTGTGTCCCAAGTCTGTTCCATTGAACCTTGGGGTTGCGAGAATGTCGATTTCTCCTGAATTGCCCAAGTGTTCATAGTCATCTTCGGGGAAGTACTCTTTGAGTTCATGGATTAAGTCAAGTTCGCGCCGCTCTCCTTTTTCTTTGGGGACCTTTTGAAAACGCAACAGCTCTTCGAGCAAAGGCAGTGTTGCTGGTATGAGCTGAGTCAGCAACTTCATCTGCTCAGGTTCAGGAAAACCCATTTTCTCAAGAGTTTCCTTGAATTTGCTGGCAAGCTCTCGCTTGATCTCGTCCATTTTTCTTTCTGTCACGTCATGCAGAGTATCAGCTATCGTCTGCATTGCGTTGAGCGTGTCTTTGAACGTGGGTGCTGCTTCTCGTAGCATCTTGAACTCGTTTTCCAGCTTCATTCTTGTCTCATCGAATTCTTTTCTTACGTCCTTTCGTATGTCTTCAGGCAGGTTTTCAATGACCTTGGGCAAAGATTCAAAGAAAGATTTCATTGGTTCAAGGACTCTGTCTATTTGGTCTTGAGTATTCTGCAGAACTGTCTTTGAAAGCTCGTTGATTATGGTTCTTGAATCTGCGGTAAGTCCTAGTTGAGGTACGTTACTCCAGATGATTTTGGTCATGGAAATAGCTGCGTTGATTTTGTTTTCATTCGCCAGATCGGCAAGGAAACTCAAGTTTGTCTCGTCTATCAAAAAAACTCCTGACTTGCTACCACATATTGGGCATGTTACTTGCTTGCTAGTCATGGTCAGATTTTCATTCATATGTGGATTCACGGTCTCCATTGATGCTGTTCTTAGTTTTTGTTGTGTTATTCGTTGTTCATACACCTGTAGGTTTCTGTAGTTGATTACAATGAGTGAAACAGATGTCAAAAGTCATTTATAATGATTTCGATTACAGTAAGCCACAGGCGATTTCAATGAGGGAATACATACTGACTTCGAGAGAAAGAAAAATCTTGGAGACTTTTGTTGAAGAAGGTCTTAAACTGGACGGGTTTTCTGTTCTTGCAATCAGACTAAAACGTGCTGGAAGAAGATTGATGGAGGATACGGAGCTGATTAAGGAGGCCCTAGAAAAATTGAAATGAAATAAAGCCGATTAGCAATGCAGCGCACGCTTTCAACGTATTTCGCGTTTTTCAAAGATAGCCTTTTGGGGACAAACCCCTTTTACATCTTGAGAAGATCTGTTATAAAGCGCGCTTCAGGGTTATGTCTACAATTCCCAGTAACTGCCACATATCATTCCAACGTATGCTGCAAGGCGGCTAGCGACCTTTACACTACGTAAGATTTGCTAAAGCTTAAATAGTACTAGGATTGTAGGTAGTGAACATGGAACAGTTCGTTCACGGCTCGATGCTGGAACCGTATTTCCGTTACTTACGCTTGAAGGCGGAAAGAGCCTCAGACAGTAACCAGATGCGGCTTTCCACCCCTGTTCAAGCTCACTCGTTGCTCGGGACGCACAATGTGCCTGGCTTCAAAAATGTGTTCGAAATGACGTCACGTCGTATGTCCCTGAAATTCAAAGGGATCCCAAATGTGGGGGATATCATACCTACTGCAGCTTCCTCATATATAGACACCTTGCACGCAGACGAGGCATGTTTAGCTAGGATAGCACTCCGCTGCGTCATACCATCAACCAGAAGTGACATCGCTCATTATCTTTCAATTCACGAAGATGACGCCCACAGCATGCTTGTTGCATTGCGACACAAGGGAGTTCTAAGAGAAGCGTCTGTTTCAGGAAAATACATTCTCTCTATTCTTGGAGCGCAGCCACCCACGGGATCACCCGAATTCATTCAGTTGTTGCCTCGATTGGCTGTGGTCGGCTGGATGGATGCACATGGAATTGATGAGAGTTCGATAGACTCTGAAGCGCGCGACTATTTCACAATTATAGATAATGTGAGGCCTGTTGAGGGAAAAGAAACAAAAGATATTGTGGTTTTCGATTTGCTTAGAGCCCCTGAAGCCTCTCCGAACATTGATCCTCTCCAAAAAGGGCAATTAGCTTACTTGTTCGAGAAGGTTTATTATTCGCCCATTCACGAGGCAGCCCTTTTTGCTACACTGGCAATGCCTCAGACGAAGGATGAAGTGCGTGATTCCGATTGCGCAAAACCTGTCAACCAGATTTTGAGCGACGTTTGGTCTAAGTCCCAAATGTACAGGTTCATCGACAAGGATTATCGGACTACGGCGTATGGTGAAAGAGTAATAGACACTCTGTCGGGGACCCCACTATCATCCTACAGACACCTCGAGAACCTCGATATGTACCACGCGATAGGCGACATAAGATGGGAGAACCCAATTGCATACAAAGAAGAGTTCATGCGGTTAGTCTACAGTGGCCTTCTTTATAAAATACTCCGTGCAGATTGTGGAGAACCCAGAGCTGCCGCAATGGTTGCTGACGCTGAAAATGTCATGTTCTTTCTGGAATCTCTACACAAAGATAGTTTCTATCAGCCAGCGATCTTGGCTGACAAATTGGGGATTGACAATACTGCGGCAAAGAATGCATACGCAACGGCTTTCAGATACGGTGCATGCGGCATTTCCACCACAAGTCATCCACACCTTTACAAGCCTGTCAGAAAAGCGACCAAACGACGAGGTAGAGTTAAAAGATGACAGTCATTTTGAACAGAATTAGCTATACGGATGGAGAGCCTTGTCTGCCACTGATCGACACTCATGCTGGCATCACTAACCCAATCCCGCTAATCGTGAACGATCCGATTCCGAATATTGGAGTGTGGTTTGACGCTAGGTATTGCACATGTGGAAGTCGTCTCGACTCTCGTGATGTAGATGAAGCCGCTCAAGCCGAGATTAACATTAAGACGTTGTGCACCAAATGCGGGGAACTTGACTTTGTCAACGTATGTAGCATTACGGGTGTTAAGAGGTCGCCGACAGACCTTGACTCTGTGCGTTGCGCAATGTGCTATAAATTCATGACAGAATGCGCGGAAGGCTACTGTGTCTATGTTGCTATCTTGACGGACGATCCGTTTGAGGCAAAAGTTGGCACGACAAAGCTTTCTAGGGCAGAAACTAGGATCAAGGAAGGCGGTTACGCTGCGATGTCAGTAATACTGCCGCAGGAAAAATCTTCTTTTTCCCTTCCAGAGGCAGATTACATTGAGAAGCGAGTAATTGATGAAATTTCCTTTGAGCATAATTCCCATATCATCAGAGCTTCTCAGTACTTTCACAGAAAAATCGGGTATGTGGGGAATGTCGAGACAAAGCGCAATACTCTGAGAGCTCTCAGGCTTCAACCCTCGGAACCTCTGAAGAATGAATGCGAATCGATAGCAAAGAAGGTTGTCCAACACTCCAACATCACCAGAATGGTTTCGTTGCCATCCAGACTTAGACTTGAAGTAGAGCAGACTTACATGAACGAGAACGAGGCGATAGACCGTTCAGCTCTACAGCGCATAAGCGAAAATTGTCTGAATAATCTTGACAAGCACATCATAAACGGGCGTGCCTACCGGGAGATGCCTGCATACTCTCAAATCGTTGCAGTCAAGGGGGATTGCGTCCTCTTGGAAGATTTGAACAAGCGTTCTTTTTACTCTGTCGTCTTTAGCCGAGGAAACTATCAAGGACGCGAGATCTTCAATCCGGCCAAGGTCCTCCCGAATCGAAGCAATTCAAATTTGAGACAATGGATGAGTGAGATCAGATGAAAGCAGCTGTGTCACAATCTGAGCTTTCGGCGGGTGATGCTGTCTTCACCGCAATTTATGAAAAAGGAAGAACCTTCGGAAAACAGCTTACATACTATGTTTATACTATCAAAAACGAAGAGTTGCCGGCTAGAGTTTCGTTGGCTTCATTTGTTCACAAGATCGCTAACAAGCTATATGTAGAATACGGTGTGCCTGCTGGTGGATATGCCGAAAATGACGATGGTAGAGACGTCGGTTACATTGTAACCACGGATAGGCTTGAACTTCCGAATGGCGAGATATCCACGTTAGTAGGAGATAAGCAATTCAAAGTAGGGATTTATGAAACAAATCGCGATGTCACCCTGCTGAATCTCTATTCGCGCGGTCATAAGTTTGCCATCCAATCTATGTGGTCCAGAATCGTTCAGTCTGAAATCAATAACAACAAAGGGATGAAGTGCGATTACTCGCAGCATGGGATATATGCTACAATTGACAGACAGATTCTGCAAGAATATCTTCCATCATGGGCAGACGATGAGGTTAAGGAACTAGCCCTTGAGGCCGCTTCTGTTCCATATGATGCGCTTAAAAAACTTAAGCTGAGCGGCACAGATATGACCTTGTTTACACCTAAGCGCGTCATAGATATTGACCCGAAGGTCGCAACAGACGGCACAGCATACGTCATTACTACGTTAAGGACTATCATGGAAAGCCCCTCAGAGTTGAACCTACATTTTCTCCAAAAGTCTCTAGAGAAAGCTTCTAAGCTTTGGGATCGCAGCTTCAACAAGCACAAAATAATGTTCAAGATCGTGTGGAAAGGAGTGAGGCTCAGACCAAACGCGGTCCACCTTGATCACGTAATCAAGGACGCAAATGAGCAAGATGTCCAGCAAGCCTATCGTTTTTTCGAAGATCAGGGCTATAACATTACTGAAGAGGTCAAGAAGCTCATAGATGAGTCACGGTCTGAAGGTCTGGCAGTTGTCTTGCCTCATTATATGTCTAGTGAGTTCAGAAAGAATAGCTATTATGTCGTTCCGTTACGCCTTGTTGTCCCCATAATAACGCCTGAGAACCTTCACCTTTACAAAGATGTCATATCCATGGAATATGGTTTCGAGAGGCTTCCCAAGCTATATAGTGCTATCACAAAGATAACAACCGATGTAGCAGCCTGCCTGATTAACGCCATGGATAATGCATTTACAGCAGAACTTCATCCTGTCGTTAGATGGGAGAAGGGCAGAATCCCAGTAGAATTTATGTTTGGGCCAATGACGTTCAGTTCTAAAAGTGAGACTAGCCAGGTTTTTGAAGGTTTCAAGGCCGAAAGACTCCCAGAGAAGTCAGTATTCATACTCAACAAAGAAACGGGGGCACCGGTTCCGATAAGCCCATCTTTGCTTTATAGTTTTGCAAAGGGGGACAGCGACATGGCTCACCCATTTACCATCTATAGAAGCCCTGAAAGATTCAAGCGTAAGTTGGTTATAGGCATTGTCCACCCAGATTTCAGGTCTAACATCAAGATAGGGAACATGTTAGTAGGCAACAGAGGGCCGCAAATCTGCGAAGGAGTCTTGACAGGAAAATTCGACCTCATCGACCCACGAAAACGTTATGAAACTGCCCGGCCAAGTGATAAGCTGTCGATCAAGAATATTCCTTCTGTTCTTCCCAGTATGTACAGATTCTTTGATTACAATCCTGATAACGTAGATGTGATTTCGCTTCCAGTAAAGGATCCCCGAGCTCTTGATCCCAACGGTTCTCCAAGAGGATATATTGAAGCTATGGAAAACGGTTTGAACCAAAGAGTAGATTGCTTTGTTGTGTTCTCTCCAGATGTGCCGTCTTCGTATGTTCGCGACAGAATTTACTACGGAAGCTATTCCTTTAGTTTCCAAAACAAGATCCCAGTGATTCACTACAGGGCCAAGACTTGGAAAGCTGGATTAGAGCTCTATGGACTGGTCTATTCTGTTTTGGCGCATATGGTGAAAAGATTTGATGGGACTGTCTTCAAGGCTGATGTCGGTGACCTTTGGAGTTCGGTAACAGAGGGTCCTGCTGCAGGGTCGTTTAAGAATCCTCTCTCTGTCTACGTGGATTTTGGTCCTTGGGATGGATATAAGGTCGGCCTCATAACGGCTACCGGAAGCGACTTTACAGAATCCTCTTGTCATGTCACACTTCAAGCTGAGAATGATGAAGAGCTTTTTAGTAAAATAGATGACGCATTAAAGATTCTGGTAAAGAGAAGGCAACATGATTTCCTGTTAACAATGAGAGACAGTTACTTCAGGTCTGTGGAGTTAGAACGAATGAATGATGTTGCCGCTGAGCTTCAAATTCCCACTTTGCCAGTATCAACCGTTAAGTCTGGTGGCGTGGCCGGCTGGAAGCTGAGAAACGCTTATCGATCAAAGGGTAAACTTCGTACTTCGCCGCCGTACGGAATTTATATGACCACTCCTGATGACTCTGTTGAGCTTTTCCCTCATGATATCCAACTTGGGAGGGATATGGGAATATGGCGCTCCATCAGACTGAAAAAGGAGCAACCATACCCAGCGAGTGTGAGAGTGGGTAGAGACTGGATTGCTAAACTCGGCATGGTGCTCGCTTCCACAGCAGAGTATCTACCATTTCCAAGCAGAATGAAGTATCCAAAGTTTCTCAGAGCAGCTGATAAACTAGCCGAGATGGTGAACGCAGGTGTCTTCTCTACTTTGGCTACGCCAGATGACCCACTTTCGGGCTTTTACAAATCATTCAACGCAGGGCTAATAGACTGACTTGAATACGATGCTAGCGGTTTCAGTTAGCGGATAGAATAGGAAAATGCTCATTGCCTTGAAATAAACCGGCTTCAAACGCAGATGTGAAACAGAATTTGACTAGAATCTAAAGATGATTAATAGCCAAGCAATAGACTTGCGTCTTCTGACGTGTCAGCGTTCTGGATTTGAACCCTTTTTGTTTGGGTGCGATAGAGGCCAAAACCGAAAAGGATGCGCGGTATATGAAGCGCGCCTTCCGCCAGCAGAAGCCCTCACTACTGAACCTGTGGATAGCAGCCTTCCTGCAATTCGTGACCAGCACCGACCTTATTGCGCGTTTCGAATTCTGGTACAAGGCGCGCCGCTTAGTCCTAGTCCCTATCTCAAAAACTTAATAACTTGTCTAAGACTATTGCGAAACAACCAAGCCCAAAAACAGCCTAAAGCAGTATTCAGACTACTATTAAGCTCGCGCGCTTTTTGAACAGTTAAGAATATGAGATGGGAGCACTCGCAAGAAAGGGAGAAGGGTTCTGAATGAGTGAAGGAAAAGGCCTACGAGATGTTGAGCTGCTGGTTCTTTCTGAACTTATGAAAGATTCAAAGAGAAGTGACAGAGAACTTGCCAAGTTGCTTGGGGTTTCACAGCCCACGGTGACAAGAATGAGAACAAAATTGGAGAAAGAAGGTTATATTAAAGAATACACGGTGATACCTGACTTTGTTAAACTCGGGTACACAGTTATGGCCGTGGCTTGTGCAAAGCTCAGGCCTCTTACTCCAGAGCAATATGAAGAAGTGCGGAAAATCACTCCAGAAGAGTTGAAGAAAGAAGCATCGGAAATTGTCTTATTTGAGAGAGGTTTTGGCAAAGGTTTTGAAGGAGTTATCATTTCATTCCACAAAGACTACGCTTCCTATGCCAAATTCATGCGAAGAGCAAAAAGCTATCCCTTTGTAGAGTCAATTGAAAGTCTACTGGTCGACTTGAATGACAAGCTTCATTATCGTTCTCTAACTCTCTCAACATTAGCAAATCATATTCTCATGTCTAAAGAGTATGAGCGCGCGTGAAGTGCATTCGGAAAGCACGTTTATGAGCGATTGTATAATTCTTCACTTAAGAAATACAATACAGTCAATAGTATCCAAAATACAATCCCTTGCAATAAAGCGTTGTAAACCGCCAAAAAGTTAGACAACGAATGAAAGACAACAGCCAACATCAACAAGCTTATCACTAAAGCTGATTTCTTTTCAGCAAAACCGAAACTTATCAGCATTGCTGAGCTAATGTGGAACGGAATAGAAACGAGTAAGCGACTTATAGTTGCCTCAAAGCTTGCACCTGCAACAACGTAACTTATCGCTTCAAAAACGCCAAATCCTAAACCAATCCCTCCAGCAAATCTTACCACTTCGAATTCATTTGCTGCCACTTTTTTTGATAACAATAGCCAAAAAAAGAAGAGCCCCAGAAATTTTGCTGATTCCTCTGCAACAGGCGCATACAGCAATAGACTCGTCGCAGAAGGAGGGGTGTTGTAATGAGCGAGTTCTATGAAAAGAGTCACAATGGCGGTGGAAAAAATACTTCCAATAACTATTCCTGAAATCACAAGAAGCAAGAGTTTCTTTCGGATTTTTCTTTCATATATAGAAAAACTAAGTCCAACAAGATACGCAATGGTACCTGCTGAAACTGCGAATAGACTATTCATTGGGAGCATCCACCCAAAGAGTAGCTTTGACCCGATAAAAGATTACTTGAAGAAAAAGGATGCGCCACCTTTGTGAAGAACACGCGCAGTATTAGCCGCTCTTAATGGTGTTTCAGTGGGCTTAGCCTACATAGTCAGCCAGGGAAACATAACGGCAACAATCATATGGTTCGCCATAACAACAGGCGCAACAGCAGGACTAAGCTACTACAAAGAAAAAGAGTAGTTAGTCGTCGATTGTTTATTTTGTTGTTTGTGTTTTTTTCTTGGCCTGTATATCTGCAGGGATTCCATATTGAGCTAGGCTTTCTTTCACGGCTAGATCAAGGGTGTTTGGTGAGATTCCTTCATCGGATGTTCCTGTGACTTCTACTTTGATCTTTATTGCTGCCCCAGCGTTTATGAGTGGTTGTAGGACTGCGTCGTGGAATTCCATCCATTTCTTCCAATCCAGATCGGATGTTACGCTGACAGATTGGTATTGCTCCGGTCCACCTCTTGGAGGTTCTCCTCTTCCTGTCGGTTCTGGACCTGTTGGCTCTGGTTCGCCTTTCTTAGGCGGTGGAATTGCCCCAAGCAGCTCATAGGCGAATTTTGGTCGCAATAGGTATGTGTCTTCTAAGAATTCTATCATTGATTGGTCAATGGCGACACCAATTTTGATAGAATGAAATTCATTTTTCTCTGCTAAGCCGTGGGCATAGGCAAACTGTCCTTCTGCCATGCCTTGCGTTATGGTTTCCTTT
>Ga0315310_10002235_pt1 | contig 12121 bp, 13 predicted proteins | sample TDP5_MG_FD_203630 | JGI IMG/M metagenome (GOLD analysis project Ga0315310, IMG submission 203630) | Freshwater sediment microbial communities from Lake Towuti, South Sulawesi, Indonesia - TDP5 | ecosystem: Environmental > Aquatic > Freshwater > Lake > Sediment | place: Indonesia: South Sulawesi... | reverse complement strand
AAGCCCCTGTTCGGATCCCGCGGAATGGGTTCAACAAGAATTTCTGACCCAGACGTAGCCACTCGACTTTTCAGGGCAATAGCCTTCTATCACGGAGTCCTCTACCTCCAAGAGTTTATCCCCCACGGATTCTCAGACGTGCGCGCGTTTGTCATAGGCGACCGCGTGGTAGCCACTATGCGCCGGGTGGCTCAAAACTGGAAGACAAACGTGAGTTTGGGAGCAAAACCAACCGCGCTCAACTCAAGCGGAGAATTGGAGGATTTAGCTGTGAAGACAGCGCAAGTTATTGGTTGCCGGGTTGCTGGAGTCGACATATTAGAGAGCCAGAACGGACCAGTAGTCATAGAGCTCAACAGTCAACCCGGGTGGAGAGGCCTTCAATCAGTGGCAAGCGTTAACATCGCCGAAGAAATCGTTAGGTACGTTGTTTCGGAGTTAAAAGCGTAGAGAGAAGAGTGGGCTTTCATGCAAGAGGTAACAGTTTCACGCATAGACGTAGCGAAACACACTGTAGAAAGAAAAAAAGACTTGGTGGCCGAGGAAACGCCGCTTCACGTGTTCTTGAACCAAACCCACTACGTGACCATCCTGTGTCTCCCAACCCACTTGAAGGAGCTAGCCGTGGGATACCTCCTCTCCGAGGGCGTCTTGAAGTCGGTTGACGAGATACAAGAGGTTCGGTTGGGCAAGGGCGGCAAGTGTCAAGTACGCCTAAAACCCGAGGTCAACGTTGAAAAGCGGGTTTCCATAACTCAACCCTTCACGCGGCTGGTGCTCTCCGCCTGTGGCTCACCAGACTATTGGCCCCTGTCCAAACTGATCGACAGGCTTGACCTTCGCAAGTTGCCGTTGGGTTTGACTGTCAAAGCCGAAGTTGTTTCTGAAGCCGTCAGGCGACTCAACACGTTGGCTGAGACTTTTCGCAAGACGGGAGGCGTCCACGTTGCAGCTCTCTATTCGCGAAATGGAGAACTAATAACCTATGCTGAAGATGTAGGGCGTCACAACGCTGTTGACAAAGTCATTGGAACAGCCGCTTTGCAGAAACTGGATTTTTCGAAATATTTTCTGGCGTCGAGTGGGCGCTTAACGGGTGACATTGTGTTGAAAGCCGCGAGGGTTGGCATTCCAGTTGTGGCTTCTCTCACCGCGGCGGTCAGTTCGGGCGTTGAAGCCGCCAGACGCACTGGTCAAACATTGATTGGTTTCGTCAGAGGCACTCGCATGAACGTGTTTGCACATCCAGAAAGGATAATTTACAGAGCAGATTGATTCGTTGAGGCTTAGAGTTGACAAAAGCTGCCGTGATTCTCGCTGGTGGCTTCTCAAAACGATTCGGTCAAGACAAGTGCCTAATCGACTTGGTTGGCAAACCCCTTGTTCTTCACGTGATAGACCGTGTTTCATCTGTGGTTGATGAAAAGGTAGTTGTTGTGGGTTCGAATGCGCCAAGAGAAACGCTCTCAAATCAGTTTAAGTCAAAAACTAGAGTGGTCGTTGACAAGTATGAGGAACAGAGCCCCCTGGTTGGAGCGTTGACTGGCTTTGAAAGCGTTAACGCTGAATACTCTTTGCTATTGCCGTGTGACACACCTTTTGTATCTGCAGAAATCGTTGCGCTCCTCTTAGACTTGTGCGTGAACAAGAGCGCTGTCATTCCAAGATGGCCAAACGGATACATTGAACCCCTCCAAGCCGCTTACAACACGAAATCCGCCATAGAAGCCGCAAAAAAAGCTCTAAATGAAGGAAAACGAGACCTGTCTTTCATGATCAGCTATTTGCTTGGAATACGTTATGTCTCCACTCTGGTTCTTCAGCAATTAGACCCAAAACTCTTGACCTTTTTTAACATTAACACTTTAGAAGATTTGAAGAAGGCGGAATCCATGCTCAGAAAGGGAAATAGTCGTTTAAGAAGAATTTGAGAAACGCATTTTTGGGTAGCTACTCTTAAATAATTACCTAACGCACACAAACTTCAAAAGGTCTGAGAGGTTGACTATGAACTCCAAAACAATCGCTATTATAGCTATGTTTGCTGCACTTACGGTTGCTCTTACTATTTACTCGCCAGTCAGAATCCCAGCACCATACGCTCCATTTCTCAAATATCAGATATGGGAGATACCGATAGTTGTTGCATTCCTACTCTTCGGACCTTTAGTAGGAGTTGCAGTAGCAATCATAAACACCATTGTATTGCTGGCCGTATTCCCAGGAGATCTTCCTACAGGGCCATTCTACAATCTCGCAGCAGTGTTGAGCATGCTACTTGGTATCTATGTCACCGTCACATTTGTAATGAAGAGTTTTAAGATTCGGTCAGAAGCTCTTGTGACAGTTCCTTCAACTGCTCTTGGAAGCGTGTTAAGAGTGGGAGTCATGACAATCGTGAACTATGCTTTCCTACGTTACCCTTATCCAGTTGGGTTCAGCATGTCTGAAGAGGCCTTGATAGCGATACTTCCAATCATCGGAGTATTCAATTTCACTCTGGCGTTGTACACCGTTCCTTTCGGTCACTTTTTAGCACGAGTTGTTAGTGCTGGCACAAAAACTCCAGAATGGGGTCAAGCTACGATTTCTTCCGACCAATAGCATAAGCCTAACTGCTGAGCAGTTCTCGGACTTTTTTCACGCAGTCCCATTCGTCTCGTACGTAAGCGTCGATTCCATACTCTTTACACGTCTTTTCAGAGACGGCTCGACCGCCAATCACGGTTTTCACCCTACCGCCTAGTTTTCTCTGATTTAAAATGTCAACTAAATCTTTTAAAAACGGCACAGTCTTATCCACTGAGACAGACACAGCAATGACTTGCGCCTTTTCTCGCTCCGCCGTGGTCACAAAGGTTTCTGGAGAAATGTTCACGCCTAAATCTATGACTTGAAAACCAGCTGATCTGAGCGCCGCTGCTACCATGTCTTTTCCTAATCCCTGAAGGTTGCCCTTTAATGAGCCGATGACAACCTTGCCCACGCTCTTTCTTGATTCACTCACGCGCGACACCTCAAGCCCTAGGCCTTAAGCATGCAACCCAATCGACCGCTTGAACACGGCTAAGTTGATTTTTCCCGCCTTAAACACGTTGCCAGTCTCAACGTTGTTAACAGTAACCACTGCGGGCGCAAACAGATTGGGGTCTATCTTGTAAAAGTCGTAGTTTGCTTCCTTGAAGATTTGGAGGAATGGGCGCCCATAGTTCGGAGAGGCTGAGGAAGGCGCCTTTTCAACTATCCTCCGAAGTTTTTCATCGTCTCTGTAGCCCCGTACATCGTAGGAGGCTTCGCCCATGTACAATATGGCGTCGTTGGTTCGTCCCATCGCTTCAGCAAACTTAGGATGCGCAGGAGCAATAGGCGCCGAGCCAGAAGCGTGCAGAGCCAATTTGGGGTCTAAACCAAGTTTCATGAGTTTATGCAACCCTGTCTCAACAATTCGTCCCGAGACCTGAGTTGAGCCAGCAATGCACGTAGTCGGCACCAAAATCAACATCAAATTGTTTGGCTGGACTTTACACTCACGTGAAACTTGTTTAATTACGCCGTCTGGTGGTTCCCGACTCGTTTCCAACACCAACACGGCCATGTCAGCCTCGTCTTTATACCCGATTTTTTCATACAGTTGCGGATTTTTCCTCGCCAGCGCTCGGGCTGGACCCGACCCAATGGCTGAATAGTCGCCAGCTTTAATCTGCCAGTCAGCAAACTGAGAGCCCAACGTGGATATGGCAGGGTAGTCGGTGTGAACAGAAATGGAAGGCAAAGTCAAGTCGTCATATTTTGTTGGGGAAATCTTTGTCTCGCCATATCCACCCAGACAAATCTCTGTGATAACCTTTCCCGCCTCAAGACTACCTTTCGCCGAGATTCCAGCGTCGATCAAAGTGACGCCATGACTTGTTTCTTTAATCAATACGCCATATTCTTCGGGTGAGTCACGCAGTTTTTCTGCGAGGCGCCAAGCCCTCTTGTTCACGCTGAGTCTGCTCTTTGGCAACTGGTTGTCCTCAGAGATACTGCTCATAAAATTTCAGATGAGGATTCGAAGCCTGCGAGACGTAGAGCTTGCCCTCGCCCTCTTCGGTTAGGTCACCGACGAATAGGTAAAATGGTCCGGTTGCTTCTTCTCCGTTTATTTTGACCTTTAACTTAACACTGTCAATGCTGAACGTGGGAAGCACGGATGGGACACAGCCACAAACAACGATTTTTCCGCCAGTCATCTCTGCGCCCGCTCTTCCCTCAGAGTTGCCTCGAACGAATATTGTTCCGTCTTTCATGTGCATGCCTGCGAATTGGCCGACGTTTCCATGCACCTTTATCAAGCCTTTCCTCATGAAGCAACCGAGTTCGTTTCCAGCGTTTCCGTGTATGATTACGGTTCCGCCCCGCATACCCTTGACGCTTCCACGATAGGCTGCTCCCACGTAGTCGCCTGCGTTTCCCTTGACTTCGATGACTCCGTCTTTCATCATGGCGCCCGTCCAAGAATCGGCGTTGCCACCAACAGTTATTCTTCCGCCCCGCATCTCTTCACCTAGATGGACGCCAGCGTCTCTGTGAATGACAATCTCGCCTGCAGACATGCCCGCACCGATTCTTCTAACCTTGTGAACATCGCCAAAAACCTGAATAAGTAGTTTCTCAGGTGTGGCTGCACCGTCGCCTTCAAAGAAGAAAAGGTCGCTGAGGCTTCGTTGACGGTTGCCCTCCCAGAGTTCCAACTTACCTATCTCTTCTGAGTTTTTTCCAGCGAAAGCGTTAGGAGAAATACATTCGGCTTCTACTGGAACCTTGAACAGGTATTTTGGACGCAGAACGACGCTGATTTTTTACACCTCCGCCCTCACAGAGACGGGACAAGAAACTGCCAAGTGATGTTCGGGAACCACGTAGTTTTCATACTGCACTGTGTAGTAGTCTTCAAACTTCTCCTTCAGTCTGGGCACAATTTCCATCAGAGAGGGTGAAGTTTCGGGTTTCACCCAGAAAGTCTTACCGTTGACTGATTTCACGATTTCTCCGTTTTTGACAACGATTTCTCCACCTTTTATTGTGTAGGCGGCTTTCTTGAAGGTCCTTCTCACCAACCTGTACTTTTTAGCTGGGTCAATGTTTTCCGGGTCTATTCTGTAAATTGCTATGTCAGCGTCAGCGCCCACACCCAAGTGACCCTTCTGTTTTAATCCCAACGATCTGGCTTGTCCAGCCCTCGTGGCAATGGCCAACTCTGAGAAGGTATATTCCCTGTCTAGAGTGGGCAACAGACTCTTGTGCTGTGCTCGCCTGCTAATCTTCTTCATCAGCTTCTCCCTCGCAGCTCGACTCATAAGCCAAGAAACAATTTTCGGGTAGTGGATGAAAGGCGCGGCGTTGGGATGGTCTGTTGTCATAAAGATCTTCCAAGGGTTCTTTACGAGGAGGGCGAGTTCTAAGCCTATTGACCATTGGGTGGCGTGGACGAAGCTGTTGCGCTTGTATCTGAAGGGCACGATGCCTGTGCTTGTTTCGGTTTCGACGTCGCTGTTGATCCACTTGTTGTGGCTCAGTTGATAGAGGATATATTGGAAGGGTCCGTCGGCTGTCATGGTGGTGGTGTCGCCGAAGACAACCTGCCCCATGTCTGTGGTCACGTGATTGTGAGCGTTCACGTATTTGGCTATTTCTTCTGCGCCTGACTCAAAGCTTCGCCAGTCGTCGCCCTTGAAGGCGCTGAACTGACAGTGAGTAACGTGAATGACTGGTTTGTCGTTGTTTGCCAAGTTTTCGACGCATTTCATGGTTTCTAATGTTGTTGTGTAGTTTCCTGGTTTTCCGAGATTGTTTGTGTGAACGTGAATTGTGTGCGGCATGTGGAGCAGCTGGTTGACCTTGCACAAGCCTTGAATTATCTCTCTCGGTGTTATGCTAAAGTTTGGAACAGTGTCGTCTATGTTTCTCACGTTTCTACCGAATCCCCAAGCTTCGAGGCCGCCTGGATTGACGAGTTTGATCACGTATCCTCTCGTGGCTTCCATTGTCCAGGCAACGTAAGCCGCGCATTCTTCAATCAAGCCTTTGGAGAGAGGCTCCAGCACGAACCAGCAGTCGCCTAAGAGGGGATAAGAACCCTTATCGATTATGGGCGTGTCGTTCAACTCTTCGTGGGTGTGCCTAGCCTTGAGCGGAGGCATAGCCGGGTCCATAACCGTTGTGTAACCCATTCTGGCGTAACGATAACCAGTTGTGAACGTGGAAGGAATCGAACGCCCAACGCCTGAGCGCGTCTTCTCAGTCTTGACTTCAACGTCTCTGAAGTGGTCTTCTGGGCGCAACATACGGCCCGAGTTGACCTTGGGTCCAGCAATGTGAGAGTGAATGTCAACCCCGCCAGGCATGACTATCATTCCAGAGGCGTCGATCACCTTCTTCCCTCTGCCAACCTTTTCAACAATTTTTCCGTCTTCGACAGCTATGTCCATGCGTTCTCCGTCGACGCCGTTTAGAGGGTCGTAGACGAACCCGTTTTTTATGAGAAATCCCCGCATTTTTTCGCTACGCCTCCTTCTTTTTCTTAAGTCTGCGCACTTCTCGAAGAATCCGTTGCAGTATCTGCTGGTCTGATGGAACGCCTGTTGGAGGCTTGACGACTTTTTTTAGTGGGAGTGGCACCATGTCCATTCGGTAGGCTGTGCCCTCGACCTCTATGCCCGCAATAGCGCTTGGAAAGACTACGTCAGCCATCAAAGACGTGGCGGTTGTCTCCGGGTCAATAACTATCAACGGTTTCTTCACCAAGTTTTCTACCGCGTTTTTTGGGAAGTGTGCCACTGGGTCGGAAGCCACGATTAGTGCGGCGTCAGCTTCTCCCCGACTCAATATGTCTGTTACCGAGGTTTCACCAGGATTATACCGTGGATAACCATGAGAAAAGTCAACGGCGTAGGGATATCCCGTCTGCCACGTGGACACGATATTAGCGCCCGTAACGTTGTAATGCCCCCGCATGGGCATGATGAGAAACTTTGTGAACTGATTCAGGTCTCGAGTCAAAGACAACGCAGCGTCGATGTTGCGCAGTTTGCCAGCGCTCATTGTTAGGCCCACGCCGAAGAACAACACTCCGAACTCGCTCGATATCATGACGTCAACCAAGTCTTCGATAATGTTGACTGGCACCCCAGCCACGGAGTCCACGTTGATTTCCTCGTTTCTAATCAGCGCGCGAAACGCTTGCAGCAACTCGTAGTCTTTGTTAGGTTCCACCTGAAGGAAGTAGTCGGCTATGTCCGCAGTGCGTGTTCGCCTCACATCTACAACTATCATTTTTCTCTGTTTCTGCAGCAATGCAGGTGGCAGTTGTTCACTCTTTTCCAATGCAGTGGATTCTGTAACAGCCGCCTGCCCTATTTCGCCGACGAGTTTTGCGGCTCTCAGCATTCTTTGTCGGGTTCGGTAGGCGCCTAGGTTTGACAGGTAACGGTTCCATGTGCTGGAACGGAATCTGCCGTCTGTGAAGTTTGTGTAGCGTTCAATGTGGCGTGGGTGAGCGCTCCATGGGTTGCTTCCCCAATAGATGACCAAGTCGGCTCTGTGCCTTATCTGCCCAAGCGTGCACGTGGAGAAGCCGATGTCTTGGATGCTCAAAACTGAGGGTCCGTGGCAAACAGTGGACGTGTTGTCAATGACGCCACCAACTTCTTCAGCCAGTTCCACGCCGACTCGAATAGCTTCGCAGCTAGTGTTGCTCCAACCGTAAAGAATGGGGTAAGCAGAGTTAGCCAATATTTCAGCGCTTTTCTTGACGGCTTCAGTCAGCGAAGTCTCAACCAATTCGCCGTTTTTTCGTATGAGTGGTTTTAGTGGTCTGTGAGTTGAATAGCCCAGAAACTTGGATTCACCCACGCCACACGCATTTTTTACCTTGGTGATGACGTTTTTTTCCACCACGAGTTCGATGTCGTCGCAGAGGGAACCGCAAACCGGGCAAGTGACGTTTGAAACAGTCGGCATGGGTAATCATTCCTTCCTATAATGCAGCCTAAGCAACTCCTGCAGGTGCAAAACCTGTTCGTCGAAGGCAGGTTCAACAATGGCCTCTATTCCCTTAAACGAGGGCATGCCTGTCCCATGAGTTTCAGGATTTACAATAACGCTTGCCCAAGGTCCGTATGGAACAAAAACCATGCTTCTATGAGGTGCTCTCAACGATTTTACGGCTCTGACCACAACTGAGCCGTAGTCCGTGGTTATTTTTATGCTCTGGTTCTCTTTTACGCCCAAGTATTTCATGTCTTCTGGGTCGATTTCGCAGATTGCCACGCTCTTCCAGTAACGCTCAGAGAGTTTTCCATACTCTTTTCCCTGTCCTTGTCGAATGGTTCGACCCGTCAACAATGAAACCTTCAACCTGGGCATCAAATTCGTCCGCCAGCCTTAAACTGCCACGCTCGTTCTGTGATGTTGAAAAATCTACTAACCATGTCGTCGCCTATTAAGGTTTTTACATTGTTTTTCCGCTAATAGGCATACTTTCATAGAAGGTTACTTTCACTTTCTGAAGAATCTTGCACCATCCATTTCGCAGACGTATTCAAAGATGCTCCATCAACCCCGACTGAGCAAGCTCAGAACAAAGGTTTATCAATTATGTAATTTATGACTTATGGAATAGACGACAAAGAAAAAACTTCTTAAACAAATATAATCCTTAGATAGCATTCTGTGAGATTAATGAGGTATACTTCCTCAAAGTTGGGATTTTTGCGTAAATATCGTTATATCCTCTCTCAAGTGATTCTAGGCTTGATTTTTGGAGCAATTGCAATATTTAGTATGTTGATTTCTCCATTGTTTATCCTTCAAAGCTCCACGATTCTCCAAGTCTTGATAGAGGTTGATGCTGCCATTCTCGGATTCTGGGGGATAATCCTTGTTTATGCTCTCACTGCACTTGATAATAGACGTGATTCTTTAGAGACAAAGAAGTTTGATGTAGCTAAATACATCGCTGAAAGACGAGATCCACCTATAGCAATTCTGAGTGCCATGAAGCTCCCTGATGAACATATCGCTTTCTTAGAAGGAAAGATTCAAAATACAATCAACTCATTTAACAAATTGCGGAGAGAAGGAATCATCAACAGTGTCATGCTGACCATTTCAATTGTTGTTGCAATCGTTGGACTGGGGTTGGAGATACCAAGAGATATTGTATGGCTCTACTTCATAATAGTTGCAGCAGTTTGGTATTTCCTCAGTGGGGTAGCCTTCATCTTTATGTCGCTCTGGGAATTTCGTGCGGAAGAAGCCGAAAGAGCTCAGACTTGAGGAATAAACCTTGAGTGAACAACTTTTTGATATGGGAAGCATTGTTGCTATAATTGGCTTGGTTCTCTCAGTCATCACATTGTATCTCAACCAAAGAAAAACCAAGAAGGAGCTGGAGCTGACAAAAGAATACATCAAAGTCCTTTCCAAGCTTGTTGAATCTTACAAGAGAGGTTTGGAAGAACAGAAAGAACTTGAGAACAGAAAACTTTTATGGCAGCAATTAGAAGGCTTTGGAAGAGCCTTGGGATGGATAGCAGAACATTATGAAGAAGAATGAGTTTTGAGTGATACTGAAAAAGTAACCTTCTAGTATAGGTTTTTATTTTGATTACTACACCTTCATTCAATTATGGCAAGCTATACGAGTTATGAGTTTTGCAAGCCAAAGTTACATTCACAATATGGCAAAAACGACTGGTTTAGTCAGATTCTCGGATACTTAATGATTCGTTTCCATCCTATCGAGACGAGAATACTCGACACTCTACGATATGTTGAGTTGCATCCAACGAATGCAAAGACTTTCTCTTATGAGTTTGGAGGGATCATAAGAGATGTCGGTAGCACCTTTAGCTCAGTATTAGACAAACTTGTAAGGAATACAGCGACAAAGCCACAAGAAAGATATGACATAACGGATTATCGAGATTTTCTGGCAAATGAGGTTAATGACATTGAGTTGATAGGGGCGCAGCTGAATTCACCATTTAAGTATAATCTTGTTCTTCCATTCGAGAATATTAAGGAAACTAAAGCTCGGCTAAACTGGTGGGATGCTTATAACAACTTAAAGCATTCAGAAATTGACAATTACAAAGATGGGTGCTTGGCGAATGTGGTTCATGGTATTACTTCCTTAGCCATTCTATACACTTTAATGTCTCCAAGCAGAGCGGCAGAAGGCAGATTATTCTACCTAGTTGGTTATTTCAAACCTATTGATCTTGTGAAAAAATCGCTGTTTCCTAAATAGAACGTATAAAAAGAGGGAGTTTTTCCAAGACAGAATCAGCTATCACAGAGTGATGATACATTTCGGCGAATGTTCCCTATTCTGAGAAGGCAGTGAAGAACTATTCAAACCTGCTTAGTGTTGGTTATCAAACAAAAAGCGGAGTTTTGGGAGACATCACAAACAATCTTCTGCTAAGGTTATTGAGATGTCTTGGCTTTCTTCGTCTTAAGTATCAAATGACTCACTATGCACCCTCCAGTCTTTCAAATGATAGATTTCATATTTGGAGCCTATTTGGATCCTAATAGAGGGGCTAGGTCACAAGTGCGCACACACGTAAAAAACACATTTCCAACTCCATTCACATTCATCAACCATGGCAAGTTTTAAAACAAACAGCAAATGTAATGCATATAACTCTCTAAAACAAGGTGAAAATCCATGTCTAAACCAGCCAAAAAAACGGTTATAATCTTCATAGACACGGACAAACACGCCAGCCCCTTCGACATATTAACAGCGGTTGACCTCTTCCCCGACGCCCAAATCCTAACCTACAGCAACGTTGCGCCCGAAGACTCTAAGCGAATTATTCAAGACACCATGTTCCCCCGTGGACCAGAAGGCGCCAAACAGACCAAATTGTTCATTGGAGGACAAGACATTGACAAAGCAACTCAAATCCTCGAGATAGCCAAGAAGAGCATGTTTCCACCCTTCGAATTAGCGGTCATAGTTGACCCTAGGGGAGCCTACACCACAGCTTCTGCAGCCGTGGCTAAGACGCTGGCAACGTCCATAGAGAAGGGTCTGGACGACTTCAAAGGAAAGACTGTCACAGTGTTAGCGGGCACAGGACCAGTGGGACAGGTGGCGTCACGCCTTTACGCCATGGAAGGCGCCAACGTCGTAGTGACATCACGAGACCTCGCAAGGTCGACGGCTGTCGCCACGAAAATCAACGAAGAAATCGGCAGTGAACTTGCGTGTGGAGTCAAAGCCGCCGAGCCAAATGAAGTTGGAGCAGCCATAAAAGGTTCAGACGTAATACTGTCGGCAGGCGCCGCTGGCATAACCTTACTGCCCCTAAACGTGATGAAGGAGTATGGCAAACGCTGCAAAGTTGTTGGCGACATCAACGCGGTTCCACCGCTCGGTGTTGAAGGTCTGAAGTCCACAGACGAAAACGTTGAATTCTTGCCCGGCGTTTGGGGAATCGGCGCGTTATCGATCGGCACCTTCAAAAATAAGGTTGAGGCGCAACTCTTCAAGCGGGCGGTTGAGGCGCCAAAAGGAATATTTGACTACAAAATTGCATACGACATCGCCAAGTCGATGGTCTTAGCCAAACTCCAAAAGAGCGGACAAAGTCAAAACCCTAGTCAAAGTGGCCGAAACCTACTTCCTTTCTAACAAGCTTAATCCAGCGTGGTGTTTGAATGCTCCGTCTTAATGGCACAGACATTGAGGACACTTTCGCTGAAATGTTTCCCATGTGGGTTGGAAGAGTCCTAATAACAGCTGCGAACGAGAAGTGGGCTCAGACAGCAGCGAGAACGGCTACAGGCTTCGCTTCGTCTATTATTATGTCGCCTGCCGAGGCTGGAATAGAAGGCAACGTGCCACCAGACAAAACTCCTGATGGACGTCCCGGAACAATCATTCAAATATATCACCGCACACGGCACGACCTTAAACAACAGATGATTCTCAGAATTGGCCAATGCATCATGACCTGTCCTACAACGGCTGCCTATGACGCACTGCCTGAAGCCAAGAGAAGGCTAAAAGTTGGGAGAAGCATCCGATTGTTCGGCGACGGCTTCCAACGCAGAGACACATTGG
>Ga0315310_10002233_pt1 | contig 12129 bp, 15 predicted proteins | sample TDP5_MG_FD_203630 | JGI IMG/M metagenome (GOLD analysis project Ga0315310, IMG submission 203630) | Freshwater sediment microbial communities from Lake Towuti, South Sulawesi, Indonesia - TDP5 | ecosystem: Environmental > Aquatic > Freshwater > Lake > Sediment | place: Indonesia: South Sulawesi... | reverse complement strand
TGCATTCAAAGAAATGGTCCAGACCTGATGCTTCTATGACATCAGATAAGCCTGTAGAGCAATTAGAAACCAAGGCAAGCCTATACTTTTTCTGTAAATCGGTCAAGACTGGAACCACACCATCATAGAGTCTAATTGTTTTACCCACATAATGTCTTCTAGACTTCTCAAGTTCCATAATCAATGGCTTACTTTCAGGTATGCCCATACTATTCAAGAAGAACTCCCAGAATTCGAACATATCTTTCGATTCTCCAGCACGGTTACTCCTATAAGCTTTATCCAAAAGAGGTGATAATTCACACAGGGTTGTTCTATGTTTATTATTCTCAAGAGTCAAAACAAGATCTTGTCTATACCTTCTATCTTCCTCTTCATCAATGTAGGCTAAGGTATACCCAAAATCAATCAGGACCCCTTTAATATTCAAGTTTCATTACCTTAACTCTGCAACCTTCTATCAACAATATCAAAAACCCCCGTTAAAACTTTCTCATACCCTTTCTCTTCCAAAGGTTCAAATATAACCCAAAAAAACAAAAACACTAATCAAAATTGTCATTAAGGCCCTTCTGTAGTGCATTTCCCAAAGGCTCAGAAAGGAATCCTCAAATATCTGAAATCAGGAATCCTATGTCAGTAGTCCTTAATCATTTGAGAAAGACTTTGAAATTAAATATACAGGTATTCTTTGTTGATTCCTTTAAATTTACCATAATATGCCTTTTACACCTAGAAGAAACCCCAATTCCTATATATCGGATGGACCCTATAGGGAATATGGGTGAAAAGCATGTTTACTCATACCAGTATTCGGACGAGCAACATGGAGAGGTCGATTGATTTCTATACGAGATTTCTGGGACTTAAGCTTCTGAGCCGACATGAGATTCCTCAGAACAACGCTGAGATAGCGTTTCTTCAGGATCCGGAAGGGAAAGGAGCGAGGCTGGAGCTGACCCTCTACCGAGACCAGAAGAAGTTCGTACAAGCGGACTATGAGGACAGGATCTTCGATCATCTCGCCTTCGAAGTTAAGGACATGGAAAAGGCGATCTCGATGATGCGGAAAGAAGGGATCACGATCACGGATGAACCTTTCAGGCTCAGCCCACGCGGTTCACTGATAGCCTTCATCGAGGATCCAGATGGAACACTCATCGAATTGATTGAGAGAAAATAGGATCGTATAGAACCCGATTTTACCAGCTCTGCCGACCTGCGTGCAGCAATTCCATATGAATACCTGGCAGTAGCCTTCGCCTTCCTAATGGCGTCGTTAAGCGTAGAAAAGAGAATAGTCCGACAGAAACTCGGGACATATTGTTGATATGCATTATCGCTTGAGAGAGAAAGAATCGGTATGTCATCTTGCTCGGTAGGCCGGCAGTCTTAGTTGTATGTGTGTGCGCATAGGCCTATCAGCCCCTCTATTTGGATCCAAATATGTTTTGTGTGGTCGATGTTGATGGATGAACCGACTTTGAATTCTACCTTAGTGCAATTCTAATCGAGTATTTACTACCCCCTATACCGCCCTAGCCCGTCTTTCAATTCTACATTAGTGCGATTTCAACTAGAAACCCTCTTGAAGGAGTCCGTAATCTTACCAGCCGACATAATGGCTGAGGTGGAGAACTCCACAGGCGAGAATAGGCAGTTAGGCTACACATCCAAGGAGGAGTTCGTCCGTGACGCCATCCGGAGGAGACTCGATGTGTTGAACGAGAATACGAGTTGATTGAGATTCCGAAAGAAGAGTTTGATGAGCTCGATGAGGCGATAGGTGAGATGAACCTGGAGTACTCGAATGCCAGAGACTTCATCCACAGCCAAATTGACGCGGTGCTTGAAGAATACAAAAGGTTCAAAGAGGAACGAGAAAAAATGGAGAAGGAGCAAGAAGAGGAGACAGGCTTCAGCTATAATCAGTTCCGGAAATTGAAGTCTGCGAAACGTGTGAGGTTAATCTTAAAATAAAAAGGGGGAGCTAATTTATTTTACGTTTCTCCCTTTAACCAATGGCGAGGTTCATCTGTGGAGAATCTTTAACTTTTAAGAAATCTTACATTTATATAACGAGTATTATTTTATTAAAGATGAGTATTAGCTTGTCTTCAGAGTGATTAAGCTGCATGATTACTTTGGAAGAGTAAACATGGGTAGGAGAATGGAGAAAAAAGTACGATTGGAAAGCAGGATGGGGTGAAATACGAAACTCAAATTAACGAATCCCTTTGAACCTTTCAAATTTTGGGCAAGTAAACCCTTGGATGTTGCGCTGTCGTATTTAGAAAAATATGGAAAGGGAAAAACTGTCTTGTTGGACCCTTTCGCCGGCAGTGGGGTATTTGTATATGCTGCATTGTTGAAGGGAATGAAAGCCATTTACAACGACCTCTGTCCCTACGGACTTTTTTTGGCTCGAAATGTCATGCGCCCAGTGAATCCTAAACTTATCCAAGGCGCGTTAGAACAGATCTTGAGCAGAGCATTGGGAAAAGATGTATACTATGCCAATGGAGAAATCGCAATTCCACATGAAAGTAGCGTTGAACAGGCACTTCAATGGTTTTATAGCACTGAATGCGACTTCGTTGATGACACTGGACGCAGATGCGCTCGACAAGTGGTTGCTGAATACTTTGTTTGGGATACTGTGTATTACGCATTGAAAGATAGAGCAGACAAATACGCAAATGATAAGCTAAATGAAAAGGACTCACGCTACAGAATATTTTTGGACCATATTTGCAACACGTCTTCTATTGAATTAGAAGGCAAAACGAAGCCCAATAATCAAAAAGATAAAATGCCCTGTTCATGGCGATCAGCATCAATCTCTTAGCGGGCAGGATTATGAACATCTTAACCGAATCGAATCTGTGGAGCATCCATTCCCTAATTTAATTCCAGAAACTCCTTTATCATATGATCATGATGGAAAAATCGAAACCTTCTTAGAAATTCGCCCGGAACAAATTTTCGTTCAAGAGGATTTATCCACGATATCTCTATCGGACACGAATGTCAGAATTCCGAAAATTAAGCATTTCTTCACTAAAAGGAATCTAATATCATTTGGCTTACTTTTTTGGAGTATAACTCAGATTGAGGATAGAGAAGTAAGGGAACAGCTTCTTTTGTTGTTCGTCTCAAATCTGCACATGACAGCGAAATTTGACAGATTGGGAAACTTTGGAAGATGGGGAACAAATCGTTACATTACCCATGACGATTTTAAAGAAAACAATGTACTTGAACAACTGTTAAAAGGATGGTCCGAAATAAAAAGTGTAAAAGAGGCATTGTGGCAACAGAACTCAACTCTCCAGCAATACAAATTTGATGAATGCTGGGACGCAAGAGAGTTTCTGTTAAATCTGCCAGTAGACAATAAGAAAAACGTCCTTTGGCTCAGATCTGATGCCGGCAACCTAAATGCTCTTCTGGGTCGCAAAATAGTAGATGTGATTTTCACTGATCCTCCTTATCGCGGAGAAGTTGAGTCAATTCAATACTTTGAGTTGAGCACTTTTTACACAAGTTGGCTTTCACTGGATTCAGATTGGAAGAACAGATACGGAGATTTTTCATGGTGGAGAGAAGAGGCTATAGAAAATGAGAAACAAGGCAAGAATATCGGAGTCTATTATGAGCATCTTGAAAACTCTTTTGCCTCAGTCGATGATGCTGCAAAAGGAAATGCTGTTTGGATTGTTACTTATCATAGTCCCAGCAAAGAGGTATGGGAAGGAGTAAGGCACGCCCTCATCATCTCAACTGGACTGAAGCCTCCAACTTACGAGGAGGTTGTTACGCATAAGATCAGAGCAAAAGGCAAGGGTAGTTTTAACGTGACAAGATACGGGAGTGTTGGCGAAGATGCATATATCGTCTTAACAAAGGGACGAGTTAGGGAAACTGAAATTCCTAAAAAACTGACGGAACAAGAATTTCTTGGCCTGCTTCTCAAAAAAATGCGAAAAGATATTGTTAAAAATGGAGGACTGGTAGATTGGACTCTTTTCTTGGAACATTATCCAGCTATCGTTTTGAAACATGGAGGTCCCTTTAGTGATTCCAAAAGTTATAAAGATTTTTTTGAAAATGTAACAGTGGAGCTTACAGCTGAGGCACGAATTTTTGATAGAGACAAGATCGGAGACGTACTTTTTCATTCCATTTATGGTGGCATCACAGCCTCACGTCTCCTGAGAAAATCGCTGGAAATCTGTGGTCAAAATAGAAAGGAAATTCCACGGTCCGAAATGGAGTATAAAATCCTTCAGAAAATAGATGGCCGAATCAGTCATAAGACGCGAACCGCGTTGCTGAAGCAGCTTTTTGATTATGACCCCATCGGAAACAAGTATGTGTACAAGGGTCGCAAAATAAAAACTCTTGAGCGCTGGATTCCAACGCCAGAGAAGAAAATTCCAATTGCGGTACCTATGCCCCAAGAACTTCTGATGAAAATAGCTACTGAGGCTAAGAAGTATGGAGGACATGGAGTTAAGGAATTGCGTGATTATTTCCAATTGGCGGTAGATGCAGGACACAAGAGATTTCGGATTAACATAAATGATGAGGCGGGCGTTAGACGATTTGGCGCGGGGGCATCAGAAGATGAAAAAGAGGGACTCATTATAGTGTTCTTGTATCACGGGCTTAATTTCCGTCAGTTAACAACACTATCTGATTTGATCAAACCGGCGCTCTTAGTGGCTGTTCCTTATCCACAATATCAAAAAGTAATAGATGCGTTTCGAAAATATGACCCGATGGAGATTCTTTGCCAAATGGAGCTTGATTCGGGGAGTCAACAGAATGAATGAGATTAAGGTTCTCGGAGGAGGCCATTCTGTAGGTGGTAACAAAATATTACTCAAATTTGACAATAACAGCGTCTGGTTGGACATGGGGATCACTTATAAGTACAGGTTGGAACTTCCAGAGTACAACATTATTCGCGGTTTTTCTTTGAAGCGATTGGTTTCAGAAGGTCTCTTTCCTCAAGAAGCCGTTGCAGAATCAATGAAGAAGAAGCAGGGAGAACGCTACCTTAACGTCTTGATTTCTCATGCTCACTCGGATCACTACGCACTTATAACTTATTTTCGAGCATGGCAAGAAGCGAAGACTAATTTGAGGCTTTACGCTCCAATCGATGCCTACCGAACCCTTCAAGCAAGGTTTGAGCTTGGCAACCTCAGAAAAGTGCTAACTAACATAAATTATAGGGCAACAGAAGAGGCAGAGGCCGAGAACTTTGAAGCGCATCCTATCAAGGTTGATCACAGTATGGATGCTTCTTACGGTTATGTGGTAGAAACACCCAAAATTCGAGTAGGATACACTGGCGATTTTCGATTTACGAGTGAAAAGGATTTCACCCAGATGACTAAGGCTTTCCAGGGCGTTGATTGCCTTATATGTGAAGCCACTCGAGTCGTTAGTCATGGTCTTCAAACTGAGGAAGATGTGAGAAGGCAAGTGATGGATCTAATGAACCGTTTCTTTAATTCAACGGTTGTATTCATCGTCGGATGGTACACATATACTAAAAGAGTGAGAACAATAATAGAGGCATCTGGCGGACGAAAGGTTGTTCTACATTCCAAGATTGCCCATATGTTGGAGGCTGCTGACCCCACCATGGTCAAGAATCCAAGAGTGTTTGTACTTCAACTGAAACCGAAAGAAAAGTTGCCTCCAGGTTACAACTCTATGACTCTTGAAGAGGTGAATCAAGAACATGGAAACGTGGTGGTGGTCATACCAGACACTCAGAAGCGATACCTTTGGAAAGAAGAGACACCTGAGTCGATTCTGGTAAGACCAGGAGATGTTGTGATTTCAAGCTTGAGCGAACCTTATGATGAAGATAGCGCTCACGGACTGTTGCGACTGGCAGATTGGGTAACGTACGAATTAAAGGTCCCATTGTACCATGTGCATGCCAGCGGACATGCTCCAATTGACAGAGTAGCCGATTTCGTTAATGCTGTAAAGCCTAAGAAGCTTTACGTAGTACATTTTACATGTCAAACGTTCGAATGCTATGATTGCAATAAAAAACTTCAAGGCATGCTACGGCCAAGGCAAATTAAGTCACACAATCCCAAAGGCAAAATGAATGAACAACAGAGAAGGGAACATTAAAATCTTTCAGCTCTATCTTTCTTTGGGAATAAGAATGCCTGAAATTGTGAGTGACTGTTCAAATCTGGAACCTGCTATCGCACCCTTCATTGATGCAGCAAACACTACAAAATGGAAACATGCATTAAGTATCATCTACTTAAACGGTGCAATACTTGAGATCGTCGAAGGCACTGGAATACCATGTCTCGTAAGCCAAACAACCTCAGCCGAAGCAACAGAAGAAAGCATTGACCTCCTCGTTGGAAAATCACAAACAAAACTCATGCCCCTCATAATTGATGTCGCGAAACTGTTTCTACCAAAACTGTTGTACACTGCAAAGAAAGCAAGTCACGAAAGGACAGAAAACCCAGACAATACAGAAGCCGCCCTTGTCGCAACCAAAGTGATAATGGAAACCATGCCAGAACTCGAAAGACTTCAAAAAGAAGCGCCAAAACTGCTGCTCAGAGGCGCCTTCTCCATACCCGATCTTATCGCAGCAGGGCTGTTCAAAACACTAACAGAAATGAGGACCAACCAAACGGGCTGCGGAATAAAAGAAAAAGACTACGAAAAAATGATAAACGCTCTTTCAAGACTGGACGTTATTGACCCGATACTCCAAGTTTCCATATGCGCGAAATGTACGAACTATCAGCTCACAATCTCCCCATGCCCGACCGCTAAACTTACATGCCCGAAATGTGGAGAAAACTGGGCCACCCAAACAATCTACATGTTTAAGGGCCAACTCAGCAAAATCAAAGCAGAAAACCAAGACCTACCGCTCTTCATCTCCAGCTACCTCAAATTCAAAACCAGTCTCAGCACCATAATCGGTGAAATACGGATCTACCCAAACGCCCAAGTCAAAATTCCAACAGCAACAAATAAACAAGATACCGTCGAAATAGACGTGTACATACCTGACTTCCACATAGGTGTCGAATGCAAAACATACTTGGACCCAACCTCCCCCATGACAACTCAAAGACTAAACGGAGTTACAGGAGACATCATAGAAAAACACGTGAAGAAATATGTCAAGATAGGCATAGAACACATCTTCTTGGTAACAAATCTACCTGAAAATCACGCTCAGAAGATGGAAAAGTCACTCAAAACCTCTCTGGAAACCTTAAACATCAAGATAAAGATATTAAATGTTATTCCTGGAAAGATTGATACGCTTCTACAATTATTGAACGAGCTGGCTAACACAATCACAAAGAAAACAGAGGGTTCCTTTGAGGAAAAGCTGTTTTAGCTTCTGCCATGAAGTTTTTTCTGTCAATTTAATCTCTAAAACATTACGAATAAAAATAAGAAAAAGCGTGAACAATAATGATGTCTCTCCAAGAGTTCATGAATAGAGAGAATGACTACACAATCAGGTTACGCAACAAGGACTTACCAAAAGAAGACCAGGATATAGCATTCTACCTACATCTTGATGGAGACTCCTGTATGTGGGTCCTACTCACCCTAAAAAGAGCCCCTCTTCTAAGAGCGCTGAGCAAAGGTGAACGGAAACGCCTCTGGTCTAACAGATGGCGTGTTGTCGATAGAAAGGAGTTCAAAATCTTCTCAGAGGCCAAACTCGGACTTATGCAAAGGGCTCAAGTCTTGATACCCGAGAAATATAGAATAACCAGTATGACTACGGTTTTCGATTTGCCTCCTTGGTAGTGGTTAAAATTAGTAGTACACTATCAGGCTAATACCTTAAGATAAGCTTTAAGTACTCTGGTATAGATAATTCCGCGGGGGAAGGATTTGGGTCACACAAACGCCAAAATAAGCGTATATAACCCCCATGATGAGTTGAAGTGTTTAGACCTGGAGCTTCTCGTCGATACTGACAGCACCTATACTTGGATTAGGCGCGAGAGGCTTGAGAAGATCGACCTTAAACCTACGACCAAGTGGAGATTCAAGACCATCGAAGGAAAGGTTATCGAGCGCGACATCGGCGAAGCAGTCTTCGAGTGTCTTGGTGAGAGAGCTACAAGCATAGCCGTCTTCGCTGAAGAAAACGACGCCGAAGTACTCGGAGTCTACGCCTTAGAAGGTTTGAGACTTGAAGTCGACCCAGTGACGAGACAGTTAAAGAGGACCGAGGCATTACTGGCAGTCTAACCACAAAGTGACGGACACCCATATTAAAGCGTACAACTGCCACCTCATAGAGTATTCCGATCAGAAATAGCGTAATTCCCTTTTTGAGCCGGCATTCTTCCCATCGGGCTTTACAAGAATATAGAATTTTCAAAAACATAAAAAAGAGGGGAGTTTACGTGGTTTGTTGAAGAGTTGGGCTGCTAATTGAGGCCAGCTTGTTCTCAGCGACATCAAGTATTCCGCATGTCCTGGGTAGTATTCTGTGGCTTGCCTCTTTAGACGCATGTAGTGCCTCGCCTCCTCTCCTTGTAAGTCGAGCCTTTCCACATTCCGAATAGTGTCGAAGGCGCCGCCACAGCAGCCACCGATTGGATCAGGAGAACTATGGATCCTGCAAGAGCACTCTTGTACATTATTGCACCTTTTGGAGAAATGACGGCAGTCATCCTTTTAATTATAACTGGAGTAATTCTACTCGTTGCAGGTTATATAAGTCATAAAAGAGCACACTGAGAGATCGATCGAAAACTTGTAAGTTACTTCAGTTTCTCTGCTATGTCAATGCTTGCCTGTATCATTTCTTTTGGTTCATTTCCAGTAAGTGTACTTTTGCCTAATGGTTTAAATGGATGGGACATTACTAGAACTCTGATATCAAGGTCTAACAGTTTTTTCAGTGAGCTTATGTAGATATTTTTATCCATTCTGATTAGGTCGATTCTATCGCCACAGACAGAATCTCCAGTGATTAAAGTGAAATTCTTCTCGTCATAGAGACATATGCTTCCAGGTCTATGGCCAGGAGTATGCACCACTTTGAACTTTCTATCGCCAAGTTCCACAGCGTCTCCGTCTTTTAGCTTAATATCAGCTGTCTCAACTGCCTCAGCTTCAAGTTCATGAATGGCAACCTCCGCTTTAGTTCTATCTTTTATCACCTTATTTCCCAGGACATGATCTCCATCCCTGTGAGTGTTGACGACGCAACTGATCTCTTCAGGTCTACGTCCAAGCTCTTGGATCAACGGAAATATGTAGTCTATGGGAGTGTTTTCAAAGCCAGTATCAACCAATCCTATTCTGGCAGTTCCAACAATGACAGTTACACCAAAGAACCATCCTGGCCTCATATCTTGCTTAACGAAATAGAGATCATCAGACACTTTTTCCACATCTTTCATTTCACAAACCTACCACAATGTCCGACAACAAATTATGTTTGGCAGATTTAAATAATTCGATGCTACTGTACTAGATCCTAGCCTTATGCTAACACTGGACAAGATCCATCACCATGATTTCTATCTCCCTCTCACGTTTTTCTTCCGAATAGCATTTCCGACCAACAATATATTGGACCTATCTATGCTTCGGATAACTCTAATTGTCAAAAATATTGAGTTTTTCTTAAGGGCTCTGAAGTCTCCATCGATGAACCCTGTTCTAAGGTATAGGATTATATCGTGTAAGGCAATCATGTTTTGGGTGATGATTATGTCCAAGAAGCTCGGCTTCTCTGTGGCATTCTCCGTATTGCTGCTTTTGACTTACGTCTGGATCACAAGATTTGGCTTTAGTGTGCCGCCGCCCACGGGCCACTTGCCACTCCTAAAAGGTGATGCATGGTTTCTGGTGGTGTTAGGCGTGGCCGCGACTGCTGTAGCTTTGGTCTCACTTTTCTTGGAGTTTAGGCTGTCGAGGTCTGTGACCTTTGTCGGGTGGGTGCTCTATTTTCCGGTGCTCTTCAACGTCTTGGTTCCAATGTTCATCCTATTCTTCTCCATGGTGGGAGTCTTCTATACTCCGTGGCTGATTCTCACGGACTTACCATTGGCAAACAAGATCATCAACGGAATCATCCGCCTTCCGAACAACGGCTTCTATTCTGTTTTGGAATATCTAGGCTACGCACTTATTGCGGCTGGCCTCACGGTTTACAGCATAGGCCTGTATCAGTTGTTGTCACACGTGACGAAGAAGCGTACATTGCTCACCGAGGGCCTATACGCTGTTGTACGGCACCCGCAGTATCTCGGCATATTCATGTGGACCCTAGGATTCGCCATATCTGGCTGGCGACTCATCAACTATCTAATGTGGCTCACCCTGTGCTACTCATATGTCCTTTTGGCTGAACACGAAGAAACAGAACTCGATAAAAAATTTGGCAAAGAATACGCTCTGTACAAAGGCGAAGTGCCATTCATGATCCCATACCTAAAAGTGGATTTAAGACCGATAACAAGGATGACATCGAGACGGAACATAAGGCTTCTAATCTACACTGCTCTTTATATCGCACTGCTAACAGCGTGTTACTGCATTATAGAACCCCACGTAGTCTTGTACAGGTGAACCGGAGAGGTTCAGTAGGATACCCTGCAATAAGGCTCATAAATGAAGCCCTTAGACGGAAAACGCAGATTTTCTGGATGAGAATGGAACACATACTTAGACTTTCTAGGTAACTTAGAGAGTAAAGCAATTAATTGGTTAGAGACTTTGATGACTCTTGCTTTACTTCCTTTCTCTGGATGATTAATGTCTATCTCTCTCCATTCTAAAGACCATAGTTCTCCAGACTTAGCACCAGTTTCTTTAACTGTTTTAGTAAAGATACGAAGTTTATTTCGTAATGCTGAAACAAGAGATTCTACATCAGTCTCTATTGGAACATGGGGAAGTTTATCGCTTCTCTTATATCTTGGAAGATCAAAGATTAATCCTGTTTATTTACAATAGTTGACGTAGCAATTCATTACAAGTTCTTTTCTTCCAGATGAAACGTATTTTTGAGCCACATATTCTTTAACAGTCTCTGGGTCATTCAGGTTAGAATGTCTTGCTAGATTTCTCAGAATCTTAGAGTAGTTCTCATTGATAGCGCTTTCATTGTATCCTTCCTTCTTCAGAAACCATAGAAAGTTTAAGATGTCATTGGAGTACAGGGATTCAGTGTAGGAGCCGGGGATGGGATTTGAACCCATGTACAGCGAGTCTGCAGCCCGCCGAAAGTCGTTTGTATAACCGAATACTTGGCTAGTATATTCTCTGAACTACTCCGTCGAAACCTGAATCGAAGCTCATCATCTGTTTGATGCGGTTTTTTTCCATTAGGGCTAACGAAGCGCAGTCGGTGAAGCTCATGGGTCTATCTGCAAAGGCTTTGAATTTTTCCCATGCCACGTTGAATGAGTCTTCTGAAACCCACAATCTTGTGATTCTTGGTGACTCGATTATGTATCTGCCTAGGTCTAGGGCAAGATCGTGTCTTTTCGTTCTTATCAAGGCTGTTGTTACTGCTTCATCTAATACATAATCTGACGTGTATATTCTACCGTATTCGCCCTTTAACGCTCTTCTCATTAGTTCTTTGCTTCTTATGTGAAGCTCGTCATCAGCGTTTCGTAATGCCACGAAAATATTTGTGTCGATGAAAACGGCCATGAAATCTATCTCCCGTAGACAAATTCGTCTATTCTTTTTGACGAATCTTTTATTCCCCAATGTTTTGGACTCTCAAGAGACTCCCACGCAGGGTCTTTTTCAAGAGGAGGCATCTCTTTAAGTCTTTTGATGATCTCTTCTTCGTTTTCCAGAGCGTAATCCACCATGAGGCCGATCGCTTCTTGTACAGTCATCTTGATGCCCTCTCGCAGTAGCAAAGAAGCAAGAAACTTGTCTACCTTTCCTTTTTTCGCATCCTCAATTTTCACAGTCACCGTCAATTTATACACCAAGAGAAAAGTAGAAAAATAAACTTATATACTTTACTACCAAAATACTTAAATACGGCGGGCGCACTTGACCATACCCGACTTGGGGCTACGTCAGCAGAAACGAAATAAACCGGCGATT
>Ga0315310_10002232_pt1 | contig 12129 bp, 17 predicted proteins | sample TDP5_MG_FD_203630 | JGI IMG/M metagenome (GOLD analysis project Ga0315310, IMG submission 203630) | Freshwater sediment microbial communities from Lake Towuti, South Sulawesi, Indonesia - TDP5 | ecosystem: Environmental > Aquatic > Freshwater > Lake > Sediment | place: Indonesia: South Sulawesi... | reverse complement strand
TCATATATCGACGGTCTGTAGTGTACTAAATCCCATGCTAGGGCAGAAAAGTGTCTAAAAGTTACATCCATCTTAAACTTGGAGAACCCTGCTTCCCGAATGAGCGCCTTCAACTCCATCGTTCCATACCCTTGTCTCACATGATCTGGATGTATAGGTGTATCTCCAAAAAAGTGTGATTGTGGCCAGTGGGGAGTATGAAGAACCACTATGGACCCAACTTTTAGAACCCTATGAATCTCTTTTAACGCCTCCGTATCATTCTTAAGATGTTCCAATACGTCAACCATGATCACCGCCGAGAAAGACGCGTCTTTAAAGGGCAGATGGGTAGCTGAAGCTAAAATGAAGTTTGGCAGTTTTTCCCTTTTTATGTCTATTCCAACAGGTACATAGCCCTTCTCAGCAATAGTTTCGAAATACCTCCCAGGTCCACATCCTACGTCTAGGCAATATCCTCGACCTTTTACTAAGTCTTTTTTAACATATTTTTTCCTAACATAATCTCCAATATATTCACTCATTTTTATCAACACTGTTAATTATCGGATCTAATTGGTATTCTCTGAACAAGTTTCCGTTTTTGTCCCTCTTCGTGTTAAGATTTCTAATCTCCTTAAAGATGTTCCATTCTTCGCTTGTATAAGGTAGATATTTTCTCTTCTCCCTAGACTCGCAAAACTTAATCATTAATCGAGCTTGTTCCTTCTTAGTAATCAGCATCAGTTCTATAACCTTTAATAATGATAAAATCTCATTAGATCGGTACAAATAAATTGCATGGGTTGGTCTATGCTTACGATTGAGATGTCTCTCACATAGATAAACTGGATTAAACCCGTTTCTTTTAAGTAGCTCTTTAATGACAGAAATTGTTTCAAAATGGGTCATCCTGATCCAGATACCTCGGCTAAGAAATATTTTCTTCCTCTTACCCTTACGATTTACATATATGCTGATGGTTCCCTCTCCATCTATCAATCCTGCAATGTAACCTAACTGGATGTCTGTAAATTTTTCAGGAGAGGGGTTTGAACTGATGCGCGATGGTTTCTTAAGTCCCATTAGCCACGCTTGCATACGGATAGCATTCTCTGTTCTTCCGAGTTTTTGAGCTATCTCCTTCGCTCTTAATTTAGAATATCCCTCTTTAAGAAAGTTCAGTTCCTCAAGAGTGTATTGCCTCATTTAGCATGCCACCTGGAAACGGCGGGAGCAAACTTCGCAGATATTGTCTGGTTCGGGGTTTTGTAGTCTCAACTTTCGATATTTTTCTATGTCCCAGTTTTCCTTTTTGTCCCGGTCTCTGAGTATGAGGAGGAATATTCTCATATCTTGTACCCGTTGACTATTCCATATATCTTCGAAACCTTGCTCCGTTATATCTCCAAATCGGAGTTTCTCAGGGTCATACTTAACTGGAGTGTCCTTGTACCACTCTGTTGCCGTGTAGGGTAATGTCCCTATGAAGCAGCATGAGGATACTTTTCCGTCTATGTTTATGAAGGGGTCAATCCAAGGGGACACACATTCTAGTGGTTCAGGATCTAACGGTCTCAGTGGGGTAATCTCTATTTTGTGTTTCCATGCGAGGTAGAGGCTCTCTTTGTAGATGTTGGTTAAAACACTTCGAGGTACTTCATGAAGGTGTTCTTGGCTGATCTCCCTGCTTAGAGGCATGAGGTTTAATAGGTTAACCCCGTCCGCTCCAATCTTACTAGTCAACTCTACAAGTTTGGGGAGCTCTAGGATGTTATGTTTCATCCCAACCATATCTAAACGTACGATGGGTAGTTTGCTCCCCAACGAACGCTTAATCTCTACCAGCCTCTTCACGTTCTCTACAACCTCATCGAAGTTCGCACCTCTCCTAAACTTTTCATAAGTCTCCTTCGTGGCTCCGTCCAGCGAAATACTTATTTTCAAAACCGGGAGCTTAACAAACTCCCTCGCGTACTCCTCATCTAACAGGGTTCCGTTCGTGGCAAAGTTAACGGGTAACCCCTTCTCTTTAACAATCCTTAGCATCTCCAAAAAATCTGGATGCAGAAGAGGTTCTCCGAGTCCGACAATATCCACCTCTTGGCTCGGAGAAGTCTGTTCAAGACCCCTCTTGAAGACCTCTAAATCCATGTCTCTCCCATGTTGAGGTAGAGAAGCTCGAAAGCAGTGGACACAGCGAAGGTTGCATCGACTTGTAATGTCGAAGGTAGCGCATTTTACGTCACAAAGCCTGATATAAGACATGACTAAAAGCCTCCAATAGTTGTGCAGCTATCACCCGGTTAGACAGATTATGCTCAACCCATTCGCTCCCTTTCAGGCAAGGTTCAATTTCTTTACTGAAAAGAAGCTTCAGGGTTTTCTCGAGTTGCCACATGTCCTTCTCCTGAACCATGATCACGCATGGTGTCTGGGATAACCACTCAGGAATTGCCCCACATGTACTGGTTACCACGGGTACTCCACAAGCTAGGGCCTCTATATTGGTGTAATTGAATTGTTCCACCCAGTTAGGAGTCGAATAAGAAAACGAAATGAAGATCTTCGCTGAATTATAGATCCTTGGCAAATTTTCATAAGGAATAACACTCACAAACTCCACTTCTAAATTGAGCTTCTCAGCAACCTTTCTTATCTGCTCGACACCCTTCTCAGGAGTTGGTCTCCCCACGTAGAGAAGGTCATGTTTTTTGGGTATCTCAAGCATTGGTTTGAAAAGCGACGTATCTACCCCGCACTGGGGAAGCCTTATGACATTATCATTAAACTTGGAAACTGTTTTTACAGCCCCAAGATTCCCACAGACGATGAGGTTCGCCTCTCTAAGGACCTCCTCTTCCTCACCTTTTGATGGTTGTCGTAGGTTTTCCCAAGTGAAGGGGACAAATTTTATGCCTAAAGACTTAGCCCATTGAAGGCTAAGGTAGGCTTGTCTGCTCCACCACTCTGCCGCGACGTACATTACATCAGGGTCGAAGTCCGTTATAGCCTTGAGTGCGTCCTCACCAAAAGTGTATAAGGCCATGAACCCACCAAGGGACACCTTAAACCCCTCGTCTCTTCTTAGGGAACCCCAAGAAGATGGAAAAACCTCTAAAATCTCGGCTCCTTGCTTTCTAAGCTCTCGATTAAATAGAGCTTGCCTCAAGTGAATATTACTGTGACTGAGGCTGACCACCCTCATCTCCCATCTTCTCCCTAAAGTGTTGGTCACTTGCTGCCCAGCCCTCAACACTTCCCACGTCAAACCAGGGGCTGTGAATTACGAAGGCATACACAGGCTCTCCTGCTTCAATCATCTTCGGAAGAGCGTGGGTGGCGATATCCTCCCCAAGCCTGAAGTATGCGATAGCCTTAGGGTCTAAGACAGCTACGGCAGCCCAAACAAACTTATCCAAGTCGGGCTTTTCCTTGAACTTCAAAACCCTTCTGTCCTCATCCAACTCCATAACCCCGACTGGAAGCCTAAACTTTGTTGTAACCGCTATGGTTGCTATTGCTTTTTTCTCCTTATGGAAGTTTATTAAAGCTTTATAATCTAGTTCCGTTAGGTCATCACCGTACCGTAAAACAAATGGTTCTCCGATAAGCCGCCTCGCAACGAGGACCTCTCCAGATGTCCCCATGGGCTCCTCTGAAATGCTGAACTTGAGATTAGATAGGTCCCGTAATTCATATCGAAAATAATTTTCATCCTTTTTGTTGATGCAGACAACTATGTCATTGAAGCCTTGGGTCATTATATCTTCAATTATCCAGCGAATGGCGGGCTTACCAGCAACACCGATTAAGCACTTGGGCACTATCATCGTCCAAGGGTGGAAACGAGTACCCAAGCCACCTGCCAATACAAAAAAACGCACTCCCGTGCCCATCCTTCTTTAGCCTGTTGGGAACTCGCTTACCCCTCGCTTCTTCACCACCTCATTAACCTCCCTAACTGTCTTCAGTAAAGAGGGGTCGTGGCCTATTCCTTCACAGAAGTCTATTAGGTGATCCAAATCCTTGGGCAAACATTGTTTACCAAAGGCCTTGCCATGCATGACCGCCCCGTAAGGGCTTATACTCGGATCCAAGCTACAAGCCCTCCCAACCAAGTGGCTATTTACTCCGATTTTCTCACAAACCATGCAGATCTCGTTCCAGAAGCTGACCATGGATGCTTTACAAGCGTTGGCAACCATCTTAATCATCTCCGACGTCGTCGGATCCACGCGTATAACGATGGCGTTAAACGGCTTATACAGCTCCTCCAAGAGGTCTCCATGTTTTTGACAGCATTGACCTATCACTATTTTGTGAGGTCTCAAAAAATCCCAGAGAGATGTAGCCTCACGTAAAAATTCGGGGTTGTGGCAAATATGTGCATCGTATTTTGCCATGAGCCTACTAGTCGTGCCCGGTAAAACTGTGCTTCTAATGACAAGTAAACCTTCTATACTGGGAAACTCTCCAACAATGTCCTCCACGACACCCTCGGGGGTACATACCATGATAAGGTCACAATCTATTGGCGCATCAACTGTTGCGTACCCTTGACTCTTTAGTTCAGCAGTTCTCGCCTTATCAATATCGTAGAAGAAAACGCTGTGTCCAGCCCTTATAAGGCCCTCTCCAGTTGCTGTCCCAACGATACCACACCCTATGATTAGCACTTTCACCTTCAGGACCTCCTATTTCCTAGCCGTTCCTTTCTCCACAGGTCTATGGTCTCTCTCAAGCCATTCTCTAGTGACCACTTTGGTTCCCACCCAAGTTCGTTTCTCGCCTTACTGTTATCTCCGACCAGTTTGGGGATTTCAAAAGGTCTATCTCTTGGCATGCTGAAGTTCAAGGACCCATACCCCAGAAGTCCTACAATGAGTTCAGCCAGCTCCTTGATTGAGGTCCCCCTACCTGTGCAAAAGTTGTACGTTTCCCCCACTTTTCCCTTCTCCAAGACACTAACATAGCCATTCGCGTGGTCATCTACAAACAAGAAGTCTCGTATAGAGTGTGGATTCCACAACCTAACCTCACCGTGTTCCAGTAGAGTGGTTATAGCTCGTTCTACCACATAGTGCTTGATCTTCTGTCGACCATAAGAATTGAAGGGCCTGATGATTATGAATGGAAAGTTATAGACTTTTCTAAGCATCTTGAGATACTCCTCCGCAGCGACTTTACCGACAGCATAAGGTGATTCTGGATTGTAAGGGGCAGTTTCCTTTATTGGAAACTCGTCTTGTATACCATAGACTTCGGAAGTGGAAGCGTGAATGAATTTTTGCAAGTTTTCGAGCTCTTTGCATGCTTCTGCGAGGTTAACTGTTCCTGTGGCGGTAACTTCCCAGAAATCCATCGGTTCATTGAATGAAAGGGATACAGGGGTCTTCGCCGCCAAGTGAATCACTACCTCAGGTTGAACCTGTTGAACAATCTCTCTAACTCGAGAAAAATCGGTTAAGTCAGCGAACACAAACCGCTCTTTTTCACTCTTGAGATACTCATAGCGTCCAGCGACATGCCTTGTTAAATTCCATACTTCATGCCCCTCATCTATCAGCTTGGGGTAGAGATGGGAACCTATAAAACCCGTCCTACCCGTCAACAATATCTTCATCTTTATTCTACCTCCCTTTTCTATATTCGATTATTTTTACCTCCGGTTCCCCAACCACCTTTATGGAAGTTACTGGAGTGATACGGAGTTGTCTGGACCCTCTCCTCTTTTTGTGACGAGTGTGTGTGCCGTTTCGCAAGGCTTTCAAGGGAGCCAACGTAGGCCCTATGTGTTGACAACGCACTGATGGAAGCGCCCAAATCTCAAACCCCAAAGCGATGACAATGACGCTATAAATGATGTCCTCTGTCCATGTTCGAGGAACTTTCTCTGGGAACGGACAAACCTCCAATACTTTTCTCTTTATGAGCATGCAACCAGTCCCGGCCTTGTGGATTCTCGCTGGTCTGGTTCCGGTGTAAATGTGCTCATCCATGACAACTTTTTTCCCGTAGTGTTTACTTGCTATATCCCTGATGTGTGGTGGAATGTACTCCATCTGCCACCATCCAGGTACACCGTCAGGTTTTGATGGGTAGAAGGCACAGACCACATCCTTGTCCAGCTTCAACATCTCCTCTAACGCGTTTTTAGGAGGAAGAGTGTCAACGTCCTCGAACCAGAGGTGGGTGTAGTCTCCTCTCAAGCATTTCTTCCTGCACTCTTCCCTCGCATAGCTCACGTTCTTAGCCCAATAATCAAACAGTTCAGGGTCGGGCTCCACTAGAATATCCGCAACAGAATAGGTCTGAGCCTTGATGTACCTAAGCCACAAGTCAAGATCGTAGCCGAGCTTCGGGTTGTAGACAGTTGCACAGAGTACTTTAGACATTATATCACCTTCTCAACAGCTTCCCAAAACATGTCTGGACTTTGGGACATAAGCCTCACAACCTCTTCCCTATTCACTTTTCCGTCTTTAATTGTGTTCGGCCAAGAGAACAAGCCTATCAAAGAATTCACTATGAGTCTCCCCTTCCTATTGGCTAGAATGTACTCCGCAGGTACTCTTTCCATGGGTTGCGGCGTAGATGGCAAGTGGATTAGGGCTTCATGGCTTGCGTATAACTTTACGAGTTCTTCTCTGTTTTTCAGCCCAACATATAGGCAGTTTGGAGGTAACTCGGGCTCTCCCTCCTTACCGCCCGCAAAAGTGAAGGAGAGTTCCGGGTGTTCACGGGTATACTTCAAAATGTTTGCCATTCCCTTAAATCGATGCAACACATTGACGCCAATAACTGTGTTGGGAATTGGATCAACTTCCTCTTTGGATCTGTAATCCTCTAGATTAATTGCTGAAGGGACAAAAGCGTAAGGCCGGTGAGCCAATTCAGGCATGACGCTGAAGTTGGCTTCGGCATGTAGGGGACTCATAAAAATATTTAGGATGCTCTCATCATAGAGCTTCCTCCAAGGCGGAAGATATACGCAGGATTTACATTTCTCTTCCATCGGGAAAAAAAGCCGATATCTACAAAAATAGTCATGATGAAACATCACATACGGAAACTTAGCGGCGACGGCTAACATATCCCTCTGCCTATTATACACCAACCAATGGACGTTCGAGAAGACCACTAGGTCAGCTCCGTTGGGAAAGTGCATGTTTTCAGGCGTTATCAAATCGACATCATGGCCTCTAACTCTCATTCCAAATTTTATGATCTCACGATCAGTAAGCTGTGCTCCGCCCCCATGAGTCCAAATATTTAAATCCTGAAAAAAACCGATTCTCATACTAAACCCATTCACTTTCAGCCTACTTGTGTTTCTCGCGGTACTCCCTAAGTGCTTCTTGAATAATTTTGCTGGGTTTCTTCTTTACGAAGTCGTATAGATCGTCCGGTAAATAAATGGTTATGTTCGGCATCTCCTTCACTAATGAAATAGATGTGTGTATGTATGTTATATTAAAAATTATTCTTCTTAACTTCTAAGCTAATATCTGGATTTTCTGCGCTAGAGGCTTTAGGGTTTCGCTTGGTGTGGGTATACGTAAGCAACTTCGCTTAATCTCTTCCTCTACCTCTGAAAGGACCGACAGCCATCCACGTAAACAGTTGTCCCAAGTGAACTGGCTAATGAATTCTGGGCCTATCTTCCTCCAACGTTCAGTATCCGAATTATAGATCTTCTCCAGCTTGTCAGCTATGTCATAGGGGTCAGGAAGTGCCTTCCGTAACATAGGCAAGTGTGGAGGCCTAAAATAATTCAGAACCTTAACGGTGTAGCCTGCCTTAGTAAACTCGGGAAAGCAACAGAAGTTTGTGGTGAGCACAGGTGTCCCACAACTTTGAGCTTCCAAGACGGGCATTCCTGGCGAATCTCCGGTTGTGCAATTTATTAGAACATCTAATGAGTTGAGGAGTCGACTCATGTGATCCTCGTTGTATCCATGTAACCCCTTTAGTAGAGTGTACTGGTCTGCAAACTTCACGTCTCCCCGGTTGTGATCAAAGCCATGTTCCTTTGCCAGTTCAGGCAACATCCAACCATGTTTCACGCGAGGACTCGCATGTATCCAAATTCTCACCTTCACATGGGGGTTATTCTTCTGAAATATTTGGAGACCCTCCATTTGAATATCAAATGGCTTCCGGTATAGCTGGTTCATCTGGAAAATTCCAGCTAGAAAGCAATCGGGAGGAAATCCAAGTGTTTTTTTGAGCCTTTCTTTTGTTATTTCCTTTTCTTCCTCATCTTTCGTGCCTACGATGGGTTTGAAAACCTCTTGGTTTACGCCTGGAATAATGGGCTCGGAAATGTTCCTTAACCCCGCTTTTTGGAGTTCTCTCTCTAACCAGGAGGATGTGGGGACAACTTTCACCGCTGGAAGTAGCCTTTCAACCATGGGTGAGATTGGGTCATAGTCCACGTACGCCCATGGAATCCATAAAATTTCACCTTTTGCAGCGGATTGAGGTAGCTTATCTAGGGGCCAAATGTCGTAGCTGGTTATGTATAGGTCTGCTTTGAAGTCTCTGTAGTGGTCAAGGAAGAGGTTTTGACCTGACATATCGCCCATACCTGGGTAAACAGTAACATCTCCGACATCAAAGCATCCATAAGAAAGTCCAACAGTGCAGAACAGGGCACACTCATGATACTGCCTGAGTCTCCTGCAAACTAATTCATCATTAATTTTGGCGTAAGCACTTGTTAAGTGTGGTGAATCCTTGCCAAACCATAAAATTCGCATATTTAAAAAAAGAGGGGGACCGTTTAAAAGGTTAGCGGAAGCCGAATGCGTCCCAGTTCACGTATTTGCCTATGGGGCTTCCGAGCAAGCTGAAGCTACCTGGCGCCACGGTGCTCTTGTAGTAATAGCTGATATTGCTGCCTTGTGGTTCAAGTTGAACTACGGGTGGAGTTCCATACTCGGTGGTGAAGGGGACATAACTAGCGGTTGCTGATAGAGGGACAGATCCACGTTGCATTATGTGGTAAGCTCTAGCAAAATCCACTGCTGGGGTTGTGCTTCCCAGTTCCGGTGAGCCTACGGAATACTTCATGAGTTTTGCTGAGCCGGATATGCCTACGGCATCGGTTCTGTCGGCGATATTTCCTCCCTTTATGGTTAAGTCTTGAATTTTCTCTGAAACAACCTGTGTCCTCCGTATCACCATAGGCAATTCGGGGTCACCTAAAATTCTAGTCCTTCAAAACTGCAGCCATAGTACACAGCGGAACCAGAGGCTAGGGCGTGTATGGTGAAGGTTCCTGGTCCTAGGGCTTTGGGTGCCATGGGGTCCATGAGGTTAGTTTCTCCACCAGGAGCCTCGAGGTAACCCACATCTACGGTTCCTCTATCTTCGCCTGGATATGGTGTTCCCTGCGCTGACATGCTCCACCAAAATCCTGAGCCCGGTGTACCCATTGATATTCTGAGTTGAGTCATTCGGAAGGAGCTACCAGCTCCCACGTAGTGGCTTCCGATCACTATGTCTGAGCCAGGGTCTCCATAGCCCCTAACTCTGGCAGCCCTCTTAACGGTTAGGGTGGGGAGTATCTCGTTTATGAATTCCTTCTTCCGCCAGTCCATAACCTCTTTACGGACTACTGTAACCTCTATGGACATCCGGTCACGACCCTAATGACTTATCGATTTGCTTTATCACTCGCCGACTGCAATGAAGTTCAGCGCGAAAGATCCTGGTCCAACGGCTACAAACCCACAGTCGCTGACGGATGGTGTTCCTCTGTGGCTGAAGCTACCTGGAGTTTGCCTTGCTACGTACGGTCCCACTTCTGAACCTGCATACATGTCAACACCAGGTTGGGTTGATGCCCAACTTCCAGTCATAATGGCAAGGGCTGGACTCCCTGTAAACAGGACGGGATATTCTCTGAACGCCTCGGTTGGTCCGACAGCCATTGACCCCATCTGTTCTAGGTATGCTCTGATGCTCACCGTGTTGTCCACTGAGCCCGGTGAGTCAACCCTCGCGACGACTTTGATGCTTGCGGAGCCCGGAGTTAGCTCGGTTCCAGGTGTGAGGATAACTGTGGTTAGGGAGCGTAGTCCTAAGGATCCGGCACGTATGTCTTTGTGAGCATTCCAGTTGTCGCTGATAATTCCCTCTGCTATGCGTCCGTAGCCTATGCCCATGGGCTTCTCTAGCTTCGCTTTGCGTCTAATCGTGATTGATGGGTAGGCCATTTGTTATTTCACCAGCTTAGGCGATGAAGGTTTTACTCACTAGGAAGGCGTACGGTGCTATCACGAATCCCCATGGACGTAGGTTGTCGTATCCCGTTTCCTCAACAAAGACCTCTAAGGTGAAGACGCTTATGGGACCCGCAATATAGGGTTCTATGGCTTGAACGTGGCGGTCCGACTTCCGTATCTCCATCGTGTCTACGATGGGGTGTTCGACACCACCCACGGTTTCCTTTACCGCAAGGGTTCTCGGTGTAGCCTCAGGGTTTTCGTAGGCGCAGACCACGAGGTGCGTATACTTGCTGAGGGTCTGAGAGGATACCAACGTTTGCCAAGTGGTTGTGGCCCAATTAGTTCTGAGGGTCCATGTTGTCGCTAGGTTGAAGTCCCTAGCTGACAAGGGGTGAATCCCTATCTGAGCCGAGTTTGGAAGCATGCCTCCGAAGGACATTCCGTGGCGCTTCTTGCTCTGCTCAATAGCCTCCTTAATAGCTGTCAAAGCCCTTGGAACGAAGGCGGCAGGCAGGACCGTGTTAAGAATTGGCACAACTTGATCGCGTAGAAGCTCTTCTTCCTCTGACGTTAAAGGAGTTTTCTCAACAGTAACAGACATGTTTAAACCTCAAAACAAAAATACTATTTTGGCACTTATACTCTTGTGTCACATGTCACACAAAAATTCGGACGTGAAAAAGAAAAGAAACGACTGGATTAGGATACGCTGTACTCCTGGAACAAGGAAGCGTTTTGATGTTTTTATAGCGGAAAATAGGTTAAGAGTTATGGAGGATGGTTTGGTTCTTCTGCTGGATTACTATGAAGGGAAGGTCAGCAGAGCACCCGTTAAAAGCTACGGACCATAAGGCTAGTATGTTTTGATTCTTGTGGGCCTAGCTCTCGTAACCCTAGGTAAAATTCCTAGCTTTTCGATCCGAGCCCTCGCAGTTGCTACTAATCCCTTCTCCATGATTTCCGTGATTAACGTTCCTTTAAAAGCCATGTGACCACCTAGTATGTCTTGATTTTTGCCGTGTAGGTTCTAACTCGTGGCTTCCCGTATACTTCTGGTGATGGCGGTGGCGGGGTTGGAGCTGGTGGAGCCGGTGCAGCAGGTGGAGCCCTGAACTTTTCGATTCGTTCCCTCGCAGTTGCTATTAGACCTTTCTCTCTGACCTCCGTGGCGAGTGGTCCCTTAGCGACTCCAAGTTTCCCTATGAGAGGACTGTGCTCAGAACTGGCTGCTCCGCCCCGAAATTCTTCTATTCGTGTGCGAATTTTGGTTCTAACCTCTTCGGCCTTTGCTCTAACGGTTTCACCTATTGGCATGGACATTACATCCATCTCCTCGTGATGTCGGCTTGAGTATTCACGAAGCTGACAACTCCATCTCCAGCATGTTCAACAAGGTTTGTGACGGCTTTAACAGGCTGTAGTGAGACTAGTTTTTCGACGCTTGCAACCACAGTGTCTAGCGGCTTGGTTACGAGTACTGGTATTGCATTTATTCTGTCTCTTACATTCGTCTTCACTTTTGTTACTGTAGACATAACAATCACTAGTTTTAAATGAGTGGTTGTGCTTAAAAATCTTATTGTGAGAATATGCCGGAACTTGACCTTAGAGGCTTTGTCTATGTGTTGCCAGTGAAGGTAGAGGTTATGGTTATCGATTCGGCGTTCCATGCTAAGGGCGATGTAAACTGGGATGGATACATAGATGCTACAGACTACGACCTCTTGAATGTGGCTTTTGGGTCTAGGCCCGGAGATCCCAACTGGAATGCTAACTGCGACCTAGATGGTAACGGAAAAGTAGACGGCTACGACCTACTTGCACTAGGAAGAAATTTGGGTTCTTCGGCTCCCGTATATGTGACTCCAGGAAAAGCGTCTGTTGCGGATGGCAAATGTGTGTTAATTGGGAC
>Ga0315310_10002229_pt1 | contig 12133 bp, 5 predicted proteins | sample TDP5_MG_FD_203630 | JGI IMG/M metagenome (GOLD analysis project Ga0315310, IMG submission 203630) | Freshwater sediment microbial communities from Lake Towuti, South Sulawesi, Indonesia - TDP5 | ecosystem: Environmental > Aquatic > Freshwater > Lake > Sediment | place: Indonesia: South Sulawesi... | reverse complement strand
GCTGGTCGTTTTCTCATTGGCCTTCCTGATAGCCTGGTGGCCGTATCTGCGGAATTGGCTTCTCTATCACGACCCTCTGGCCACCAACGCATGGTTGGCCACCGTCCGCATGCGCTGGCCCACCCCCAGTCTCAGAGAACTCAGCGAGGAGTTCTGGGGATTGGAGATTTCTTTCTGGGCCGTCTTTGGCTGGATGAACATCCTCGTCCACGAGGTCATCTATCAATCCCTGGCCGCTATGACGCGCCTGGCTGTCCTCGGCCTTTTGCTCCTCGTCGTGAGGCAATTCGTAACGGTGCCAGAAAGTATGGGAGGTAAGAGTTCCCACGCGCTTCTCAACAAATGGCGCACCTTCCTAAATAGCAGAAGGCAGTTGGACAGATCGACCCAGCTCGGCCTGTTGCTGCTGGGGCTATGGTTTGCCCTGACCTTTGTCTCTTTGCTCCGGTTCATGCAGATCCAATTTGGCGCTCAAGGCCGCTACCTGTTACCGGCTATCCCGGCCATCTCCATATTCATTCTCTTAGGGCTCAGCCAGTTTGTGCCGCAGCGATACAGCGGGGTGTTGGCGGGTGTGGTCGGCGGAGCGTTGTTCCTCCTGGCTGCCCTGTGTCCTTTTGTCTACATTGCTCCGGCCTATGCCAAGCCGCCTATCATCGCTGTCGAGGACATCCCTGCCGAAGTCCATCGCCTCGACGTCAACTTTGGCGACAAGATCAGGTTGCTGTCCAGCCAACTGGACAAAGGAGCAGTGAGACGGGGCGATCCCCTGAGCGTCATCCTGTACTGGCAACCCCTGGCCGAGATGGAGCAGGATTACAACGTGTTCGTCCACGTCCTCGGTCGTGACGAACAAGTGATCGCTCAGGAGGACACCTATCCTGGGATGGGCTCTTACCCCACCAGCCTGTGGCAGGTCGGTGGGGTGATCAAGGACACCTATGGGATGTACGTCCTGCCTGAATCCAAAGCGCCCAGCCGCTTCCGGGTGGAAGTGGGCGTCTACGACCGCTCCACAGGCGAGGTTCTGCCTGCTTTTGACGGGGCCGGGCACCTTCTCCACGGGGTCACCGTGGCCCAGGGAAAGGTCACCACCCGCCAGGAGCCGCACTACTCCGGCGGCACGCCAGTAGCTTTCGACCTGGCCCGCCCCTTCGACTTCGCTCAGGGCAGGCAGGTGTCTCTGACCGGTTACAAGATAGACAAGACCGAGGTCAAGGCTGGTGAGACCATCGAGGTGGCCTTGTACTGGCGGGCTCAAAAGAAAATGACAGAGGACTATACCGTCTTTGTTCATCTGGTGGATGAGGGGGGCACCATCTGGGGACAGCATGACAGCCAGCCTGTCAACGGTTATTACCCAACTTCCTTCTGGGAGCCGGGTGAGATGGTCAAAGATGAGCACGCTTTGGTCGTCAGCGCGGACACTCCACCAAGTGAGTACCGGCTCGAAGTGGGGATGTATCGGCTGGCCGACGGCCAGCGCTTGACCATTGTGGACCAGGATGGGCAAGTATTGGATGATAAGGCCCTGTTGAGCGAGATCACAGTCAAAGGGGAGTGATTTCCCAGGGAAGAGAGACAATGAACAAAAAGAGACTTTTGGATCTGGCTAAGGTCATCGTGAGTTTGATCCTAATCTTCCTCTTGCTGAGGGAGATAGGTTGGCAGGAGACGTTAAAAAAGCTCCTCCAGGCGCACCCGGGCTATCTTCTGGCAGCTCTGGTTGTGGCCCTGCTGGGCGTAGTGGTCAGAGCCTACCGCTGGCAGGTCTTGCTCTCGGCTCTGGAGGTCGAGGTGCCCCTGGGGCAACTGACTGCCCTCTACTTCATCGGCTTCCTCTTCACCAACGTGCTGCCCACCGGCTTTGGCGGCGACCCCATCCGCATGTACGAGTTGTCGAGATACACTCATCGGACGGCAGAATCAGCCGGCACGGTTATCGCCGACCGTTTCTTTGGCCTTATCGTTTTGCAGGCGATGGCCGTGGTAGCCCTGCCTTTCGGCTACTGGCTGGTCGAGCCGTGGATGATCGCTTTCACCGTGCTTCTCCTCGCGGGAAGCCTGGCCGCGGTGTGGCTCCTCCTCAACCGGCAGTTGTGGCAGAGTCTGGGAGAGCGCCTGAAGCATTTGGCCCCCCTGGCTCAGAAACAAGGATCTATCCTGAGCAAAATAGCAGGACGAGTTGGCAACTTGTCCATAGCCGAAGGACTGAAGCGATTCTACCAGTCCCTTCGCGGCTACAATGCCCCCGCGGTTGGCAAGACCTTGGGTGTGTCCCTGATCTTCAACATTCTGCTGATCACCATGAACTACTTGATTGGCCTGTCCCTGGGCGCTCGGGGCTCGATATGGTACTATTTCCTTTTTGTGCCTATCACTTCTATCGTCACGATGCTGCCTGTATCTTTCGCCGGTCTGGGGGTGAGGGAGGGAGCCTATGTCCTTCTTTTCACCCAGGCCGGTATGCTCCGGCAGACGGCTCTGTCGCTATCGCTGTTGGTTTACGTTATCAGCATCTTCACCCCAGGCTTGATCGGCGGGGTCATCTACGCGTTGAAGGGAGCACGGGATTATGCAGCAGAGGAAGGATGAGCCTATGAACGATGCAGTCGAACTCTCTATCGTCATCCCCCTCTTCAACGAGGAGGAAAATGTGGAGCCTCTTTATGCTCAACTCAAGCAAGCTCTGGAACCGCTGGAGCAGAGCTACGAGATCATCATCGTGGACGATGGCAGCACCGACCGAAGCTTCGAGTTGCTAAAATGCCTCCACTTCCAGGACAAGCGGCTGAAGGTAATCCGTTTCCGCCGCAACTTTGGCCAGACGGCCGCCTTCGCCGCTGGCTTCGACTATACCCAGGGCCAGGTGGTCGTCACCATGGACGCCGATTTGCAGAACGACCCGGCGGACATCCCCAGGCTTCTGGAGAAGCTTGAGGAAGGCTACGACGTGGTCAGCGGCTGGCGGGTGGAACGCTGGAAGAGCGCCTGGTTGACCCGGCGTCTACCCTCGGTGGTGGCCAACCGCCTTATCTCGGAGACCACCGGAGTGCACCTGCACGACTACGGTTGCTCCCTCAAGGCCTACAGGAGCGAGGTGGTGAAGAACATCAACCTCTACGGTGAGCTACACCGTTTCATCCCGGCCATGGCCAGTTGGATGGGCGTCTCGGTGGCTGAGATACCAGTTCATTACCAGCCGCGGCAATTTGGCCGCTCCAAATACGGTCTGTCACGCACGATCAAGGTTATCCTCGACCTGCTCACCGTCCGGTTCCTGCTCAGCTATTCCACCCGCCCCATCCACATCTTCGGTTCCCTGGGGTTGGCCATGTCGGGTTTGGGGGGCATTTTGGGCTTCTACCTTTCCGTTGTCAAGTTGGTCCTGAGGCAGGATATTGGCAGCCGTCCCCTGCTATTGCTGGCTATTCTGCTCATGGTTCTGGGCGTGCAGATGATCACCATGGGGCTGCTGGGTGAACTGGTAGTGCGCACCTATCACGAGAGCCAGGGCAAGCGCATATACGTGGTCAGGGAGATCCTGGAGGAATGAGTCAACGGGTCAGAAGGGCACTAGTCATTCTCATTTTGCTGTGCGCTTTTGCTCTGCGTCTCTATCGCCTCGATTTCCAGGACATCTGGTGGGACGAGGGACGTAACATTGACGTGTCCAGCCGCAGCCTGGCTGTCATCGCTACGGCCAAAGAGATGGACATCCATCCTCCCCTGTACTTCTACACCCTTCACTTCTGGATGCTGGGAGCCGGGGGCAGCGAGTTTGCCGTGAGATTCCTGTCCGTCTTTTTCTCCCTGCTGACCATCCCCCTGTTCTATCGTTTCGGTGCGGCAATCTCTCAAATCTCAAATCCCAAATCTCAAATCCCAAACGGCCTGCTAGCAGCCACCATCGTCGCTTTTGCTCCCTTCTACGTTTCCGAGGCCCAGGAGACCAGGATGTACACCATAGCCATCTTTCTGACCACAGCCTCGGCTTATTTCCTCTACCGAGCCTGGCGAGAGGGCGGCGGGCTCCTGTGGGCTGGCTATGTGCTGACCTCGGCTCTGAGCATATACACCCACTATTCGGCTGGCTTTATCCTGATTGCTGAAAACACCTTCCTGGGGTTGATGGTCCTTGTCACAGCCTATCGGCAGGGAGAATGGCTGAGAATTTTGCGAGGTTGGGTGCTCAGTCAGTTAGGCATAGCCCTGCTCTACCTTCCCCAGGTGCGCATCGCCTCACGACAGTACGTGGCTTACGAGAACCCCACCATGGGAGTGCCGGACCTGCCTTCTTTTCTGGTGCAAGTCTGGCAGGACTTCAGCCTGGGGCCAGCCGCCGAGTTGATCCAGGCCACTCCCTTCCTGGCTGGCATAGCCCTCATTCTGGTCCTGGGTCTGGCCATCGGATTGGCCCCCATCGCTATCCGGAGGCTTCGTCCTGAGAAGCTCGACCCAATTCCCTTGATATGGCTGTGCCTGTGGCTGGCGTTACCTCTCCTCCTGTACTTTTACATTTTGCGCGACAGGCCCTTCTTCCACCCCCGCTACATCATGCTGGCTACCCCACCCTACTATCTGCTGCTGACCTACGCCCTGGGGCAGATCTGGAAGCGGGTGCCAGCGGTCGGGCTGCTGTCTGTCGTCTCTCTCCTGGCCGCTTTTGTTCCTGCCATTCAGGCTGACTTTTTTGATCCGGCCGGTTTCGGCGACGACACGCGCGGTCTGGCCCGTTTCACCGAGAGCCAGGCCGGGGAGAACGACGTCGTCCTGATTGACGTGCCTTATCCTTTCGATTACTATTATCGCGGTCGGGCGCCAGCCCACTACCTCTTCGTTGACATCCACACCGTGGCCCAGCGCCTTACCGAGCTGTGCCAGGGACGGGAGCGGGTCTTTTGGATCCGCTGGCACAAGTCTGACACCGACCCACGAGGTGCGGTCTTGTTCCTGTTGGACAAGTACGGCCAACGCTTGGGCCAGGCAGATTTCAGAGGCTACAATGTGCTCTGGTACCAATTGCCGTCTCACGGAACTTTTTCTTTGACCTCGGAGATTAACCCCATTGAAGTAGACTTTGCCGACCAGGTTTCGCTGGTGGGCTATGCCTACGGTGGGCGGGGAGCGGGGTCTACCAGCAGCGAAGCAGAGGTGGAGGCAAAGATTGTGCCGGCTGGGGAAAAAATGTGGGCTGTCCTGCAATGGCAGTTGCAGCAAAAGGTGGAACGAAACTACAAGGTTGCTCTATTTCTGAAAGATAGCCGTGGTCGTCTCATCGGGCAGGACGACCGGCGGCTTATCAACGACCGGCACCTGCACACTGCTAGTTGGCGGCTGGATGAGGTAGTGACCAATGTCTATGATCCGCTGGTGCCTGATGGCACCCCGCCGGGCCAATACACCGTGGAAATGGCCGTCTACGAGCCTGAAAGCCTGGCCAGGCTCGATGTCCTTGATGTCAACGGCACTCCCCTGGGGACGACCGTCCAGTTAGGCAACATCAAGGTCAGTCGCCCCCTGTCGCCGCCGCCTGTGGCCTCCTTGGGCATCCAACACGTACTTACGGCAGATTGGGGAGAGATCAGGCTGCTGGGGTATGACCTGGCCAGTGAAACCGTCGCACCTGGGGCCGCCCTATCCCTGAACTTGTACTGGCAGGCCCTGGCCGATGTACAAGGGGATTACCTCGCCCTGGTCCAGGTAAAGGATCAGGCTGGCCAGGTGTGGAGTCAGGTGAGGGAGCGGCCTGCGGCCGGCACTTATCCCACCCCTCTTTGGCAGGAGGGCGAGGTCCTACGGGATCGTTATGAAGTGCCCCTCTCGGCGGAGACGCCAGCCGGCCAGTATCAGTTGACGGTTGGTTTGATAGATGCTGCCACGGAAAGCCTGGTCGGAGAGATCGCTCTCCCTTCGCTGACCGTCGAGGGCCGGAGCAGGGCCTTCCAGGTGCCGCCCATCCAGCACCGGCTCTCGGCCAACCTGGGCGGTCAGGTGGAGCTCTTGGGCTACAACCTGGATCCTAACGGGTTGCGAGCTGGTGAAGCGGTGCACCTGACCCTCTACTGGCGGGCCTTGGATGAGATGGGGGTATCCTACACCGTCTTCGTGCACTTGCTGGACAAGGAGAATCAGATATGGGGGCAGCGCGACAGCGCACCCGGCAACGGCACCCTGCCAACGACAGGGTGGGTCAAGGGCGAAGTTATCGCCGACGAGTACGAGTTCACCGTCAGACCCGAGGCACCACCGGGCGAATACCTTATTGAAGTCGGTCTGTACGATGCGCAAACCGGCCAGCGTTTGCCTGTCCTTGGAGGCGTGATCCAAGAGGACAGGATTTTATTAAACGAAGTAGTTGTGGTAAAATAGGGTTTTACAAAAGGGAGAGAGGTTTGGGTCAGGAGTCAATTCACGCTTCACGCTTCACGCTTCACGTCTCACGAACCACGCAAACTCATTCCTATCAATGGATAGCCCAGGGGACAGTAGGACTCCTCATTGTCCTGTACATCGCTTTCTTCTCCGCTTTATCAGTAGCTCACCATGAGGCCTTTGAGACTTTGGCCTTCGACCTGGGCAATTATGATCAGGCCGTCTGGAACACTATCCATGGCCGTCTCTTCCGCCTCTCCAATGTAGAGGGTCTGACCACCAGGCTGGCCATGCACGTGGAGCCCATCCTCCTGCCGGTTTCGCTGTTCTATTTGATCTACAGCAGCCCCAAAACGCTGCTTGTCCTCCAGACGGTGATTGTCACCCTGGGAGCCTGGCCGGTCTATCTGTTAGCGCGGGAGAAAATGCAGAGCGAGTTCGGTGGGGTCGTGTTTGCCCTGGCTTATCTGTTGTTCCCCGCCCTTGAGGCAGCCAACCTCTTTGACTTTCATGCCGTGACCCTGGCTCCAGCCTTTCTGCTCTGGGCCTTTTACTTCCTTGAGAAACGGGTGTATCCATGGTCCTTTATCTTTGCTATCCTGGCCATGAGCTGCAAAGAGGACATCCCGCTGCTGGTGGCACTGATGGGAGCCTATGCCTTTCTCCTAAAGAGGGAAAGAAGGTTCGGGGCGCTCATGGTTGGTGTAGCATTGGCCTGGTTCTACGTAGCTTTTTACATCATCATCCCGCACACCAATCCGGTGGGCGAATCCCAATACCTTGTCTACTATGAACATTGGGGTGATAACCCGGTGGAGATAGCATTGGCTGTGGTCAACCCCTCTTTTTGGAATATCGTTTTAACCAAAGACAACTTTGTCTACCTGTTCAAGCTATTTTTACCCCTGGCCTTTCTGCCACTGTTCAATTTGCCCATCTTTTTGATTGCTCTCCCCTCACTGGCTATCAACCTTTTGAGTGATGATATGATGATGCATCGTTTGGAGAGCTTTCACTACGCAGCACCGATAGTCCCTTTCGCCATCCTGTCTGCCATTGGGGGAGCAGGATTCTTGATCCGGCGCTTCGGGAAACGAGTGCCAATGGGACCTAGTTCGCTATCTTATCTCCTCTCAGGTCTGGTTCTGGCCTGTAGCCTGGGCTATCATTATTACCGAGGGTTCTCACCTCTATCTGCACACTTCAAATGGCCTGTGGTCACTGAGCACCACCATCTGGCCCAGGAATTGATTGACCGCATCCCGCCGACGGCCAACGTCTCGGCCCAACTGAACCTGAACCCCCACGTGAGCCATCGGCAGAAGCTCTATATCTTCCCCCGTCTTGAAGACGCTGAGTACATCTTCCTGGATGTGGCCTCTTTGGGCAACAAGGATGATATAAATACCTGGGTTAAGGAACGGCTGCTGGGAAACGGGCCTTTTGGCGTCGTAGCAGCGCGAGATGGGTATCTCTTGTTGCAGCGCGGCGCTTCTGACTCTCGCCCACCCGATTCATTTTATACCTTTGTCAGAGTTAAAGACCCTGACATCGAATACCCTTTGTTGGCCGATCTGGGCTCTCACATCGAGTTCCTGGGGTTCGATGTCATCTACGAGCGCGATGAAGAGCAATTCTACAACCTTTACTTTCGAGCCCGGCAGCCACTGGATCGCGACTATTTCATCGCCCTGTACCTGGTTGATGAGACAGGTCAGGTCGTGGGCAGCACTGTCGAACCCCAAGGGGCGACGATATGGTACCCCACCAGCCGTTGGCAGCCGGGCGAAGTGGTGAAGATCAGGGTTGATACCCTGTCCTGGTGGACAGGTGACAGGGAGCAATACAGCGTCGCCCTGGGCGTGTTGGAGGGGACCGATACCTGGGACGTGGGCCGCCGCCTGAGGCCCAGAGTCGTGGCATCCCGCTGGCAAACCCCTATGCCCGCCGATGGCACGCTGCTCCAATTGATGACCTTCCGCAACACCTGGGAGGGAGCCAGGCCCGTGTTGCGGGAGCGGCGTTTCACTGTGCCAGAGATCGAGCATCCGATGGAGGCCACCCTGGGAGATCAGGTGCGGTTCCTGGGATACGATGTGTCTTCGCCATCCTACAAACGTGGTGAGACCCTGCACCTGACCCTGTACTGGCAGGCCATGACCAGGATGGAGGAGTCCTACACAGTCTTCGTCCACTTGCTGGCCAAGGATGGGATCATGGGGGGGCAATGGGACAGCGTGCCCGGCGGGGGTCTCCTCCCGACGACCAGTTGGTTGGAGGGGGAGGTCATAACCGACGAGTACGAAGTGCCGATAAAGGCTGGCGCTCCGCCTGGGGAGTATGTCATCGAAATCGGAATGTACAATGTCTACACAGGAGGAAGGCTGGAGGTACGAGGGAAAGGTGGGGACGTGGAAGGAAACAGAATCCTGCTACACAAGATTCAGATACCCAGAGGGGAAGAGTAGATGTCAGATAGCTTGACTGATGACGCCTCTCGCCAGCGCCGCTCTCGCCTGGCTCAGGGTCTGGTCTGGGTGTTGATGGTTCTCTACATTTTGCTCTTTGCTTCTCTGTCCATACGCCAGCACGAAGCCTTGCAGACCGCGGCCCTTGATCTGGGTAATTATGATCAGGCGGTCTGGAACACTATCCATGGCCGTCTACTCCACTTCACCAACGTGGAGGGCCTGACCATCAGGTTGGCCCAGCACGTAGAGCCTATCCTCCTGCCAGTTTCGCTGTTCTATTTGATCTACAGCAGCCCCAAAACGCTGCTCGTCCTTCAGACAATCGTCATCGCCATCGGGGCCTGGCCTCTCTATCTCTCGGCGCGGGAGAAGTTGCGAAGCGAGTTCGGGGGGATCGTTTTCGCGGCGGCATATCTGCTCACTCCAGCCCTCGAAGCAGCCAATCTCTTCGACTTTCACGCTGTGACCCTGGCCCCTACCTTCTTGCTCTGGGCCTTCTACTTCCTGGAGAAAGAGAAAGACTCATGGTTCATTGTCTTCTCTGTGTTGGCCATGAGCTGCAAAGAGGAGATGTCGCTCTTGGTAGCAATGATGGGCCTGTACGCTTTCTTTCTGCGTAGGAGGAAAAAGCTTGGGGTGACCATGATCGTCATGGCGATGATCTGGCTCTACGTGGCAGTTTACATCGTCATCCCCTGGGCTAACCCCCAGGGTAAATCTCAGTACCTTGCCTACTACGAGGATTGGGGTGACAACCCTCTTGAGATAGCTTTGAATATAATCAGGCAACGAGCCTGGTGGCTCATCTTCAACAAGGTCAACTTTGACTATCTCTTCAGGTTGCTCCTTCCCTTGGCCTTTCTGCCACTGTTTTATCTGCCTATCCTGCTTATTGCTCTCCCCTCGCTGGCTATCAACCTGCTGAGCAGCAGAATGCCAATGCACCTCCTAGAGAGATTTCACTACGCGGCACCGATAGTGCCTTTCGCTACCCTGTCCGCCATTGGAGGAACGAGATTCTTGATACAGCGCCTGGGGAAACAGATACCAGATGGGGGCAGATTGTTGTCCTATCTCCTAACTTGTTTGGTTTTGGTCTGCAGCCTGGGTTATCATCGCTATCGAGGGTTCTCGCCCTTGTCCATTGGATTCAAGTGGCCCGTGGTCACTGAGCATCATCGTCTGATACAAAAGTTCGCAGATATGATACCGCCCGCTGCTTCTGTCTCAGCTCAATCCAATCTCAATCCGCATCTGGGTCAACGGGAGCACATCTACGTTTACCCCTACACTAAGGACGCAGAGTATATTATTCTTGACATATCTTCCTTAGCCACTGAGCAAATCAATAAAGATAACTACCAGGGATGGATGAAGGCAAGGTTGTTGGAGCTAGAGGACTTTGGCCTCCTGGCTGCCGAGGACGGCTATCTATTGTTACAACGCAGTGCACCTAGATCACCTCTGCCTGAATCGTTTTTCACTTTCGCTCAAGTCCGGGACCCTGACATCCAGTACCCCTTGCTGGCCGACTTTGGCTCTCACATCGAGTTCCTGGGGTTCGATGTCATCTACAAGCGTGGTGAAGAGCCTCATTACGACCTCTACTTCCGCGCCCGGCAGCCGCTGGACCGTGACTATTTCATCGCCTTGTATCTGGTTGACGAAGCAGGCCAGGTCGTGGGCAGCACCGTGCAGCCCCAACCGACCACCGTCTGGTATCCCACCAGCCTCTGGAAACCTGATGAGGTGATAAAAATCAGAGCCAACACCCTGTCCTGGTGGACGGGTGATCGGAAGCAGTACAGCGTCGCCCTGGGTGTGTTAGAAGGGACCGACACCTGGGACGTGAGCCACCGGTTAAGGCCGAAGGTCATCGAATCGAAATGGCTCACGCCTCTGCCCGCCGATGGCACCCTGCTGCAACTGATCACCTTCCGCAACACCTGGGAAGGCCCCAGACCCGTGCCACAGGAGAGGCGTTTCACCGTGCCGGAGATCGAACATCCGATGGAGGTCACCCTGGGAGATCAGGTGCGGTTCCTGGGATACGACCTCTCTTCCCCGCCTTACAAACGTGGGGAGACCCTGCATCTGACTCTGTACTGGCAGGCCATGACCCGGATGGAGCAATCGTACACGGTCTTTGTCCACCTGCTAAACAAGGATGGGATGATGGGAGGGCAATGGGACAGCGTGCCTGGTGGCAGTCTCCTCCCGACGAGCAGTTGGCTGGCGGGGGAGGTGATAGCCGATGAGTATGACGTGCCGATCAAGGCCGGTGCTCCGCCCGGGGAGTATGTCATTGAAATCGGGATGTACAATGCCTACACAGGAGAGAGGCTGGAAGTGAAAAGAACGGCGGAGGATGGGTCACTGGTGGTGGATAACAGGATGCTACTAGAAAAAATCCAGGTGCCTCGGGGGGACTCATGATTCAACGGGTGAAGACCGTCTATCGAGTGCACCAAGATCTCGTCTCCCTGCTGATTTTGGCTGCTTGCTTCCGCCTGATGGCTATATTCCTCTTTCGGCCCGGCGGTTTTATCACGGATTGGTCATTGTTTTCCAATTGCCTCGGCATGGCCCGCGTATCCGACTATGGCTTGTACCCATACATTCACTACTGGCTGGAATATCCGCCCCTTTTCCCCTGGCTGTTCGTGGCTGTTTACCGCCTGAGCCTGATGATTCCTGTCTGGTGGTGGGCCGACCAGCTCTGGTTCAACGTCCTTCTGGGATTAGCCATCTTGCCTTTTGAGATAGGCAACCTGCTCATGGTCTATCTCCTGACCTCAGAATTATACGACCGAGCTACAGCTTTAAGGTGTTCCTGGTTCTACGCCTGTCTGTTCGTACCGGTCTACTCGGTGATCGGCTTTTTCGATTCTATGCCGCTTTTTACCATGCTGCTGACTCTCTACCTTCTGCTCAAACAGCGTGGGCGTCTGGCTGGTATAGCATTGGGAATCGGATTCATGCTCAAAGTGATGCCTTTGATCTTCCTACCAGTAGGGCTTCGAGCGCTTCGCGGACTATCCAGAAAGGCCAGCTACCTGGTATCCTCCGGGGCGACTATCGCCTTGCTCTCACTGCCATTTCTGTGGCTGGGCCCTGCCTTCTTCTTGGCCTTTTTCAGGGGCGTCCTTCAACGGTCATCATGGGAAACGATCTGGGCGGTGCTAGAAGGGTATTATCACTACGGCGTGATAGGTGGTGACCGCCTGGACCCGCTGGCCGATGTCAGTGTTCACCCTTCCACTCTCCCCTGGCTCTGGATCACTCTG
>Ga0315310_10002228_pt1 | contig 12134 bp, 19 predicted proteins | sample TDP5_MG_FD_203630 | JGI IMG/M metagenome (GOLD analysis project Ga0315310, IMG submission 203630) | Freshwater sediment microbial communities from Lake Towuti, South Sulawesi, Indonesia - TDP5 | ecosystem: Environmental > Aquatic > Freshwater > Lake > Sediment | place: Indonesia: South Sulawesi... | reverse complement strand
GGGTCTAAGCTTCCAATCTAATGAAGGGTATTGGAAGTTGGACTGGTTTAATTTCTAATCCTTGCGTAGCGAAGAGGTTGCTCTTAACGGCTTCGGCTACTAATTTGACCTCTTTTAGAAAGGACTCATAGTCTTCCATGGTTTTGTGTAGAGTAGTGAGTATTAAATTGCTGTCAGTGGAGATGGTTCGCGCTATTAATATCACGGAGTATTTAGAACAGACCTCATCAAAGTCGCCACCTGTGCAGATTGTTATGGAACCAAATTTGAAGCCTAGCTTTGCGTAGTCTGGGATAGCCATGTAGCGTTTGATGATGCCCTTATCTATAAGGCGTTGTCTAACTCTCGTCACTGTGGGTTGGGATATTTTAGCAAGTTTAGCAATCTCGCGGTCGCTTCGCTTACAATCAGACAGAAGGTTGTTCAGTACGATGATGTGTGTCTTTCGGTTCATTCATTTTTCCCTCTCCAATTTAAAAAGTAAAGGACATTAATATATCTTTATGAATTACCATTATAGAACTAACGTCTATGCCTAGCCTAAAAAAATAGAACAATCTTCCATACATATTTTTAAATAAGCATAAATGATATTGTTCTAACCCAAATCCGTAAACAAATGTTCGGACAGAAAAAGAGATGATGCATGATGAACCAAAAGAAGAAAGCTATCGCCTTCACCGCTTTCAACATAATAATCGCCCTCATAATCCTAATTTCCCTATTTTTTGGAATTCTTTCAATCTGCCCCTCCCCACTCGGCACATACATAGACGTTTACGTCCGCTGTGACGAAACGGGCAAAGGCATCCCAGGCGTTCTGGTCTCCTGCGACGGCAAAACTGGTATAACCAATGACAAAGGATATACTTGCTTTGGCTCAGGTGTTCCCGTCGGAACCTATACGGTTTCATTCGTGTGGAACGGCCAAACAGTATCCAAAAACATAACAATCGATTGTTCAAAGCAACGTTGGGAAGTGACTTTCGAGGTACCTAACCCGGTAATTATCAAGCATTTCGTCTATGAATCTGGAATGGCGAAAGGAGAGCCTATAGCCAACCTTACTGTCGAGCTGTGGGAGGACGGGGTATATAAGACCAGCGCAGTTACCGATGCCACTGGAACCGTTACGTTTGGCGGAGATGTTGTTGAAGTCTGCAAGGCTTACGTTCTTAAATACAAATGGAACAGCGAGTCATTTGAAGAGGGTCCAATACACTTTACAGCCGACGATTGTGCAACGAGCATCGTCTGGGAAAAGACGAACCCGCTTGAGCCGAAAAGTGGTGGAGGAAAATAAATTTACACTTGCTCGAAGAGTTGGGGTAGTTCCCCGCTCCGAGCAACAAGTGGTAGTAAATGGTAAATAAGCTTAGGCGACTAATACCACAATACTTGTATGTCTGTACTAAATGTGGAAAGACAAAGACCGCAAAGCATCAGCCTAAATGCTCAATATGTGGAGCAAAAATGGTTCAGATATAAGGAGATATATACTTGGTTAAAATTCCAACAGAACTCAAACTTTTTTGTGAAATGGATGTACACAGAGGACTAACAAACGCATGGGGTCGATTAACCAGAAAGGATAATGGCGCACCCATAGCTGGAAAATGGATAGAAAAATACATCAACGGTACACTTCAGAGTGGCGGGGGAGTGACGGGTCCGTATGGATGGACAGACTACCCTCTAGATTTTAACATCACTTTGAAAGGTGAAAACCGTCTTCAACTCCGATTTGTAGGCGACGAAGAATTTGAAGCTTCAACCAGCCCAGAACATCTAGTTATCTACCCAGAAACACCGAAAAGTGTGATGACTGTGAAAGACTTCACCATGGCACCTTCTTCCGGAGTTGCACCTTTAACTGTGCTGGTTGAGGGGAGATTTGGAATCCCAGATGACTGGCCCGTAAAGTTAGCAGTATTTACACGTGATGCAGAAGATCGAATAACGGATGTAAATTTTGTCGCTGAAACGAAAACCCACGGATATGAGCTGCCACCAGAATATCCACGCACAGGAGCGTATGAAATTACATACACTTTTGAGAAGCCAGGGATCTACGCTGTTTGCCCAGTCTTCCCTGGCGACGACGATTATCTTGGAAGAAGAGGACATAGCAAAGCTTATCAACGTCTCATTGTAAATGAAGCACCAGGTGGTTTACCTTTGAGCTTTGAAGAAACCGTAACAGTAACCGTCACGGGCAGTAAAACAATAAAACGTATATTAAGCGCAACAGAACCAGCAGCACCAGATGGCTACGCGAGAGCACCAGAATATGACTTAGACTGTGGCGTTCTAGGCAAATATTGGGCTTTCGTAAAGACAGCTTAAACTTTCTTTCCCCCTATTTTTTTAAGCGTTTCTGCCATCTACGTTCCTTTCTCTTCTTTTTTCGCTGTTTCTGTTCACGTCCCAAAGTGTTCACTCAGTGTAAGTCATCCACCTATTTGTGGGGTTTGACGGGAAGGCTGAAATGGAAAAGAGAAAGGATTCTGAAACGACGTTCCAAAAATCCTCTTCTTATCCTTTGCCATGGCCAGATGGCAAAACTTCTCGTCAAACCTTTCCACCTTTTCCAGCTCTCTCCACGGCTATTATTTCCTTCCAGAACTTTTGGAAGCTTGGCTGTAGTTTAGCTTCTAACACGGTTCTTAGAGGTTCACCTTTCCATGCTTCGCCTAGTTCAATGAAGCCGCATTCGGCGAGGAAGTCGAGGATAAGCTTGAGTTTTATCATGGATAAATTTCTCAGTTCTTTTATGGTGCTCAGTTCGTTGATGTCATGCCACGCACCGTCGCTTAAAGCACCAATAACTTTCTCGCTTAGTTCCATGTTGTAGATGGATAATCTTGAGTTCTTAAATTCTTTGTGAAAGACTCTTCTAGAAGATAAACCTTAAAGCTACAGTAGGCTATTTCTTAATAGGTGAGTGAGCTTGACTGAACTGTTGACGCCAGACTTTATTGCCTTCTTAAGCATATTCTTAGGCGTATTGTTCCGGACGTTGGCTCCAGCGATCCGCAAATGGCGAGAAGCAGAAAGCAGAGGCGAAATCTTCACGGTCAGCCAAAAATACACAGCCACAGCCGTCACATCCTTCCTCATTGCCTTCATCACAACCATGCTAGGGATGCAAGCCTTCCAAATTCCATCAGACGGGTTGAGCCTCTTCAAACTCTTCCAAACAGCCTTCCTCTACGGACTAGGACTAAACTCTCTCATAAACGAAGTCGCAACATGGTTCTAACTTCCACCCACAACACAAAACCACTCGCAGGCGACAACCATGTCTAAAAAGCGAAAGGACAAACCTAACGCTACCCGGCGTGTCACACTAGGCGAATGCTTACAGCGTCACGAAAAAATAGACTTAGCTCTCTTCGGTCCTGATGGACGCGGAGGCATAGTTAAAGACATAGCCGAGATCAAAAACAAACTCGCCGATCTGCTCGACAGGCAAGGTGAAACAAAAACTAAAAAAAGAGACTGGCGCCTCTTAGGCTTCGCAATCTTAGGAAGCACCATAACAGGCCTAATCATAGCAGCCGTGAACTACGTTTTAACGCATCTTCCAAGCTAGGTTTTTTGCTCCTTTTTTTCTTGCTCCCGCCTTCGCTCTATTCCAAGGAGTTCGCGCATTATTTGCCTATCAAAAACAGGTAGGGGAGGCAAAGGTGAAGGTAAAGCAGAAGATTCCGCAATGGCTTTTGCCAGCTCCAGCCCTTCTTTCATGCGCATTTCCTCTCCTTTCTGTCTGCGTTTGATAGAGCGTTGAATCCGCTTTTCAAGAGTTAGACCAGTCCTTCTCTCCTGGCTACGCCTACCCACCAGCTCTCGCCCCTATATCCGGTGAACCCTCTTCAGCTTCTAGCTTTTCAATTTTTCTAAGCTGTTCTTCTGTAACAACATCCAATTCAACTAGCATCCGACCTAAAAATTTAACGAAGTTTACTGCATAGGCTCTAGATTCTCCTCTATTCTGTGGATGACGCAAAGCAAGGCAGACGTTTCCATGGATAGTTAGCCACGTTAAGAGATTTGCTTCAACATGAACTTTTTTCTCCACCAACTGTTTGGGCGTCAGAACCATTATTCCACCCACAAGTATTGGCCATCATAACGGATTAAGCTGTTTTGCTTAAGAAAGGTGATAGCTCCGCTAAATGTTCCAGAAGACGTTTTATATCCAAGGGACACGCCTATCTGCGACTTGGTGTACTTTGCCCCTTTGTTATCAAGAAGAAACTTGAACATGCGCTTAGCACAGAGACTGGGCATTTTAGATTCCCAGACTTCATAGATGTCTAGTTTTGGTGTTGGCTTTTCAGATGGTTCGTATCTGTCAAAAATAGCAATGACTTCTTTTTTTAGCCGTCCAGCTACCTCCCTTTCGATTTTCGCAATTTGTGTCGGAGTTATAGGTGAGGTTGGCTGTTCAATTTTTATTTTGCCTGCAACTTCCAATGCAGTTTCTAATTTCCTAACTTTCTCGCGCTCGCTTTTCAGTTCTTCTTGGAGACTGCCCATCTGTCTTTTAAGCGTCGCTGTCTCTGACCTTTCTTCTTGAACTTTTTTCAGTCGCTCTTCAATCATCTGTTTTAGTTGGGCTATGCTGGCTTTTTCTGAAGTTGCCTTACGTTCTATTGGCTTAATTAACACTGTTTCGGCGCCGTGCTCGGTTATTCTGTCGCTTCGGATGGTCACTTGTGTGGGTTCTTTAAACCATCCGAACACATAAAACTTAGATGTTGTTAAGCTCATTAACTCTCTGGGTTCAACAGGTTTCATGTAGTCTGCTACGGCGTTTCTGTCAAGTTTGTCCGTTAACTTGCCGAAGATCCTAATCCAGCATTGACTTAGTGGCGTTTTATGCAGTTCCGCAGGTCTCTGCGTTCCCAAAACCAGAATGACCCCAAACTTTCTTCCACCAGTAGCAATCGCTTTGACTAGACCTACTCTACGCATAGCATCATGACTCTTCTCCTGCGGACACTCCATGTGTGCTTCTTCAAGGTTCCAAATGGATGGACGCGGATCGTTCACTTGGACCTTCCATAAAGCCCGCAAAATCTTCTCAACGATACGTCCATACTCATATTCGTCCGTGAAAACTTCACGCAAATTGAAGTCAAGACTTTTTCCCATACGATAGGCTTCAGCGTAAACATCAATCGCATCTTCAACAAGAGGCAGATCAGCATTTTCCCCCCCAACAACAAGCACATCCTCAAAAACACGAGCAAACGTATGATACTCCCCATGAGGGTCAATAAAGACAACCTGCACGCCTTGTTGCTTCGCTTGCTCCGACAAAACTGCAATGGTCCACGACTTCCCGGACCCCGACTCACCGATAATTGCAATACGTAACCCTTGTTTCTGAACTCGCTCGTCGTCCGTGTCTATCACAAACGCTGGACTTAACTTAAACTTCATATCAAACACCCAAAAAAGGTTACTTTTGAGTTTCTGCAAAGTCTTTTTCAGCTTGAGCAAGCAATTCTTTGCCTAATAATCCCTTTCCATCTTTCAACGCACTTGTGCAAGCCACAATATCTATTTCGTCTTCGAGGATCCCAGCAATCATGTTGCTAAGGTCTATGCACTCGTCAGCAGTCACCTTTTTCTTGGCTAAATGCATGGTTTCGAATGGATTTGTGCAATGTTTAAAGCAAACTGCCGCATACGCAAGAAGTTCAAGACTTCTTTTCTTTTCCATATTTTTCACCCAAAAAGTAGTTTTATAATGATTCTAGTTCTCTTCTGAAGGCTTCTAGTCTACTTATTCCCTTACTTGCCACCTCGCTGCCTTCAACTTCCACGTTTGCTTCAGTTGTTTCAGTTTCAATGACTTGAGCGTTTCTAACGTAAAGTGCAAGATGTGTAGCTTTTCCTATTGGACAACAATCAGCACTCAATCCTTTGCTTGCTCTTTTGCCTCTGCCTCTCGCTGCCACTCTGAAACCGTCTTTACGCAACTGCGCAGCTATTAGTAAAGCTGTTTCTTTTCTCCATGTACCAATGTAATCTATGGAAGCGCTCTCGCCACGACGAATCGTGTATTCTTCTGAAGGAAAATGGCCCTTCTCAATTTGTTCTTTTAGTTCGCGTTCACGCATTTCGAAAACAACATTGTCAAGCAATGACATAAAAAGTCACCCAAAAAATATTGTAGCAACTGCTACTCTTTGTTCTTCAATTGCTCCAAGCCTTTTTCAGTGATTGTCCATAAAATGACGCGTTCACTAATCTGATTCTTCTCCACAAGACCGTCACTAGCTAGGACCGTCAAGTGGTGGAAGGCAGAGTCTTTGCTGATTCCAACCTCTCTAGACACATTGCTTGAATGTTCTGTTCCGCTCTTTGAGAGAAAAGCCAGAATCTTCAACCGAATTTCTTTACCACTACCCATAACAATTCACCCAAAAATCATTTATTCTTCAATGACTTCGATGCGCGTTACATGGAAACCCTTAACTTGCGCCCTTTTCCGCACTTCATCTTCGTCCTTTCCTTCTTCAAGATAACTATGATGGTCACCTGTAATGTCAGTACAGAGCTTATTCTTTAGAACTGGGCAGTTTCCTCGCTTTTTGTTTTTAGGGTCATGTCCCAAGGCTCTTCTGTAGGGATTATCTACGAGCTTAACTGTAACTATCGCTTTCATAATCATTCACCCAAAAAGAGATGTTTCACCGTCTTTTCTGCCCAAGTTTTGAAAGCACTTGTCCATCTTGTCTTCCATCGAAACCTGAGATGCAACGCTTTCTTATATCAAGGAGTGTGTTTCTAGTTTCTGTCACTACCGCATCCAGATGATCGATGTCATTAAAACGGTATCGAACATGCTTTGGTTGCCCTCCCTTTTCGACACCAAAATCAGCAGTCGCTAGTAATATGTCATCCGCCAGCGCCTTTACTTTAGAAAGTTCCTCTAAGACTTCTTCAACTGTCAGCTTTGCCATTGTTTTTCACCCAAAATGTTATGGGCTTGATGGTTTCCGATACATACCAATAGTTTCCAAGATTGCAAAAAGTTCTTCAGTAGTCAACTCCAGATTCTCAAGTGTAACTGTTTGGGGGCTACCTCCTACGCTAGCAGCGAAAGTTAACCTTCCAATTTTCATACACGTCACCTAAAACGTAAGTGTAACAGCACGCATAAAAGATTTCCTATGGGTATTGTTGTAGTCGATCCTTCCACACGGTCAAGTTGTTTTTCATAAAGACCGGTATACCGTGACGTTCTGCCTCGTTTTTGAGGCTCCATACCCAGTATGAATCTGGCTGTAGATTCGGGCGCGTCTGAGCACCGATTATGATCCATCGTAAACCTTCTAAGTCAATGTCGCCCATGCATTCATACAGAGGTTCAAAAGAAACGATTTTCACATTAAACATTGTTTTCTTTAAACTGTCAAGTCTCCAAAGATCAGCTTTCCGATTTACTGAAACGCCAAGCCATAAGTTGCTAGGAGCTTCATACTCGAACCACTTTGGGATGTTCTGAGGTTGTTTAGTCAAAATAACAAAAGTATGTCTTAGAGAAGTCTCCACCATTTCTAAAATCGCTTGTTGCCAATCTGGATGAACGAGATTATCGAAGGTTTCTCCCATAAAGTTAAGTCCGATTCTGCTTGGTTTCTTAATTTTCAAAGGTTCAAGTAACTTGTCTTTGTGGAAGGTCGGTTTAAACGGTTCATCTTTCGGATAGCCATATCTTCCAGCAAGCCTCTTTGCCATAGCTAAAGCCCAACAATTTAGACGCACCGCACAACCGTCACCACTGCAACCAGTTATCAGATTCAAAGTATAGTCAAGATACTCGATTTTTGTTCTATTCATTTATTTTCACCCAACATAAAAAGGAGAGAAGTTAAGGTTTGAATATCCATCGCAAACTCTTAGGAAACAATGTTTTCGGCATGACCTTCAAGTGTTTTCCGTCGGGAGATATATTGAATGGAGTCTTACACTTTTTGCTGACTACGAAGCGAATGCACTCTTCACGTTTGTTCCAGAAAACCCCGCTCTGAGGTTTGTCCGTATCGCCGCAAATTGGGCACTTTCCCTGATTCTCATATTCCTTTCCAACTTTCAAGTTCTTTCACCCAAAAGAAAAAGGGAGCTATAAGATTATGATACTTTCTTCCAGATTTCTAGCTCCTTCTCCAACATCTTCCTATTCCATTTTTCACCAAAGAGCGGCTTGCGTAATCTTGCTTGGATTATGTCTTCCTTCTTTTGCTTAATGTCAGTCTCAGAGTTTGACTCACGGAGAATAGCCAGCTTGCCCGCATAGTCACCTGTAAGCCGTTCGGTCAAGATATATTCGGTCATTGTTTTCACACCCAAAACTTATGTAGCATCTGCTACTTCTGGAAACTTTTGCAAATCCGTATATTTAAGTCCATGTTCAATAATGTAGCGCGTCGGCACCCGGTATCGTTTTCCTGTCACAGCGTCCACTACAATTTTTTCTTTGCCAAAGTCGCTTTCAAGTTGTTTCACGAATGTTTCGTGGCATTTCTGCGAGCAAGTTAAGCCAGCACCTATAAAGCATGTTCCACAGACAACGCAGACCTTAGTTATCTTTTCCTCCAACAACATCACCCAAAAAGAGGATTAAGTTCGTTTGTATGGGAAGTTTGCTTTGGCATATTCTTGCATAAAGGGATTGGTGGGAAATCGGCGTTTAACAAACTCGATGTAGAGGCTTAATATATCGTTAAATTGTCTTTCTGGAACGGCGAACTCACTGAAATATCTGAGAAATGCTGTTTCATCAAGCGTTAGAACATTGTTGGGATAGTGGTCACCTATACTCCATAATGTTTCTGTGATGAAAATTGTTCCTTTAAGTCTATGTGGAAAAAACCAAGCTTCTCCAAAAGCATTGCATTTAGGGCAACTCGTTGCGGCTTCAAAGTCGTAGTCAGAGAAAAGAAACGTTGTTTTACAGAACGGACATCTCAATTCAACTGTCAGCATATTCTTCACCCCAAAAGGTAGTTAGTTACGCTCCCATTTTAACCGCTAAACTTTCTTTTTTTATAGGTGGTCCAGCACATGCAAGTAGGAATTCCTTGAGAACTGAATATGATTCCTTCCAGTTTGGAAAGCTTGAAGCACTCTTGCAGGTTTCAAGATGTTTCTTACCATCATCATCATACGGCTGCGGGTAGTCTCCAGGCATAGGCAAAAGACACCACCATACACGCCGATCGCATAACGCACACCGCGATTCTAATCGCTTACCACCATCAGGACCATACGCCCCCGAAGGTAATTTCATGGTTGATTATCACCCAAAAGGAATGCCAAGGATTTCAGCAAGCTCGCGATCCCCACGCTTTCTTTGCATTGTAAGCCTTCTTCTCCACACTCGCTTGCGTATGATAGCTCGACATCGGTTGCCTCCACGTGGGCCAGCTTTATGTCTACTTTTCCAGCCCCATTGAAAATTAGGCGTTGTTAAATCTTCTCGCTTAGCAAAACAACCACAAGATGAACAGCGCCCAACTTTAAAAGGGTCCACCATGATGTTCACCCAAAAAAGAGGCTACTTGGTTGGGCAAGCGTAAGATATTCTTGTGTAAGTTTGCGGTTCCCTTCTCTCTTGTATTTGACATTTGAAAGCTCTGCTTAGAATGCCTATGCGCCTTTTAGAGTCTGTGTAGCCAAATATTGAAACCTCTACGCCGTCAACATCGGTCTCAAAAAAGATAATTTCACCGTTTATTCCGCCCTGCCTTTTCTTCATGCTATGTACGTTAAGAGCTTTCATCACGTCCTTAACTATTCGCCTTAGTTGAGGGTAGCTGTATACGTGCTTTGTAAAAGCCCACAAGTGCTTAGTTTCTTCAGTCTTTGTCTCTCCTCCTCGCCTTGATTCAAATTTCTTCGTTTGTTCATACTGCGCATTGGTAATGCCCTTAATTTCTCCTAATACTTTGACAAGATTTTCCATGTCTGTCACCCAAAAAATAAGATCACATTAGTTCTTCGAGCAGCGCCTTTAATCTTGGCGATGTTTCTGTTGTCAAAGCTAATGCACTTTTCTTTAAGGTTTCGGCTGCGTCTGCTGTAGCTTCGACTCCTGCCTCTTTGGCTAAGGCTTCAGCCGCTTCTTTTATGGCGCCTTTCTTCTGCGTTGTCATAGCGTCTAAGAGTTTGAGGCTTGTTTCTGTTACTCTTTCGATGCACCATCCTACGCCGGCACTGTCAGCTAAAGCCTTCACGTCTTCAATGTTCTTTTTCAGCTGCTTTGCCTTTTTCTCGCTGACCTTCAACGCCGTAATTCTGGCCAACTGATCCATAACTGCGCCTAAGCGACTCTGCAAGTCTCGAACAGCTTTCTCGATCACGTCTCGTCTGGTTCTCTCCAGTTCTTCTTGAATTTCTTTCATGCCACGCTGTTTTTCTTCGTCAATCGCTTTGGCTGCACCTTTTTCCTTCTCTGCCAAGTAGCTTTCAAACACGGACTGCTCGAAACTCAGCGGAAGCAGCTCCAAACGAATGTCATGAATATGTGCCGTTTTTTCATTTACAGGCGTTTTAACTTTCTCTGACACGTAGGTAAACACTTTGTGATACTGTTTGGTCTGCTCGAATTCACGGCATCTCTTTCGCAGGTCCTCAAGAGCTTTATTTAATCGTCTCGTCACTGCCATCAGAGCCAAAGCGTTTTCGTATGGTAGCAAGTATAGGTTTCGCTCCCGACCTCCCGCAGTGGCGCCGCTTGATTTGGCAAGAATCATCGTGTTTCTAGCCAGCTCCTCATACCATTCCCGCCTGATTGTTGTTTTCAGTTCGTTAGCAAACCGGGAAGGATAAGGCGAAAACCGCAAAATCTTCACTCGAACCTTGCGCCCTCCAGAAACTACTGTTGTGTATCGCGCGCGCAGTGACCTGCCTCTCAAAGTCTTCCGTTTCGCATAATCCTTATCCATCGCTCTTAGCTGATCTTCAAGCCCCTCCTTGAAAGCCATGTAATCCTCACGCTTCCTCAACGAAGTCACATCAACCGAGACGTTCAACAGATCGTCGCTTGGCACTCCGAAATCAATTAAGAATCCACGAACAACAACCGCCCTTTTCTTAGTCATGGTTTTTCCACCCAAAAAGCTTAGTCTTTAATTATTTCTCTGCTCACAATCTCGAAATTAATGTAAAATTCACAGCCACAATCTGAGCACCTAGCTCTGACGGAGAATCCTTCATCTTTTTCTTCTGTAGCATTAATAGCATCAACAACATCATCATACGCCATGTCGTGTGTGTAGTCACCTAAATCAAAGTTAGCTGACCCACAGTTAGGACATTTAACAGCCATATTTTTCACCCAAAAATCATGTAGCAACTGCTACTTAATAATGGGTATGAATGAACCTTCTAGACAACAATTCTAGGTATCCTTCAGGGGGATTAGCTGTAGAATAAAAGCGAAGGCAACTAAGAGAATTTCAACGATGAGCCACGGAGTGTTAGACTCTACAGCCACGAAACGTCCTTTTAAAAGTATCAGCAGAAGAACGTATAACAGAAATCCGGTGCTGAAAACGCCCACACAGTACCTAAACAGTTTGACCCACTTTCTAATTAGCAACTGGTATTTTTTCAAGTTTTCACCCAAAAGAAAAGTGGTTTTTTAGCTTTTTGGTTCATAATGTTTACAAGTGTCGTATTCAGCAGGCGCATTACAAAATTTCTTTAGCTTATTGCACCATGCAATGCGTTTGGCTCTGTGTTTGCATCGCCTTTTAGATTCAGCCACATGGAATCTCCTCTTCGCACGTTACATCCACGCCCTGCTTGGCTAGTTCTCTCTTGAATTTTTTCCAGTCGAAGTCTTCGTAGTCAAGAGTGCAAAGCCTATTTTCCTTCAACCCTAGTGCTACTCTTTTCCGCAACTTTCGTCGCCTCTTCAGTCAACTGCAAATCTTCTGTCTTCACGTCTAGTCCTTGCTTCTGCAAGAGCGCGATTAACTGTTCAGCTTCCTTCAGGCATGTTTGCCCAGAAAAGCCTGAAGTTTTTATGTGGACTTTTCCATCCTTGTCGATTGCCACATCTATGGACCTGTAAGCACTAGCCAATGTAACCAGCTCCTTTCTTATTG
>Ga0315310_10002226_pt1 | contig 12136 bp, 15 predicted proteins | sample TDP5_MG_FD_203630 | JGI IMG/M metagenome (GOLD analysis project Ga0315310, IMG submission 203630) | Freshwater sediment microbial communities from Lake Towuti, South Sulawesi, Indonesia - TDP5 | ecosystem: Environmental > Aquatic > Freshwater > Lake > Sediment | place: Indonesia: South Sulawesi... | reverse complement strand
CCTAGTTTGGGAGAGTTCTTAAAATGCGGTTGTTAAATCTTTGCTTCCGTAATCTATTTCGAAGAAAAATGCGAACGGCATTATGCATCATAGGCGTATCACTCGCAACGACCTTTGTGATAGCTGTGGGTGCCACAACAATGCGATATGCAACTGTAATTAAGGAAATGAACGTGCTCTTCAGCGATCAAGTCATGGTTGTTAGCAAAGACACCATTGTGATCCAAGCTATTCCAATAACTCGCGGCTCCCTCCCAGAAAGCTTAGCTGAGGAAATAAAAGGAAACATAAAGGAAGCAGACAAAGCGGTTCCAGTTTTATTCATAACATCTATAAACTTCGAAGGAATAATTCAGCCTGTTCCACCAAATTTCAGTATCGGCATACCCGTTGAAAATTGGCGGTTGATAATTGGACCAACCCCGCTAAAAGGAGGTATAGGACATTTTCCAACAAACGAATCAAGCAATGAAGTCGTTGTGGGAGCCTCATTGGCAGATCAGTACAACTGGACAGTAAACACAGAAATAGCAGTTAATGGCTATAAGCTGAACGTCACTGGTATCTTGGATACGAAACTAGCCTTGCTAAACCGTTGCGTTGTGATGCCACTTAAGCTGGCCCAGGAACTCTACAATTATCCTGGTAGTGTCAATATAATTGCAATAAAGCCGCTTCCAGGGTACTCGCAGAAAAATCTTGCAGAAACCATAGAGAAGCAAATAGCATATGTTAATGCCCTGACAGAAGATGAAAGGAACGATATGATTCAGCCGATTCTCGCTCAAGTTGAGACATGGAATGTTGGCTTACAGACCATAGTCTTCATAATGAGCTTGATACTTGTGATGACTGTTAACCTTATGAGTGTTTCAGAGAGGCGTAGGGACTTTGCAACCTTAGATGCCATGGGAGCACCCTTAGGCTACGTTTTCCGCGGCGTCGTTATAGAGGCATCGTTAATAGGCATCTTGGGTGGCGCTTTAGGTGTAGTTCTCGGCTCTCTTGCGTCTCTAGTTTTGGCGAGTTTTTACACAAACATACCGCTCGCGCAGTTTTTCCCAAGCATCTTAGAAATTGTGCCGCCCCTATTTATGCTCGAAATATTTGCGGCCATCGTTTTTGTTTGCTGTGCCGGAGGAGTGGTTCCAGCGATAAATGCGATGAGAATGCGAGTAGCTGAAGTATTAAGGGCTGAGTATTGATGGAGATAAAAACCGTAGATTTGACAAGAATCTACCGCGTGGGTTCATCGACGATAACCGCTGTTGATAAGGTAAATTTTGAAGTTAAAGGGGCAAGTCTCATAGCGATAGTTGGGCCTTCTGGCTCAGGAAAATCAACGCTGCTGAACCTCATCGGGTTAAACGACTACCCGACTTCGGGAAAAATCTTGATCGACAACATGGATGCCTCGTTTCTATCAAGTGGCGAACGTAGAAAAATCAGGCTTTTCCGTGTGGGCTTTGTTTTTCAGACCTTTAACTTGTTGCCTGTGCTTAACGCTTTGGAAAACTTGGAGTTGCCTATGGCTTTAGGGGGCAAGCCTCAAAAAGAGCAAAGAGAAAAGGCTACAAGACTTCTTGAAGCCGTTGGTTTAAGCAATAGATTCTACCACAGACCCAAAGAGCTTAGCATAGGTGAAATGCAGCGTGTAGCCATAGCAAGGGCGCTTGCCAACGACCCTGAAATAATAATCGCCGATGAGCCAACGGGTGAGCTTGACTCAAAAACTGCCAAAGAAATAATCGCCTTGCTTTTTGACATAAACAGGAAAGAAAAGACAACGGTGGTAGTAGCCACGCATGACGAAAAAATAGTTGAGGTAGCAGACACAATTTACACGATTCAAGATGGCAAGTTAAGGCTTGAACGTCAATGCCAAGTCGGCTAGAGCAACGAACAGTCAAAAGATTTGATTTTTCCTTTATTATCTACGACAACCTCGAACTTTTCAGCCCATGGGTGTCCTTCTAGGTCTATGGGGCATGTGCCCTTGATCTTCCAGACTCCGTTCTCTTGCTCAACCGTTGAAACGTCTATCTTATCCGTGTCCTTTTTCTTCTTAAGAAAATCAACAGCTATTTGTTGCGCTAATTCTTTTGACACAATATTCATTTTGTTTTCCGCTCAACATTGTCTTGATTATTTAAAAACTGATGGCATTAAGGATTATGAACAGAAAATCATTAGTTAAGTTAAACATATACTAAGTTTTGCACATATGATTCACTACGATAAATTCAAATCAGCAGAAGCGCTAGCTTTGATCTGAAGTAGCTTATCTGGAACAGAGTCGTCATGAGCGAGAAAAAAAGGATAATATTTCACTTGGACATGGATCATTTTTTCACAGCAGTCGAGGAGAGGGAGCATCCTGAATTCAAGGGAAAACCAGTGATTGTAGGGGCAGATCCGAAAGGGGGAAAGGGTAGAGGGGTTGTCAGCACTTGTAATTATGAAGCCAGAAAGTTCGGTGTCAGATCAGGAATGCCAATCTCAAAAGCTTGGAAGGTCTGTTCAGAAGCAGTTTACTTGCCAGTTAATTACGGACTCTATACCAGAGTTTCAAAGGAAATTATGGACCTGCTGCGGAAATATGCAGACAAGTTCGAGCAATGGGGCATAGACGAGGCTTTTTTAGACGTAACCTCAAAAGCAAAGGATTTCGGGGAAGCCGAAGCCCTGGCGCGCCGAATAAAAGATGAAATTTACGAGAAGGAAAAGCTTACATGTTCAATAGGCATAGGTCCAAACAAGCTTGTCGCCAAAATAGCCAGCGACTTCCAAAAGCCGAACGGCCTAACAATTGTTAAAGAGGAGGAGGCTGGAAAGTTTCTTGCTCCACTGTCTGTGCGTAAGCTTCTCTGGGTTGGGCGGAAGACTGAGCAGAAACTTAAGGCTATTGGAATCAAGACTATAAGCGATTTAGCCAGTTACGACCCTACGGTGTTGACAGAAGCCTTCGGTGTCATGGGAACCCAGATTTATTTGATGGCACATGGAATCGACAGGAGCGAAGTTCAAGAGCGAGGCGAAATCAAATCTATCAGCCGTGATGTGACCTTTGAAGAAGACACGTCGAACTTCGAGTTTATCCTAAACGCCTTGGATAAGCTTTCAGAAGAAGTGCTCAATGACGTTATGAGGCAACAACTATATTTTAGAACGGTTACCGTGAAGGTTCGTTACGAGAATTTTGAAACTCATACGCACAGCAAATCCTTACCTTTCATCACAAACCGTCTACAAGACTTAAAGAAAACAGCAAAAGAACTAATGCAAGCTTATCTCAGATCAGACAGAAAAGTAAGACTTGTAGGAGTCAGAGTTTCAAACTTCATTTCAGCAGAGAAACAAAAAACGTTAGCTTGAAAAGTTCCGTGTCACATCTGCTTTATGTTTGGATATTTCTCTCTTATTTTCGCATCGGCTATTTTGGCAATCATCGCACTGGAGATCAGTACATATTTGACCCCCGTCAGTTCAGCTAGGTCTGCTGGTTTCTGGTCTTGAGTCACGAGCAATAAGTCATTATTCTTGGCATATTCCACAATTTCCTTGTCTTTTGCTCCTTGCAACCCTACATCTTGAACAGTTAATACATCCCAGCCCAAAGTTTCAAAATACTCTTTTAAGCCAGCATACATTTCATCAAGGAGAAGCCTCGACATGATCACCTCATCACAGCTTAACCTTGAACAAACAGCTATTTAGAGACTTCTTTACATCTCCATATCCGAAAACACACGAATAGAGTTGAAATCTAGAAATAACGTCTCAAATCTCCTGCAAACAACCTCTTTTTAGTTTTTACTCCCGCTAAGAAAGCAGCTTCAGAGACCTAGCTGTTTTGTCCAGATAAAGAAAAAATTTAATGTCGAAACAATTGAGCGGACTGAAATCCACGAATTTGAGGATGTTCAGGCGCGCGCCGGTATGAACGGACAAGAAAGGGCAGGAGGAACCACAGCACAGATAAGCGACATCAAATGCAGAATTGTACAATTCTATGGTACATGGGAAAAGAAAACAAAAACAAACGAACAATCGACAGCTAAGGAAGATACTCGATATGTCCACGAAAATCTGCGCAGATCTGCTTAATACCATTCAGCAGTTGCCAAGACGTCGACGAAGCAAGGGAACTCGTAGAAGAAGGCTCTGAATACATATACCAACAAGACGATGTCATGCTGTTTCGCAAGGAAAATAGGAAGTAAACTCCGCAAATCATAGTGTAAATTCCCATTTACACATGCAGTGGAGGTATCTCCCGTACACCCCCTCTTTTTCTATTCTGGAAAGCTTATTCCAAGATCATTTCAGCGCGCGCGATCGATAAGCAGGGCGACGAAACGACCAGCTCGCACGCAATCGCTGAAGCCATAATCGACCGATCTCAAGCTACAAAAGAAAAAGAAAGTAAGAGAATAGGATGTAGTCCAAACAGCGGAGGCTTTTGGGAGAAGGGGAAAACGCGATATCTGACCTCAATAACCTGAACTCGCTAGAGACTTCTGCATCCCCACTCTTCCAAAGTCATTGGAATACAAACCCTTGGATAAATTTTTCGGTAAAATGCTTCGGATAATGTTGTGAGGACGTGGCCTCTTTCCGCATATGCGTAAGATTTATAACATATTAGGGAAATACGTAGCATTTCGTGGTTGAAATGGAAACGGAGAAAATAGTACGATGGGCGTACATTGCATTTGTTGTCATAGCAATCGTGATGGGATTAGCAGTCGGCTACATGGCATATAACGCAGATCTTCACTGGGTAGACCCGGGTGTCGCGGACACAAACGGCTGGGTCTTGCTAATTATGCTTGTCCTAGGAATCATCATAGGAATCACAAGCATAACAGCAAAAGAAGTAACTCCATTTCTTATAGCAACGATTGCTCTAGTTGTAGCTGCTAGCGCTAACGTCTGGTCTCCTCTAGGCAAAATTCATGGGTTGCTCGATTATTGGGCCACAGGAATCCTGAACTATATTGTCGCATTCGCAGCTCCCGCTGCCGTCATAATCGCGGTTAAAGCCGTCCTCGCTATGGCAAAAGAGAAGTAGAAGAATTCTCCTGACTTTTTCTTTTTTTATCTTTTCTCATGCGCGACGATTATTTCTAGGTAACACGCAATCCTCGGGAGCGCGTGCTAACTGAGACCATGGCAAACAAGTTTCTGCAGAAAACTGAGGAGGCTGCAAAGAAGACAGCTTCAGCAGCTGAAAAAGTCGGAAAGGAAGGCGTCGAACTGGGAAAGAAAGGAGTCAAAAAAACCGAAGAAACAGCAAAGAAAGTAAAGAAGAAACTCTAAACAAATCATCTTTCGACCATCTTACTCCTTTTCTTTTCTGAAGATAGATTCGACATCGCGCGCGCTATTTCAAGAACAGCCCGAAGCCAAGAGGTTCTGACAAGATGAAGGAGAAGAGCTGATAATGGCGAACCTACAAGTTCATGAAAGCACTTCATTTTGTCAACATGTAGTTCTGTATTCCAAATTCATAAACAAAATCAGAGGAAAAGGACGGCCAACAAACTTCAGAACCCAAGAATAATGCAGATACACTTTCACACTTTTCGCCACTGGAAAGCGACTATGGAATACCATAAAACGCGAGACATCCTTCACGTCATGAACTTGCTTGCCCACAGAAACATAGAAAGCACTTTGGTCTATACTCAGCTAATCAGCTTCGAAAGCGACGAATACTATTCGGCAGTTGCCACAACAGTGGATGAAGCAAGAAAACTTTTGGAAGAGGGCTTCGAATACGTGTGCCAAAAAGACGACATAATGTTATTCAGAAAGAGAAAATAGGATGTAAACTGCCAAAGTCATATTGTAAATTCCCATTTGCACCATAAATCTTTAGGATGTCTATCCGGCGGACAAACCAGACAATTCACTTCTACTTTGGGATTCAAGGTCTTTGCAAAGTTCCTCAAATATCCAAACCGCACCTTCTTGCATGGAAACTCGGCTAATCTTTTGCTCAAACGGGCTTCCTGAGTCCTACACCTGTCAATGCTCAGACTAGCCCGTTTATCGCCTAATTCCATAGTTTTAAACGGCTGATCCAAAGCCCAACTCGACTTACACAAAAGATCAACAATTGTTGGGACGTCTAGGTTTTCGCGCACTCGAAACATTTTTTGGAGATTTTTGGCTTCGATTTGAGCCATACTCTCCCAGACACTAGTGTCAATTTCTGTTGCTGCTTCCGTGCCAAACCTCTTTTCTATGCCTAAAAAGTATAACCCGTCAATTCTCCATAAGTTTCGTATTTGAAGAAATAGGAAGTCAAGCAGCTTTTCCATGGGCATCTTAGCCAGCATCTCGCGGTCTTCACGGTTTCCGTGAGGATATTCGCTCATACATGACACCAATGTGAAGATTAACAAGTTAGCGAATTAATCTTTTAAACCTAACCGAAAAAATAGAAGTTGGAAAAGCGGCGAGAACCTTTGGAGCAACTAATAAAAACGATAACTCTAGGCACAATCCAAGGCTTAACAGAATGGCTTCCAATATCAAGCACCGGCCACCTTAGATTAGCCGAGCAGTTTCTAGGATTAAAAGCTCCAATCCTTTTCGACGTTATCCTGCACATCGGCACATTAGTTGTTATTTTCCTCTTCTTCAGACAAGACATTAATCACGCCCTTTCGGCTCTTGTGCGGCTTGATTTCAAAACAGAAAGTGGAAGGCTCATTCCCTTAATAATCATTGGGACAGTACCTACAGCATTGATAGGCTTGGTTTTCGGCGACCTTATAGAAAATGTTTTCCAAAACCTATTGCCCATTGCTACTGCATTCGCAGTCTGTGGGACACTGCTTTACTCTTCAAAAATTGGAAAAGAAAGAACAGACAGCATAAACTACTTAGAAGCCATAATAATCGGCGTAGCCCAAGGTATAGCCATAATTCCGGGCATTTCAAGAAGCGGAACAACAATAGCGGTCGCACTTTTGTTAGGAATAAAAAGGGAAAAAGCCTTCAAATTTTCTTTTCTACTTTCAATCCCAGCCATAATTGGCGCTTTAGGCTTAACCGTTTACAAGCAGTTTTTCGAATTAACGACTGCAGGGTTAGGCTGGATTGAAATTATTGCTGGAATGATTGTTGCTATGTCTGTTGGCTACCTTGCCTTGAAGTTCCTTTGGAAAATACTGGCCAAGAAGAAGTTTCACCTTTTCGCGTTTTACTGCTGGCTGTTCGGCGCAGTTTTAATAGTGATGGGTCTGAGAGGGTTCTAACCACTTAGGCTTGCCAGAGAGAAATTCCGTCAGAAATTTTGCAAAATCGCTATTTTTCTCATAAACTTCAGCTATTCCATAGTTAACAAAGATTTTGTATCCTTTGCGGAGCGTCTGCGAAATTTGTTCTGCTACGCCAGCACTTCGCCCGCCGTCTCTCACCCTTTCGCTGAGCAATGCAACCGCATCTGTGAATTTTCGCTGAAGTTCTACAACCCATCTTCCATCTTCAATGTGTGGTCCAGAAATTGTGCTCAGGTTGTTTAGGTATTTGCCCAGGAATTTTTCGCATTCTTCTTCCTTTTCAAGTGGCGGCCCTAAGTGCTTCTTGACTGGAGGTAGGAAGCGCTGTTCAAGTTCAATGATAAACATGCTTAGGTTTTTTTCGTCACTCCACGGAAGGCCTATCAAGATGTTGAAATCGTTTAGCTGAACAAGCTTGTGCAACGAACGTTGAGATTTGTAGAGTTGCCCCCATAAGACATCTGGAACAACATCTACCTTTCCAAAAGTCAGAAAAATGATCGCAGAGCCACGTTTCTCAAATTTCTGTTTCAGCTCTTTTACGGCCAAGATGGGCGTTTCTGGTGGATAAAAGAAATATAAGCCAGGGTTTTTCAGAAAAGCACGTGCAGCAGCTGCAAAGTTGTAGAGTTTTTCCGTTCGCACTGCTGACGCAACGTTTCTTCCCTTATCCACAGGGTCTATTATAACTAGAGGTTCTTTGAATAGAAGTTGTAGTTCATTCTCTCTTCTGTTGTAATAGTTTTCTATGTCTATGACTATTCTCTGTTTATGTCGTGCGAAGGCCTTTAGCGTATCTACGAAGGATTTATAATGTAAGGTCAAGAGTTCGCACAAATACCCACTGAATCCACCGATTTTTATTTCGGCGCCGTAAATGTCTATCCCTTTCATATATTTCTTCAATAGGCGCACTTCGCCACGGATCTGCTCGTTTAAATGTTTCTTCACGTAGTCTGTGTGATAGGGTGTTCTGTCTGTGGCGCTTAGCCATTCCCCCGGCTTAACGTTATAGCATGGCACAATATTCACTCTAACATCATCAACCATTGCTTCAAGGTATGGATGTTCTGCAAACCTTTCGATTTGTTCGAAGCCTTTTGTGGCTTTTCTGGCAATTTTCAGGCATGTATCCCCAAGAGATTTGCGAGGTATGGTTGCTGGCACGCGCATGAAAATGTCGATGTCTGGTTCTTCACTGAGCCATGTGTCCCTTGCTATAGAGCCTTCCACCCGCACGTCGGCTTCAATGCCAAACATCTTCGATGCGGAAAAGACCTTTCTTTCTAGTTTTTTAGTCAATGCTTCAATTTTGGCTCTTTCCTTTTTCTTAGGTGTAACCCGTTCTAAAACAGCTGTGCAAACCGTCTTCATCTTTTTTTGCATAAGCTCGCCCTTTTTCTTTATTTTATGGGCAAAACTCTTTAAGGGTTGAGTAGACAGGCCCCTTCGGTGTCAAATCACTTTTTTTAAGCTTTAAACACTTAGCCTTAACTATTCCGAATTCGCAACTCGCATTTTCTGTGACGAATTTGACAAGTTCAGCTTTATTTCTTCCCGATCTTATGCGAGCGATTGTTAGGTGTGGACCGAAGCCCTTCGAATCAGGTGCAAACCCTAAACTACGTAACCGAGGCTCTAATTGATTGAAAATGTTTCGCAGTTGCTCGGCACCTTCGGTTATCCCCATCCACACCACGCGTGGATAACGCAAATGCGGAAAGGCGCCAACCCCGCGAATCTCAATGTTAAAAGGGATGAATTGAACCCTTTTCATTTCTTCGAAGATTTTTTCGACCATATTTGGTGTGATGTTTCCGAGAAATCGAAGGGTTATGTGAATGTTCTTTGGTTCAACAAGCTTCAGGTCTGCTCCGGTTTTGGCGAGGAGGTTTTGCACATCCGTCATTCTTTTCAGAACCGATTCACTGTCCACATCAAACGCTATGAAACTTCTTATTGATTCTGGCATCGTTATTCCTTCGCATATTTTTCACTTCTCTTCCTCATAAATCCTTTTAATGTAAAGGGCTATCTGTTAATAGCTAGGTGCATTGGCAAAAAGGATGCAAGATGACTGACGATAGACTTGTTGTGGGTTTGGCTGGAATGCCGGGAGCGGGAAAATCTGTTGTTGTTGCCGTTGCAAAAGTAAGCGGTTACGGCATCGTGGCGATGGGTGACATTGTAAGAGAGGAAGCGGAAAGAAGATGCATGAAGCCAAGTCCGGGAAATCTTGGAAAAATAATGCTTGAGTTGAGGCAAAGGGAAGGAAACAGCATCATAGCCAAGAAATGTGTGCCAAAAATAGAGAAAACAAAAGAGCAAAAAGTTATTGTAGATGGAATAAGAAGCCCAAGCGAAGTTGAAGAGTTTAGAAAGCATTTTCCAAAATTCACCCTTTTAGCCATTCACTCATCTCCGGAGACAAGGTTCAAACGTCTTTACCGCCGCCAAAGAAGTGATGATCCAAAGAGTTGGAAAATCTTTCACGAAAGGGATGCGAGAGAGCTAAGCGTAGGATTAGGAGAAGCCATAGCGATGGCGGAATATATAATAGTGAATGAAGAAGTGTTAGCTGTGGTAAGAGAAAGAATTAAAGAAGTTCTGAGGAAAGTTGAGGAGAAATGGACGAAATAGATGTTCAAGTAGAAGTTGAAATTAACCCAACAGAATCCGAAGACAAAGTGAAGAAGTCTGTCGAAAACATATTTGGAAATATGCCCATTCAGGTAAAACCTTTACACCAAGGAAAACTTCTAGTTGCTGAAGCTAAAGGATTGGAAGCACTCACCAAACTTTACAATTTATTGCGTAGGGAACGCATCCGTGACGCTGCTAGAGGAGCGTTTTTCGAGGGAATAGACAAAAAAGCCATCAGCTTCTGTTTGAACAAGCAGGTCGCATACTCTGGGCATATCTCCTTTTCTAAGGAAGTGGCAGAGTCACCCCTAGGACCAATAAGGGTTAGCATAAAATGCGAAAACCCACGAGAACTCATCGACTGGCTTGCTCCCAAAACCGCGTGACATATAATTGGTGCTGATTTTGTCTGTAAAAGCTACAATAACCCACAAAGGCGCTATTCTTCTCGGCAAAAATTTTGCTTGCGACGCTTTTGACGAATCTAAGCCATTAAGAGTCGTCACGCATGCCCACGCTGATCACATGATAGGTCTGCAGCAAAGCTTGAGAACATGCGAAAAAGTTTTAATGACTCAAGCCACGAAGGACTTAATTGACGTTATGCGAGGCCCACTTTTTCTCATGGGCGGTTTTGTGGAGGCGCTTGAGTATGGCAAGACTCTTCAGCATGAAGAGGAGTGTATAACATTTTTCCGCGCTGATCATATTTTAGGTGCAGCTCAAGTACTCGTTGAGGATTGTGAGGGAACGAGGATTGTTTATGTCGGGGATTTTAGGATTGATGAAACCGCCGTTTTGGATTCAGATGTTCTTGTTACGGAAGCCACGTATGGCAGTCCAACCTGTAAACGCTCCTTCCAGAAGGACGTTAAAAGTCTGCTCGTCTCTTTAGTAGAAGAAAAATTGGAACATGGTCCGGTGTATGTTTTTGGTTATCACGGCAAGCTCCAAGAAGTCATGCAGCTTCTTCATAAAGCTGGCGTAAAAGCTCCTTTCGTTGTGCCTGAGAGGGTTTTCCATGTTTCTAGAGTTTCTGAACAGCACGGTATGCGTTTTGGCCGCTTAATGCTTTCTGAAGAGAGAGAAGCAAAGGAGCTTCTTGATAGAAATTCGCCCTGCATAGCTTTTTATCACATGGGTTCAAGGAGTAAAGTCGGCCGAAGCGGCTTTCGTGTTTACGTGAGCGGTTGGGAGTTTGACTCCCCCTGTCGTGAAATTGCTGCTGAAGAGTATGTTATAGCTTTGAGTGATCATTCGGACTTTGACGGGTTAATCGAGTATGTTAGACGTTCAAAACCTAAGCTTGTGATCACAGACAATTTTCGCATTGGTTACGCTGAGACGCTGGCTAGGGAGATTCATAAACGCTTTGGGATTTCTGCGGTAGCGCTTCCGAAAAGGTAATTTCCATTTTATTGCAGGACTTAATCTTTTATGGAAAAGCTTTTAAACGGAACGTTTAAAACATATAGAAGGACGAGGTTAAATTTAAGAGGAATGAAGATGGACGCGAAAAATTATACTAAGCACATTGCGATACTACTTTTGGCTTTGACGCTACTTTGTCCGACCTTAATAATGTCGGCTGTCAGTTTCAAATATGGAAAGTCTGCTCTAGGCACAGATTATGCAGTATTTGAGGGCGTTGCAGGGAACGACTATTACGACAGTATGCAGTACTCCTACAGGATAAACCAATGGGCGAACGAAACCCAGCTTCTAGGATATTGGCCACAGGGAGTTCCAATCGAATGGGACCCAAGCTACGACTGGTTTAATGCAAGCAAGAGCTTGAGATTGGGTGTGACGGAGTACGGTGAACTCGCCACGCCAGAGAAAGCTGGCATAGCATATGGTATAGATGCTGCAGAATGGAACGACACGGAGTCTTGGGCTTCAGCGAACGTGGATCCGAAATATTGGATTCAAGGATGGGTGTTCTACATGAACTATACACGACAGGGCATAATGAGGGCCCTGGAAGCCTGGGCAATCTACAGCGACTTATCAGTGACTGAGGGAGGAAGAAAAGTCTACAGCTGGGTTGGCAACTATATGCCAGGAGAGACGGGTGCGATTCTTACTGGTAATGGCACTCTGATTCCAGGCAACGTAAAGATACTATATGACAGTGCTAGGCTTGCTGTTGGAAGAACGGAAGTTGTGATTCACGATGGATACTATGACGAGGACGT
>Ga0315310_10002224_pt1 | contig 12155 bp, 11 predicted proteins | sample TDP5_MG_FD_203630 | JGI IMG/M metagenome (GOLD analysis project Ga0315310, IMG submission 203630) | Freshwater sediment microbial communities from Lake Towuti, South Sulawesi, Indonesia - TDP5 | ecosystem: Environmental > Aquatic > Freshwater > Lake > Sediment | place: Indonesia: South Sulawesi... | reverse complement strand
CCCCCCATAACGCCAACGCCTCAACAGTCTCGGTATATGGCTCTCGTGAGAGAATTAACCAACGCATCCGCCATACTTGTCGTCAAAGTCGCAACATGCAAATGCGAGAAAAAGGAGAACTGCAAGATATATCTACAAGCTCACAAGATAGCTACCATCATAGATCAGTTGCAGGAGATCGGAGCAGGCGAAGGTGTTGGCCGAGTCCCGACAGCCAAAGAAGGAAGGGTCAAGGGTGGTCAGAGAAGGAGAAACCTTTGAAGTAGAGAAAATCATAGTCAAGGTCGTTGAAGTAGCTCCACATTTTGATGCTTTCGGTTCACCTAGCTACATGGTAGGAATCAGACTGATAGATGGAGCGTTTCAGAGCGACGTTTTCCACTTCTGGATGAAGAAGCGAGAAGATCCTAGGCCGCACGTCGAGAAGGTAGTTCATCAGTATCTCCACACGCACCGATCTATACTAGGAATCAAGACTTGAACGCCACTGATGTAGCCATATTCGTTGAGATAGGAGAACAGACGCTACCTCTCGCAGATCTGATGATGGATCTCATTCCCCCTGACATGATGGATTGGTCGGTTGGAGGCATCACAGATCCTATCGGCCAACTGATTAATTGGCTTTGGACGCAGATTCAAAGTGCCTTCAGCATTGTCAGCACGGCCCTACAAGGGGCCTTATGGACAGTCAGAGACTATCTCTATAGTGCTTTTCAGACGGCGATAGGTGGGATCACATCAGTAATCGGTAGCATATCCTCTACTCTAGGCTATGTCTACACGGCGGTTCAATCCATACCTCAAGCTCTTTCCTCATTGGTGTCCACGATAACCTCAGCGATTACGGGCATAGGCGTGAGCATAGCTTCTTTTGGGTCGGTGTTAGGTAATATTTGGTCTGCGCTTCAGGGGATCGCTTCTCAAGTTGTGTCAGGAGTCTCAGGGTTCTTTTCCACGATTCAGTCGTGGCTTTCTAGTGCGATAGCCACGGTTTCAACGTCTATTAGTGGCCTAGCGTCTACCTTTACAAGCTACATTTCAACATTCGCTACGAGAATCACAGAGTTAGGAACAGCAATTTCAGGCATGGCTTCTAGCATAATCTCGTCTATCTCAAGTGCGATTCAAGGAGTGGCAACATCTCTCTCTAGCTCATTTCAAGGGATACAGACTTTCTTCTCGAATTTTGCTCAAACCTTTGCGGCAACTCTGACAGGAATATCCACTACTCTTAGTAGCGTGGGAAGCCAACTGTGGGAAGGAGTCTTAGGGCTGAAGGATTGGCTTGTTGATGGAGTCAAGTCAATCTCCATGAATCTTACGCAGATCTGGATGGGGCTTGAACAGTGGATCACTCAACTACCTCAATGGTTTCAGAGCACATGGAACAACATCACGGAAGGACTCACTAGGTTCGGGAATACTCTAACGGGCTTTTGGCAGAACGTTCAAGGATTCTTCACAAACGCATACAACTCTCTCACTTCAAGCGTCAAAGAAGTGATGACTACTCTAGGGGGATTCGTGAATCCGCTAATCAATATCGGCAACCTCTTCAACCAATTTGTGCAAGGAGTCATGGGGTTCTTCAAAGATCCTTGGGGAACGCTAGGTAAGGTTCTGACTGATGCGCTCAAGGCGGTAGGAATTGACATAACGCCTCTTGCTAAGGCGATTCAGGATCTACAGGTCGGGTTCACAAACTTTCTGAAAGATCCGTGGACAGCACTAGGGAAAGTTCTCACTGACGCATTGAAGAGCATAGGCATTGACTTAACCCCGCTTACCAAGTTCCTTGGGGACGTTAAGGCAGGGGTCGCTAATTTCTTCGGTGAGTTTCCTAAGCTTTTCCAAGGATTCGTAACGTGGCTCACAAAGGATCTTCCTAAGTGGCTGACAGAGGACGTTCCAAAGTGGTTTCAAGAGGTAGGAAAAGGGACGGAAGAATGGTTGAAGGGGCTAGATGTCAGTTGGGTGAACAAGGTCTTTGAGGGTGTAGCGAGCTTCATCAAAGACCCCATGAAGTCTATCGGGGATGCTTTCAAGGGAATCATAGAGTGGGGGCAAAACACGCTTTTCCCTGCAATTCAGTCGGGAATCAAAGGAATCATGGACGTTCTAACCAACATAGGTAAGAACATTTGGGACGGAATTCTCTCATTCTTTCAAACAGGCTTTGAATGGATGGCATCAGGAGTCAAGGGCCTATTGTCATTCTTTACGCCGAAGTCTCCCTCAGTCCTTGACGACATATCTAAGTTTTTTGCAGATCTTCTAGGAAAGATATTCTTCAAGCCTTTCGCCGCGATACCTACGTTAGTCTTTCAGAGAACGAAAGCGGGAGATCTTCCCAAAGAGACTCCAATGGAAGCCACTGTAGCTTACATGGGTGGCCTCATGCTACAGGCCGTGTCTTTTCCGTATCTGCTCTCGGCTGTGATGAGAACTGCTGGCGACTCCATCAAAGTAGCGGGGGAGCTAGGTATTCCTAAAGCCACGTGTAAGATTGACATCAAACCCGGCCTATTATTGAAGCACTTGGCGAAAGTCATCTGGAAACTGCCTGACGTGTTTCTAGGATCTCTAGGGTATGGCTTCGGAATCTGGATGACTCAACCCTTGCTCAGAGTCATCAACTCTTTCAAGCGTAACGAGATGCCTATTGAGATGCCCAACCTTCAGGAGCTTAGAGAGATCACCAATAGAGCGTCTACGATTGAAGTCTTTGAAGAGGTTCAAAGCTCTGTTGCGCAATTCATGGCCTACTATGGCTACAGCGATTGGAGTGTGGCTTGGAACCTTGGATTTTACAATGAGCTAGGCGAAATCGTTATGACTGATCCATTTACGACAGTGAAAGACAGGTTTGGAAACATTGTTGAAGTCCCACTAGCGTTGAGACACAAGTTGCCTAGCGGATCTGAGTTCGCTACAATGATGGTGAGGGACGTTTTCTCAACGTTTGAGGATTTCAGTGAGGTCATGGCAGTTCAAGGCTACGGGCCTGACGTATCCAAGCTCTACTATCTACTGCACTACAAGTATCCTCCTATGGATCAGCTTTGGAGATTCATCGCTAGAGTCTCGGCAGGCTTTGGATGGGCTGAGGGAACCTTTGAGAAGCCAGCGAAACTAGGCTTTGATGGGGCTACTCCGAAGGAGCTATCCGCAAAGTATGGGGCAAACCCGATTCAAAGTCTTGTAGCTCTCTCAGAGAAGATTCTTCCTTACGCTAAGTGGCATGACTATGCGCCGTTTGCATGGATGCAGGACTTCACTAGCGATAGGCTCATTATGCTTGACTTGATGGCTAGGCTTCCTGACAGGATTGAAGGACGTTGGATGTATAAATGGAGCATCATTGACGATGCGGGGTTACAGAAACTTGTTGTGGCTGAAGGCTTTCACCCCAACGTGATTGAGAACGTGGCTGTAGCAGAAGCCATGAACGCCTTAACGGAAGAACGGTCATCCGCTAAGACAGGACTCTTGAACCTCTATGAAGCAGGATTCTACGCTCTCGGACAAGTCAACAGTAAGCTCCAACAGATAACGACGGTCAGCATACTTGGCAAGGAACGCACAGTCAAACTTCTAGATGGCGAGAGAAAGCTAGAGGTTCTGAGAAGCGGATACGATAGAGCAAAATCGGTTCTCTCAGGGTTGTGGAGAGACATTACTACAGCTTTCTCAGCAAACCTCTATCCGCCTCAAGAGGCCATGCAAATAGTTCAGGATATGACGACTAAGCTCAAGATAACTCTAGGTTTGGATCTTTCAGTGGATGAAGCGTTTCTCAGCGTGTGGCTTGAGACCCATGCGGTTAGATGGAAGCAACAGACGATTCAGAGAATCAGGTCTCTCATGCGAGTGTTCATCTATCGTGCCTCTCAGCTAGCAGAGGCAGGAGAGGACGTAGGGACTCTCATAGACAGATTCGCTCAGGTAGCTTACCTTACTCCTGTAGAAGCAGAGATAATGAAAACTCTTGCTCTAGCCTTCGTTAAGGCAAGTCAAAAGAGCAAAGGAATCGCTCTCATCAAACAGTCCGTAGCGGCGAGACTCAGAAGAGGCGAAATCTCCTTTGAGGTCGCTGTTCAAGAGCTAGTCAATGCAGGAATGACGGACGCAGAAGCTAGAGTATGGTTAGACACGCAGGGTAGAACAAGGACAGTCTCGGTAGACAAGCTAATCACCATGATGGAAGATATTCCAATAGACCTAGAGACTCTGAAGAAGAAAATGGATGCTGAAGGAGTCCCGCTTGACGAACAGAAACTATACTTGCCTTTCGCGGTGTCTCAGGAGATCAAAGAAGAGATAGCAAAGGTCGTTACTGAATACTTGGACGACTACGTGGAGCACGTCATTGATGAACCGACACTCAAAGCCTATATGGACAGCCTAGCGACTCTCAACGGAACAGTGAAAGAGAAGCTAGGGGTAGAGTGGATAGTTCTATCTCCAACAGAGAGAGAATATCTGATCTACTTGGCAAGGCTAAGGAGAGCGAGAAGAGATTTGCCAGCGTCTAAGATGAAAACACTTTCCTCAGACAAGCTCATTTCGATGTCTGACAACGTGCCTGTAGCCACGTCGAAGATCATTCAGAAGATGGGTCTAGAGGGCATACCTGAAGATGAGCAAAAGCTGATGATTCCTTTTGCTTTGGCCACTGAGATCTCGGCTGAAATGGGTAGAGTAGTAACTGAGCTAATCACAGATCACGCTACCGGAGTTTTGTCCATAGAAGCCTTCAACAAGGCTATTGATGATCTAGCTACTCTTGGCGGCGCAGTTCCAGCTTTGCTAGGGGTAGAGTGGATAGTGTTATCTCCATTGGAACGTGCATTGTTCACTAACCTAGCCAAGCTTAGGAGAGCGAGAGTTCTAGCCAAACAAGCAGGAGTGAAGTAGAAATGCCAACTCTGGAAGAGCTGAGGCTTAGAACAGGTCAGCTAGTTACAGAGGATTGGTATGACAGCCTAGTGGACTATTTGGAGCAACTAGGCTATGGTGGAGTCATCAGTCTATATGGTTACGTGGTCAAAGATCTTGTGCCGATAGTGGATCTTCTACTGAACTTAGGTATCCCACTCAGGCGATGGTTGGAGGTTCACGTTGGATATGGATACTTCGCCTACAATGCTTGGATTCAGGGAAAGCAAGTTCTCAAAGACGGAGACCCAATTACGGTAGAAGATCTTGGAACCTCTGCTCAAACAAAGATCACGTCGGCCATAGATGGATCACAGGTAGCTAAGGCTTATCAACTGAAGCCTGTGCAATTGGGATACGCAATCTCATACTCGGCCCCTGACATGGGAGATTGCTTTGCTTCAGACCTCATAGCTCTCTATGATGGCCGGTTCAGATTCAAGTTTGAAGCTCAGAACAACATCTATGCCTACTTGAAGTTCACCCATGTAGGACAGGCAAGCGCCATAATCGCGGCTCTCAATGCAGGATCGCCCATACCTTTGACAGCGTGGCATGAGTTTGACTTCACTAGCCTAGTTGGAGACAAGGTGAACTTCAGGATCACGCCTAACGCAACTTTGACCGTCATAGTCTATAACATTCCCAATGCTTGAGAGGCCATGCCGCACCGTGATGAACCTTTGTCTGAGATTAAGGCCATACACTACATCTATCCGCGATACAAAGGCGTGAGCTTCAACCTCATCAGTGAGCAACACATCAAATGGCTCAGTAAGAAAGTCAAAGTTCAGAAGATAGACGAAGAAGTTCTAGACAACCTCATGTGGCTACAGCCTCGAAACATTCTCCTGCATCCCATTCTCTACGTTACTATTGGCGACAAGGCTTTTCAAATCGAAACGAGACACAAAAGATTCGAGAGAGTCATAAAGATCAAGCGGAAGCTAGGGGGATTTGAAACAGCAGACTCAGATCAGATCAGCAAGGTTGCAGTAGATATTCTCAATCGCTTTGACGTGGTGTTCCTTCCCTCTACTTTTGCCATACGCTCTTTCAAGAACTCAGGGGTAGAGGTTCCCTTAGAGCTAGTTCCTCACGGCCTAAATGATGTTTTCCTAGATCCTGACCGATCCATACGCGCAGACTCGATCAAGCACATTCAAGGAATCAAGGAGAGAAACGATGCTACGCTAGTTCTCTTCTTCTGTCTACACAGCGACTATCGGAAAGGGGCTGACCTTGTGGCTGAAGCTATGGAACACGTTCAAGGGATGCACGATAACGTCTACCTTGTCCTCAAGAAAACAGGGGTAGACACACCTATCCATGAGAAGATGAGAAACCTTCGACTGATCGAGGTTCCAACATGGCTACCTGACGCAGAACTCAGACAGCTTTACGACGTATGCGATATGCTTCTAGTGCCGAGCCGAGGCGGGGGCTTCGAGCTTAACGCTTTGGAAGGACTCGCTAGAGGATTGCCTACTCTAGTTCCTAATGCGGGATGCTTCACAGACTACATCAAATACGCGGTTCCTCTGCCGATCACAAGTAATCCAAAGGTTTTCCCTGACAATCCAATCCACATAGGTAATGGGTGGGAAACCAATTCAGATCAGCTAGCTCACATGATTCATCAGGTTTTAGGGGGACTAGACGCATGGAAAGAGAAAGCTCAAGCTAACGCTCCGACTGTTCGACAGACCTATAGTTGGGAGGCTGTGTGCAACAACCTCTTTGACCTTCTCGTTAAGCATGGACTTTGTGGTAAGTCTTGATTCTCAATGATGCTCTCAAAACAATCGTGCTACTTCTGAGAGATCAGCCTTGGGAAATCGCAATAGGGACAGGAACCACCCCTGCATGGGTAGACAACTTGACCTTGCAGAACGAAATTCAACGAGAAGATGCCACAATGGAATCCGCGTCTACCTATCTTCCAGATGACACTATCAAGTTCTCAGCCAACTTTGTTCTAGCGGCAGAGCAGAACATCACTGAAGTAGGGCTTTTCTGTGTAGGATCGCGGCCCTTCATGCTTTCTAGGATCACGTTTTCTCCGATCACAATTCCCGCCAATCAGAGCTTTCCTGTAACTATTCAAGTGCCTATCAGGAGACCGTGAGTTTGACATGGTTGAGTTCTACGATGGATGGGAGACGGCCCAAACTTGGACTGTTCTATGGAGTGCAGTAGTCAATAGAGTAACGACAGATCCATTTCAAGGCTCCTACTGCGTTCAGATGGATGATCCTACGAGTGGGGGGCCTGCTGGCCTATCGAAAGACAACATATTCGATCCCTCAGAGGACGAGTATCTTAGAATCGCCATCAAAAACATTAGCCCTACTGAGATCGCAGATGTCTATATCTACAAACCCGACCATAGCCGAGTTGCCTTTATCTTCGGGGTTGAAGAAGGAGGGGAATGCTTCTATCAAGATAACATGGGATACACCTTTTTCTACTATGGAGATCTTAACAAATGGTATGAGTTTCGAGTAGTCATCAAATGGGCTGAAGAGAAGTTTGATATAGCGGTCTATGATAGAAACGGGAACAAGCTAGCTGAAGTCAAGGATCGCACCTTTCTCAATGCCACTTACATAGCTACGATAGCTCACATCTTGCTCTATTCTCCGATTTCCTCAACAGGAACAGCATATTTCGATGGCTGTTCCGTAGCGACATACTATCCTCCTTCTGCGACTAGGCTCGACATCAAGGAAGCAGGAATCATGTTAGGTGAGACTTTGATTGATCCCCCGCCACAACAGGGCTATTGGATTGTGGGCTATTGGATGCGTCGGGTTCGAGCGAGATATGACAAGACTCTGGCAGATGACCATAACATAGCCAAGGCGATCTTGAGCAAGATCCGGGACGTGGAGAGTCAGAAAACATGACTACTGTTCTGGATCTCAGCATGGCCGTAGCGTTGATTACTGAGGTTTCAGGTCGGAATTACATTTACGGCTTTGAGTTCAAACAGATACTTGACGCAATCAAGGTTTTCAGAAACTACTATGCTGAACGTAAGGATTCATGGGGAATCCCTCAAGACCTACTCACTGAACTAGACGGCTACATAGCCAACTTTCCCACGCTCTCATATCACTACATGGATAGAGCTTCAGATCAGAATAACGTGGTAGAATGTGTTAGGCTTCTCGGGTTGATGTCAGCGTATCATGCTCCTGTCTGGGTTGCAGGATACCTCAAGAAAGTCTACGTGCATTGGCTGAACCCTGATGGCTCGATCAAGCAGACATGGGATTACTATGCGAATCAGAAGCCCAAGGTTCCTCATTGGATCGCGGGAACAGACTACGCTGACGGAAATGTTAGGCTTCAAATGGTTTGGTCAGCCTTGGGAAATACTTCTATCCGCTTTGACACAAGAACATATCTTCAATGGTCTAAGCTCTTTCAAAATTGGATTCAAGGATCGTGTATATCTACACCAATAGTTCAGGACTACAGCCTCTATCAGCATCTTAAGATGCCTAGTGAGCACGTATCGCAACACTGTAAGATCATGGATTGTGGATCAGGCGTGGAATACACGGCGCTAGCTGTCTCAATTGAGGTAACAGACGTAACTCCCCCCGACCCTCTGACCGCTTCAGCAGAGGGGTATGTGAAAGGCTACGTGCCTTATGCTCCTTGGTCTGAACCAATCGTAGGGGCAACAGTTACCATAGGCACGTTCAAAGGAACAACAGACTCTAACGGCTATGTTAAGATCATAGGGATTCCTGTAGGCTACTATGTGATGATGATAGAGAAGCCCGCAGGCCAACCCGTTCACAATCCGACAGCATACGCTTTTGTCAAGATGGGAACAGAGTTCAGAAGCGGAGATATAGTGCCTATTGCAGTAACATTCTAGAGGAATGACTCTTGCTTTCGAGAAGAGAGCTTGACCTGATTCGCCTACCGATCTCAGTAGATCCTCTTCCTATGCCTCTTCTGAGACCTAGACGGGTTCCGCTAAGGGTCAGTGAGAGAAAAACGATCCCCCCTCAAGGAGAGGCTGTTACCTATGGGATCTGGCCGATCCAAGGAATCAAAGGAAAAGGGCCGGTTGTTCCTCCTCCGCCGCCCCCTCCACAGCCTACAGGATCTCCTATCTTGTGGGAATACTGCAATACTGGCGACAATGGATACTATGATCTTTGGGGGCCAAACTGGATTAGTATGACGTTCACTGTAGTTAGTGCGGCACACTCAATTACGAGCGTAAAGATGAAGGGGGGTAGACGTGGCACACCCGGAACGCTAACTCTGAGCATACGCAACACAGATGTAGACGGAAAACCGACAGGGGGAGACTTAACTTCCGGAGCCGTAAGTGCCAATGGCTGGAACTTTGTTCCAAATACCTACGCTTGGTATGAAATATCCGTGACTGAATATATCCTCTCCCTCAACACGAAATATGCGATAGTCGTCAGATGCCCCGCTGGGACAGATAACAACAATGAGGCCCGTTGGCGCTTCAATGGATCAAACCCATACGTAGACGGCGGCTCAGTTTGGTCTCCCGATTCGGGATCAACGTGGAATCTTGCTTCAGCTAATGATTGCATGTTTGAGGTTTGGGGTAGAGTTTTAGCATAATCTCAAGAGAGAATATCCCCGATCAGCTTTTATATACTTAACATGGACAACTTACCTAACTAGGCGAATATGAATGGTTGACATACGGATCTTGATAGTTGCAGGTGCATTAGGCGGATTCGTTAGGCATATCGCGAGTGGCAAGGGAACGATCGTTCTTCCTTCTTTCGAGTGGAAGGAAGGAAAACTGTTTTTCAGCTTAGGGTTCCTGTTCAACGTGATTTTTGGGGCGATCTTCGGCTTCCTTACTCCCTATGGAATGGGGCCTATCGTTCAGGCGTTCTTCCCTGCGTTCCCCTTAGCGAATGATCTCGTTTGTGCGTTCTTTGGAGGGCTAGGCATGGCAGACATCATAGAGAACCTTCTTGAGAGGTTCTCCAACGTGCTGAAGAGTCATATCACACAAAGAATTACGACAAGAACAACGGGGGGAATCCCAATTTGACGCGATACCATGCGCTCATTAAGAAAGAGCGCCCTATGGTCGTGTCTCAGCTAGTTGAATCGTCTGTGAAGTCTCTCTCCGAGATGGGAATGAAGATTCTCAGACAGAACGATGGGCCACTTGCCTCTGTCGCCTTTGAATCAGATCTGCCTCTTGAGAAACTTAGAGAGCTTCTGAAGGATCAGGCTTCACTCGTAACAGAAATCACTCCAATGTCCATACCGAAGGAGCCTCCAAAACCAATAGGAGATCGCATCAGAAGTTTTTTAGGAAGAGACTTCAAAATCACGACTCAACAAAGCCTACCCGCGATGGGCTTTGACAGGATTTGGGATGACTCTAAGTTTGACGGCGGCGAAAGCCTAACTGTCCTCTCGATTGATACGGGCGTGGATGAAGAATACTACAAGTATAGTCAATGGAACCCTGTCGCTGATTGGTATTTCAGAGATCGAGCCATAGAGGTTTTCAAGGCTAGACCCTACACAGGCAAATGTCATTCTCATGGAAGAATCACTCTCTGCGTCGTAGCTAAGGCGATCCATGAGTATGAAGGGCAGATATGGAGAGGCGCACTACCTAAGATCAAGATTCTGATTGCTCAGGTATTGGATGGACAGGGCTATGGAGACTCCGACACCGTTCACGCCGGTTTCGTTTGGGCTTTAGAGAAGAAGCCTACGGCTGTTACTGTGAGCCTTGGGGGTGGCCACGATCCAATGCTTGATGAGGACGTGCAGAGACTTTGGGACGCGGGGATACCTGTAACAATCGCGGCAGGCAACAATGGCAGATGGCCTCCTGACTGTGATGCTTCTCTCAACTGTCCAGCCGACGCACCTGCCGCTATTGCTTGCGGAGCTACCGACGCAGGCAAAGTTCCCGCAGGAGAACGAGAAGCAATACAAACATGGTCAGCTAGAGCACAAAGGCCAGACGGCACTAAGCACGATTGGTTCTTTGCTGGAGCAGGCGTTCAAATACAGGTCGAAATGGGCGAAGGAACAGCGACAGGAACGAGTCTAACTGCGCCTCACAATAACGCAGTAGTTCTATGCACTATTCTCATGTTGAAGCTACGTCATCCAGAGTGGACAGCACAACAGATAGCGGTCAGATGCAGAGAAATCCTGAAAGCTACAGCTTTGAATCTTGGCTATCTCGGATCTCCAAACCATACGCCTGAAGGTGCATATTGCTTACAGGGTCATGGCAGACTTCAGGCTGACAAGGCTTGGGCGATGGCGAAAGAGGAACCCGCCCCTAGCAAGATAGACAAGGTAGAGTTCTACGTGGACAATCAGAAGATAGGGGAAGATACCACCGCCGAGAACGACACTTTCTCATTCAACAAAGTCATTGATGCAGGAGATCACTTGTTCTATGGACGCGCTTACAGTGAAGGACTAGACCCCGTAAATACAGAAGCAATCCCCTTCAAGGTGGTGAAGTCTACGCCAACTAAGCTGATTGTTGCGAAAGCAACAAGCCCAACAGACAAGCAAGAGTTCCCAGATGGATCTACTATACCTTTCAAGGTTGAAGCCAAGGTAGTTCAGGCTTGAGCAAGGAACCTCTCACTAACCATGACGCTCTAGTTACGTTGACGGCTGATATGCGTTACGTGAGAGAATCCCTTGACGAGATAAAGGCCGTAGTCAAAGACGTTCCAACAGTCAAAGAAAGGCTTCAAAACCACTTAGACGAACACAAGCGTAAGGAAGCACAACATGGAGTCATCATAACAGCGATCTCAACAATCATAGCCTCGATCATCTCTAGGTTCTCTCGATAGTCCCTCTTCTTTCCTCTTCTTGAAATCTGAGATTAGGTTCTGCATTTCTCGGTAGTAGTGTCTACGCCTTGGGATGAGGTCATCATCATGCCAAAACCATGTTCGTCTGCGTCCTGTTCTTCTAGAGATGAGGCTGTGGAAGAGTAGGTAGATGTCTCTGACTGTGTGTTGGTCTTTCTTCTTTGCATAGACTAGGAAGAGGTTAGCCAGACCCTCTAGAACAAGTAGGCTCTCCTTGTCGTTGAATCTTGGCCTCAGGTATTGTATCGTCATTTTTCTTGTCCTGCTTTTTTGGTCTCGTTGTTGTGATCCTTGTATTGGAGCCGTTTGCTCGACTTAAGGGTTCCG